>Ga0255140_1000351_pt1 | contig 17640 bp, 19 predicted proteins | sample Law_Colum_RepC_8_FD_188547 | JGI IMG/M metagenome (GOLD analysis project Ga0255140, IMG submission 188547) | Freshwater microbial communities from St. Lawrence River, New York, United States - Law_Colum_RepC_8d | ecosystem: Environmental > Aquatic > Freshwater > River | place: USA: New York...
GCAGCCGTTTCGCCTTTGCCTTCAGGGCGGGGGGCGCGTTTAAAAGCCGGGGGCTGGGTCATGGGTGTGCTGAATCAAAAAAGGGGCCCAATGGGCTGGGTGACCATTGTCCCTTTTTTTGATCAGAACCCTTCAGGGGCTGTGTGCAAAAAAGTGCGCCAGGTCCTTGAGTTGCGCATCGCTGATGCCGTACAGCGCTGCAGCCATGACAGTGTCGCGGCCCGGGCCAGGCTTGTCGCGGTATTCCTTCATCACGTCACGCAAAAACTCTTCTTGCTGGCTGGCCAGTCGCGGCACTTGGTCGCGGCCTTGGTGGCTGGGCAGGTGGCAGGTGCCGCACAGGGCCGCTTTGGCCAGCTCTTTGCCGCGCTGGAAGCTTTGAGCATCCACCCGACCTTTGGCCGGGGCCGGTGCCGCTTGCGCAGAAAAATAACGGGCCAGTGCGGTCAGCTCGGCATCTGGCACGCCATCGAGCGAGCCCTTCATGGCCGGGATGTCGCGCAGGCCTTCACGGATCAGGACCAGCTGGTTTTCAATGAACACCCTGGGCTGCGCCGCCAAAGACGGGATGCTCGGTATTTGCGAGACCCCTTGCGGGCCGTGACAGGCCATGCACAAGGCTGCGCGTTCAGGGGCCTTGATGTTGGCATCGACCTGGGCTGTGCCTTGCACGGCCGGCTGAGCCAGCACGGGCCAAGGCATCGCGCCCAAGGTCAGGATCAGGGACGCTGTCGCCAGCGCCCTGATCCGGGCTGCGCACTTACTTGGCATACGAGATGCGGTAGATGGCACCCATTTGCTCGTCCGAGATCAGCATGGAGCCATCGGGCATTTGCAGCATGTAAGTGGGGCGGCCCCAGAAGCTGTTGTCGCTGTCGTCCTTGAAGCCGGTCATGAATGGCGTGACTTTGGCGTTCTTGCCGTCAGCATCGGTGGTGACGGTGACCACGTCATAACCAAACTTCTGGGTGCGGTTCCAGGAGCCTTTGCGTGCCACAAACAAGGTGTTTTTGTATTCCGCAGGGAACATGTTGCCGGTGTAGAACTTCACGCCCATGACGGCAGCGTGGGGTCCCATGGTGGTCACGGGCAGATTCACGCCATCGCAGGCTTTGTCTTTCTTGATGTCGCGATCAGCAATGCCATTGGCGTGGCAATAGGGAAAGCCGAAGTTCAGACCCGTCTTGGGCATGCGGTTGAGTTCGTCCTCTGGCGCATCGTCACCCATCCAGTCGCGGCCGTGGTCGCTGAACCACATTTCTTTGGTCGTGGGGTGCCAGTCAAAACCTTGCGTGTTGCGCACGCCGGTGGCGATCACTTCCATGCCCGAGCCGTCGGCGTTGTAGCGGCGGATTTGGGCGTATTCAGCGCCAGGCTCGCAGATGTTGCAAGGTGCGCCAAAAGGCACGTACAGCTTGCCGTCCGGACCAAAGCCCAGGTATTTCCAGTTGTGGTGTTGCAGTGGGGGCAGCTTGAATGCAGCGGTCATGTCCACGGGCTGCGCGTTGGGGTTGGCTTCGATGTTGTCAAAGCGCAGGGCTTTGTCCACCGACATGACGTACAGGTTGCCCTTGTGCAAGGTGACGGCGGGTTGGTTCAATTTGTCGACCACAACGCGGCTGGTGCGCTCTTTGCCGTTGTCGCTGATTTCATAAACGCGGCCCAGGCCGCGCGTGCCCGCATAAATTTTGCCGCTTTCGCCGCGGCTCATGGCGCGAATGCCGGGGGTGCCGGTGGACCAGATTTCGGCCTTGAAGCCTGGCGGCAGTTTGAGTTTGTTCAGCGGAATGTCGGCGGCGGGCGTGGCCGTCAGCTTGCCGGCCAATGGGGCCAGTGTGGAATTGGCCATGTCGGCGTTCATGCCTTGCTTCCACGCTGGCGGTGGGGCTGCGGGGGCGGCTGTTTGGGCCATCGTTTGTCCGATGCCCAGCGTCAGAACGGCGGCGCACACTGCAATTTTGTTGAACATCAAAAAGCTCCTGAGGTGTTAAGTAATGGACTCGTGGGAGCGTATCGGTCCCCCATGTGCATGCGCACAGGGTTATTGCTGAGGACAATTCGTTTTGCGTCGCGCAAATGACTCGGTGAGCGCCTTTAAAAAGAGGCCGTGCGAAGGCCGTGCAAGTCCAGAATCCGCAAGCCGCCGTACTCCACCCGAATGAGCTGGCGCGCTTCGAGTACGCGCAGGGCCTCGTTCACGCGTTGGCGTGACAGGCCCACCAGGTAAGCCAGTTCTTGCTGGGTGATGCGCAGTACTTCGCCCACGCCCGAAAACAGCACCGGGTTGAACAGCGCCGCCAGGTGGCGGGCCAGGCGCAGCTCTGGGTTGTTCATGCGGTCCAGCTCGCGTGCGGCAATGAATTGGCCCAGGCGCTCGTTGAGCTGGTTCATGATGAAGCGGTTGAAGCCCAGCGAGTGGTCGATCAACCAGTGGAAAGTGTCCACCGGCAAACCTGCCACCAAGCTGGCACGCAGGGGTTGGATGTTGTAGCGGTAGACCTCACGCTTGAGGGCGGTGCCCTCGCCGAACCAGCCGCCTGGCGGCACGCCGGTGAAGGTCATGGTCTGGCCGCTTTCGTTGTCGCTGCTCATCTTGAGCAGGCCAGAGACCACGCCAAACCAATAAGTGACGGGGCGTCCCACACGGCAGACATAGTCGCCCGGCTTGGGGTCGCTGACCACCAGTTCGGAGGCGATTTGCTGACGCTCGTCGTGCGTGAGCAAACCCAGCCAGGGAATGTTGGTGAGCTCCTCGGCGGTGGGGGCTCTGCGGCGCTGGTGGACGCTGGGTGTGGTGGCCATGTCAAATGTCAGACTCAGGTCAGTTGTGCTAAGGGTCTTCCCTGAATTGTCGTCGCAATGACAACTTGGCGTCAAATGCGGTCCTAATATTCGCCCCAGTTCAGCTGCAGTGACTTTTTCTGTGGCGCTTTTGGAGACAGGCTACGTGATGCAAACAACGTTTCCCCGATTGATGCTCAAGCATGCTGCCGAGCGCCCCAGTGCGCCCGCCTTGCGTGAAAAGGAATATGGCATTTGGCAGACCACCAACTGGTCTGATTTGGCCAAGTTGGTGGAGGCCATTGCTTGCGGCTTGCACCAGGCGGGTCTGCAGCGCGGCGAGCACATGGTCATCGTGGGCTCCAACCGTCCCCGATTGTCCGCCACCATGCTGGCCGCTCAAGTCTTGGGCGCGATTCCCGTGAACCTTTATCAGGACGCGGCGGCCCCTGAGTGTGTGTTTCCCATCACCAACGCCGAAGTGCGCTTTTGTGTGGTGGAAGACCAGGAGCAGGTCGACAAGATGCTGGAAGTGCGCGAGCAATGTCCTCAGCTGGGACACATCTTTTACGACGATCCACGCGGTCTGCGCAACTACGTGGAAGACGGCCTGGGTTCGGTGGACGAGTTGATTGCAGCCGGTCAGGTGTTCATGACCCAGCATCCACAATTCTTCCACCTCGAAGTGGAAAAAGGCAGCAAAGACGATGTGGCCGCGATGTTTTTCACGTCGGGCACCACAGGCAACCCCAAGGGCGTGGTGCACACCCACAGCAGCCTGATCGACCGTGCACAAGCTGGCGCTGAATTCGACAAACTGACCAGCGCCGAAGACGTGCTGGCCTATATGCCGCCGGCCTGGATTGGTCAGAACATCTTCAGCTACGCGCAGTGGCTGGTGTGTGGTTACGTGGTCAACTGCCCCGAGTCGGTAGCCACCGTCACCATCGACCTGAAAGAAATTGGCCCGACTTATTACTTTGCGCCGCCTCGCGTGTTCGAAGGCATGCTCACCAGCGTCATGATCCGCATGGAAGACGCCGGCAGCCTCAAGCGCAAGATGTTCCATGCTTTCATGCGTGTGGCCAAAAAAGTGGGCCCGGCCCTCATGGACGGCCAATCTGTCGGTCTGGTCGACCGTTTGAAATACGCCATCGGCAACTTCCTGGTTTACGGCCCATTGCGCAACAACCTGGGTTTCAGCCGCGTGCGCGTGGCCTACACCGCCGGTGAGGCGATCGGTCCTGACCTGTTCACCTTCTACCGTTCGATCGGTGTGAACATCAAGCAGCTTTATGGTTCGACAGAAACCGCTGTGTTTGTGTGCCTGCAGCCCGACAACGAAGCGCGTGCCGACACCGTGGGCGTGCCTTGCAAGGGCGTGGAGATCAAGGTCGCTGACAACGGCGAGATCTTGGTCAAGTCGCCTGGCTTGCTCAAGGGCTATTACAAGAATCCTGAAGCCACTGCCGAAGTGTTGACCTCCGATGGCTGGTACCACACCAGCGATGCCGGCTTCATCGACTCCCATGGTCACTTGAAGATCATCGACCGCGTCAAAGATGTGGGTCGTCTCAAGGGGGGTGCCAACGATGGTGCCATGTTCGCACCCAAGTACGTCGAGAACAAGCTCAAGTTCTTCCCCTTCATCAAGGAAGTGGTGGCTTACGGTGATCAGCGCGAAAAAGCGTGCGTCATGGTCAACATCGATTTCGACGCTGTGGGTAATTGGGCCGAGCGCCGCAACTTGCCTTATGCCGGTTACACCGATCTGGCCCAAAAGCCCGAGGTGTACGAGCTGATCAAGGATTGCGTCGAGAAAGTCAATGCCGATTTGGCCGAAGACGCCTTGCTCGCCGGCAGTCAAGTCAGTCGCTTCCTGGTCTTGCACAAGGAGCTGGATGCGGATGACGGCGAATTGACCCGCACCAACAAGGTTCGCCGCGGCTTCATTGCCGACAAATACAAACCGCTGGTCGATGGCCTGTACGAAGGCCGGGCCGAGCAGTTCATTGAAACCGTTGTCAAGTTTGAAGACGGTCGCAGCGGCAGCGTGAGCGCCACGCTCAAGATTTCCGATGCGAAGACATTCACCCCTGTGAAGGCAGCAGCATGAGCAAGGTCATTGGTGACGTCATCCTCGACGTCCAGAACATCAGTCTGAGATTTGGTGGCGTCAAGGCGCTGACCGACATTTCTTTCAACGTCAAAGAGCACGAGATCCGCTCGATCATTGGCCCCAACGGTGCAGGCAAGAGCTCGATGCTCAACTGCATCAACGGTGTGTACACGCCGCAAGAAGGCTCGATCACTTTCCGTGGGCAGAAGTTTGACCACATGAACAGCCGCCAGGTGGCCGAGATGGGCATTGCCCGCACCTTCCAGAACCTGGCTTTGTTCAAGGGCATGAGCGTGATCGACAACATCATGACCGGCCGCAATTTGCAGATCAAAAGCAATCTTTTGATGCAAGCCTTGCGCGTGGGTCCAGCCCAGCGCGAAGAAGAAGCGCACCGCGAAAAAGTCGAGCACATCATCGACTTCCTGGAAATTCAGGCCTTCCGCAAAACCCCTGTAGGCCAGCTGCCCTACGGTTTGCAAAAGCGCGTGGACTTGGGCCGTGCGCTGGCGATGGAGCCGCAAGTCTTGCTGCTCGACGAGCCCATGGCCGGTATGAACCTGGAAGAAAAACAGGACATGTGCCGCTTCATTCTGGATGTCAACGACGAGTTCGGCACGACCATCGTGCTGATCGAGCACGACATGGGTGTGGTGATGGACATTTCTGACCGTGTGGTCGTGCTCGACTACGGCAAGAAGATCGGGGACGGCGAACCCGAAGAAGTGCGCAACAACGAAGACGTGATCCGTGCCTATCTTGGCACTGGCCACTGAGGAGACAAGAACATGGCATTTTTTCTGGAAGCTCTTTTTGGCGGCCTGATGGCAGGCATGCTGTATGCGCTGGTGGCGCTCGGCTTTGTGTTGATTTTCAAGGCCTCCGGTGTCTTCAACTTCGCGCAAGGCGCGATGGTGCTGTTTGCCGCTTTGGCCATGGCCCGTTTTTCAGAATGGGCGCCTGGCTGGCTGGGCATTGAAGACAAGTTCCTGGGCAACTTGGTGGCCTTTGTACTGGCAGCGGGCGTCATGTTCGTGCTGGCCTGGGTCATCGAGCGCTTGGTCTTGCGTCACCTGGTCAACCAGGAAGGCGTGACTTTGCTGATGGCCACCTTGGGCATCACCTACTTCCTCGACGGCCTGGGTCAAACGATTTTCGGCAGCGACATTTACAAGATCGACGTGGGCATGCCCAAAGATCCGGTGTTCCTGTTCGAGTCGATCTTCCAGGGCGGCGTGATGATCAACCTGGAAGACGTGTATGCCGCTTGCATCGCTGCCTTGCTGGTGGTGGTCCTGTCGCTGTTCTTCCAAAAGACCAGCACCGGCCGCGCCCTGCGTGCGGTGGCCGATGACCACCAAGCAGCGCAGTCGATCGGTATTCCGCTCAACCGCATCTGGGTCATCGTCTGGTTTGTGGCCGGTATCACCGCCTTGGTCGCCGGCATCATCTGGGGCTCCAAGATGGGTGTGCAGTTCTCGCTGACCACCGTGGCCCTGCGTGCTTTGCCTGTGATCATTTTGGGGGGGCTGACTTCGGTGCCCGGCGCCATCATCGGTGGCCTGATCATCGGTGTGGGCGAGAAGCTCTCCGAGGTTTACATCGGCCCCATGGTCGGTGGTGGCATCGAGATTTGGTTTGCCTACGTGTTGGCCCTCGTGTTTTTGTTGTTCCGTCCGCAAGGTCTGTTCGGCGAAAAAATCATTGACCGCGTGTAAGGAGAAAAAGCATGTTTTACAGAGAGAACGGTCAATTCAAAACCACGTACCGCAAAGACCAGCAAATCTTTGCGATTGCACAAGACCGCTGGGTGATTCTGGCGCTGATCGCCTTTGCCTTCGTTGGCGTGCCTTTCCTGGTCGATGAGTACATGTACCGCGCCATCTTGATCCCATTCCTGATCCTCTCGCTGGCCGCTTTGGGGGTGAACATTCTGGTCGGTTATTGCGGTCAGATTTCCCTGGGTTCGGGGGCCTTCATGGCGGTGGGGGCCTATATGGCCTACAACACGTACATCCGTATTGATGGCATGCCTCTGATCTTGGCCTTGTTGTCTGGTGGCTTTTTTGCAACCTTGGTGGGTATCTTCTTTGGGGTGCCCAGTTTGCGCGTCAAGGGCCTTTACCTGGCGGTGGCGACTTTGGCGGCCCAATTCTTTTGTGACTGGGCCTTCCTGCGCGTGGGCTGGTTCACCAACAACAACGCATCGGGTTCGGTGTCCGTCTCCAATTTGAACGTGATGGGCATTGGCATCAACACGCCGCTCGAAAAATACCTGTTTTGCCTGGTGTTCCTGGTGGTCTTTGGCCTGCTGGCCAAGAACCTGGTGCGTTCGGCGATCGGTCGTGAGTGGATGGCCATCCGCGATATGGACGTGGCCGCAGCCGTGATCGGTATCCGTCCGGTCTACGCCAAGCTCAGCGCCTTTGCAGTCAGCTCGTTCATCGTGGGCGTGGCAGGTGGTTTGTGGGGCTTTGTGCACCTGGGTTCGTGGGAGCCCGCTGCGTTCTCGATTGATCGCTCATTCCAGTTGCTGTTCATGGTCATCATCGGTGGCATGGGCTCCATCATGGGCAGCTTCTTTGGTGCCGCGTTCATCGTGATTTTGCCCATCTTCTTGAACCAGTTCCTGCCTGCATTGGGGGCTGTTTTTGGTGTCGAAATTTCCACCGCTACCGTGTCCCATGCCGAGTACATGATTTTTGGTGCCTTGATTGTCTGGTTCCTGATCGTCGAGCCGCACGGCTTGGCCAAATTGTGGTCCGTGGCCAAACAAAAATTGCGCCTTTGGCCTTTCCCTCATTGATTTGAAATTTTCCCCCAAGTGCTTCGATCCATTTTTAACAGGAGACAAACCATGAAACTTCGTCAACTCGCCCTTGCCACCACGGTGGCGGCTGCCGGTCTTGCCAGTGCGCTGGTCAGCACCGTGGCGACGGCCCAAACCAAAGAGCAGTTCTTCCCCGTGCTGGTATACCGCACAGGCGCTTACGCCCCCAACGGCGTGCCCTTTGCCAACGGCTACGTTGATTACCTCAAGCTGGTCAATGCGCGCGGTGGCATCAACGGCGTCAAGGTGTCGTACGAAGAGTGCGAAACCGGCTATGCCACTGACCGTGGTGTGGAGTGCTATGAGCGTCTGAAAGGCAAGAATGGCGGCGCGACCGTGTTCCAGCCTTTGTCGACCGGCATCACGTTTGCCTTGACCGAAAAAGCGCCCATCGACAAGATTCCGTTGATCACTGCAGGCTATGGCCGCAGCGAATCGGCTGACGGTGGCGTGTTCAAGTGGAACTTCCCCTTGGCCGGTACTTACTGGGTGGCAGGCGACGTGATCATGCAAGACATCGCCAAGAAACTCGGCGGTGCAGACAAGCTCAAGGGCAAGCACATCGCTTTGGTGTACCACGACAGCCCGTTTGGCAAGGAAGCCATCCCAATCTTGCAAGAGCATGCAGCCATGAGTGGCTTCAAGCTGAGCTTGCTGCCCGTGACACACCCAGGCGTGGAGCAAAAATCCACTTGGTTGCAAATCCGCCAAAGCCGTCCTGACTACGTCGTCAACTGGGGCTGGGGTGTGATGAACTCCACCTTGCTCAAAGAGGCACAAGCCACAGGCTACCCCCGCGAAAAGATCTATGGCGTCTGGTGGGCTGGTGCCGAGCCTGATGTCAAAGATGTGGGCATGGGCGCCAAGGGCTACAACGCCATCACCATGCAGCACGGCACCGAAAAGGGCTCTGCAATCGTGAAGGAAGTGCTGGAGAAGTTGCATGCCAAAGGCCAAGGCACGGGCCCCAAGGATGAAGTGGGCGAAGTGTTGTACATGCGCGGTTTGTTCAGCGCCATGTTCGCCATTGAGGGTGTGCGCCAGGCCCAAGAGAAGTACGGAAAAGGCAAAGTTGTGACCGCCAGTCAAGCCCGCTGGGGCTATGAAAACCTGAACCTGACCCAGCCCAAGCTGGATGCCTTGGGCTTCAAGGGCGTGCTGCGTCCTGTGTCGACATCGTGTGCAGACCACATGGGTGCCAACTGGGCCCGTATCCACACATGGAACGGCAGCAAGTGGGAATTCTCCAGCGACTGGTACCAGGCCGATGAGCAGATCATCAAGCCGATGGTCAAGACCGCTGCAGACAAATACGCTGCTGAAAAGAAAATCACACGTCGCACACCTGCTGACTGCCAGTCTTGATGGCACAAACCCCACTGCGCAAGCAGTGGGGCGGTGGCTGCAGCTTGCAGCCACCAAATGAAAGCCCCGCAAGTCATTCGATCGGCGCTTTCATTTGGGCAACCCCTGGAAAGTTGAATAGGCAAAGACCATGAGCGACAAAAACATTGTTCTGAACGTCAACGGCATTGAAGTCATTTACAACCACGTCATCTTGGTGCTCAAGGGCGTGTCCCTGCAGGTGCCCGAACAAGGTATTGTGGCTTTGCTGGGCGGCAACGGCGCAGGCAAGACCACCACGCTGCGTGCCATTTCCAATTTGCTCAAGGGTGAACGTGGTGAAGTGACCAAGGGCTCCATCGAGTTGCGCGGTGAGCGCATCGAAAACCTGTCGCCCGCCGACCTGGTGAACCGGGGTGTGGTGCAGGTCATGGAGGGGCGCCACTGCTTTGCCCACCTGAGCATCGAAGAAAACCTGATGACCGGCAGCTACACACGCACCGACAAGGGCGAGATCGCGGCCAACCTCGAAAAGGTCTACAACTACTTCCCGCGCCTCAAAACACGCCGCACCTCGCAAGCGGCCTACACCTCGGGTGGTGAGCAGCAGATGTGCGCCATTGGCCGCGCCCTGATGTCCAACCCCAACATGGTGTTGCTGGACGAGCCCTCGATGGGCCTGGCGCCGCAGATCGTGGAAGAGGTGTTCAACATTGTCAAAGACCTGAACGAGAAGGAAAAGGTCACCTTCCTGATTGCCGAGCAGAACACCAACATGGCCTTGAAGTACGCCGACTACGGCTACATCATGGAGTCAGGTCGCGTGGTGATGGACGGCGCGGCTGAGTACCTGCGCACCAACGAAGATGTGAAGGAGTTTTACCTCGGCGTTGGCGGTGGCGAGCGCAAGAGTTTCAAAGATGTGAAGAGCTACAAGCGCCGCAAGCGCTGGTTGGCTTGAGGCTCCGGACGCCGGAAATCTCTTCCCTGTGGGCGCGCGCCCCTGCGCGCGAATGGATCACCCGCACAACCGTTTTTTTTGCGCGCAGGGGCGCGCTCCCACATTGATCTGTCCAGCACCCATGAAGCACTACGACGCTCTTGAAACGCGCGCTCCTGAAGTCCGTGAAGCCGCCTTGATGGCCGCTTTGCCCGTGCAGGCCGCGCATGCCAAAGCCAAGGCACCGGCCTTTGCCGACTTGCTCAAAGACGTGGATGCCGCAAGCGTGAACAGCCGTGCTGCGCTGGCCCAATTGCCAGTGATCCGCAAATACGAATTGCTCGAGCGCCAGAAAGCCTCGCGTGCCGCCGGCGGCAATGTGTTCGGCGGTTTCAGCACCCTTGGCTTTGGCCAAGGCATGACCCGCGTCTTTGCCAGCCCAGGCACCATCTACGAACCCGAAGGCACCCGCGCCGATTACTGGCGCATGGCGCGCACCATGTTTGCGGCGGGTTTTCGTCCGGGCGAGTTGATCCACAACTGCTTCAGCTACCACTTCACGCCTGCGGGCTCGATGATGGAAACCGGCGCGCATGCCTTGGGCTGCACCGTGTTTCCGGGCGGCATTGGCCAGACTGAGCAGCAAGTGGCGGCCATGGCCGAGTTGCAGCCTGCGGGCTACATCGGCACGCCCAGCTTTCTGAAAATCATCCTCGAAAAAGCCGCCGAGATGGGCGTAGCTTTGCCCAGCGTGCGCAAAGCGCTGGTCTCGGGCGAGGCCTTTCCGCCCAGCCTGCGTGACTGGATGACCGCGCATGGCGTGGAGGCTTTCCAGTGCTACGCCACGGCCGATGTGGGCCTGATCGCTTATGAGACCGCTTCGCGTGAAGGCCTGGTGCTGGACGAAGGCGTGATCGTCGAGATCGTGCGCCCCGGCACGGGCGACCCGGTGCCCGAAGGCGAGGTGGGCGAGTTGGTCATCACCACGCTCAACCCCGATTACCCGCTGATTCGTTTTGGCACGGGTGACCTGTCTGCCATCTTGCCGGGCACTTGCCCCACGGGCCGTACCGGCCAGCGCATCAAGGGTTGGATGGGCCGTGCCGACCAGACCACCAAAATCCGGGGCATGTTTGTCCACCCCGGTCAGGTGGCCGAGATCGTCAAACGCTTCCCAGAAGTCACCAAGGCCCGCCTGGTGGTGACGGGCGAGATGGCCAACGACCAGATGGCGCTGCATGTGGAAACCGGCGCGCTGGACGATGAGGGCCTCAAGACCCGTGTGTCTGAGGCCGTGCGCGATGTGACCAAGCTGCGAGGCAGCGTGCATCTGGTGGCGCAAGGCACCCTGGCCAACGATGGCAAGGTGATCGAGGACGCCCGCAGCTACCAGTGAATGAAGCACCCGGACTGTTTTGAATGACCACCTGAGCGCGAGGGGCTGAGGCCAGTGATTAGAGGGCCGAATCCCTCAGGGGATTCAAGGGTAAAGTCCAAAGGTTTTCTTGGCTTTATCAATTTAACGACACTCGCAGTGGTTTTAGAATGTCACTTTTATGACAGGAGAGCTCAAATGAAGCAGTGGATTGCCTTGGCCACATTGGCCGCCGTTTCTGTGGGGGCGCAAGCCCAGACTTTTCCTGGCAACAAGCCGGTGTCCATTGTGGTGCCGTTCACGGCCGGTGGCCCCACAGACCGCGTGGCGCGCGACCTGGCTGAAGCCATGCGCAAGCAGATTCCGGGCAGCAACTTCGTGGTTGAAAACGCCGCTGGCGCTGGCGGCACCATCGGTGCGACCAAAGTGGCCAAAGCCAACCCCGATGGCCACACTTTGCTGTTGTTCCACATCGGCATGGCGGCCACCCCCGCGCTGTACCGCAAGATTGCCTACAAGCCGCTGGAAGATTTCGAGTTTTTGGGCATGGTCAACGATGTGCCCATGACCTTGATCGGCAAGCCCCAGTTGCCCGCCAACACTTACCGCGACTTTGAAAACTACATCCGCACGAACGCGGGCAAACTGAACATTGCCCATGCGGGCTTGGGTTCTGCTTCACACATTTGCGGCTTGCTGTGGCAATCCACCCTGCAGACCAAAGACGCGATGACCACCATCCCCTTCGGCGGCACGGCACCGGCCATGACGGCCCTGATTGGCGGCCAGGTCGATGTGATGTGTGACCAGACCACCAACACCACAGGCCAAATCGAAAGCGGTCGCGTCAAAGCGTTTGCGGTCACAACCGCCAAACCCTTGGCCAGTCACCCCGTGCTCAAGCATTACCCCAGCTTGCAAGAGATGGGCCTGAAGGGCTTCAACTTGACCATTTGGCACGGTTTGTATGCGCCCAAAGGTACGCCTGCGGCGATCACCAAGACCTTGAACGACGCGCTGAAGAAAGCCCTGAAAGACCCCGAGTTCATCAAGAAGAACGAAGGTCTGGGCGCTTTGGTGGTGACGGACAAGCGTGTCGAGCCCGAAGAGCACAAGAAGTTCGTGGCCGCTGAAATGGTCAAGATCAAGGCCGCAGTCGATGCCGCAGGCAAATACGCCGACTAAGAACCTATCCGTAAATTATGTTGACACTCAAAGGCACCTTGCGAAACGCGATGATCGCCGCCGCGAGATGATTGAGCGCAAGGTAGCTGCGCTCGAGCTTCTCGTAGCGCACGAGCAGTTTGCGGAAACGGTTGAACCAGCTATGGCAAACCTCAACAACCCAGCGCTTGGCCTTCTTATTCGGGTTTCGTCGCTTGATTTCGGTCTCCTTTCGGCGACCGACGACATGAGGGATGTAGCCGTGGCCCTCGATGGTTCGCAGATGCTCCGCGCCACGGTATCCCGCATCGGCGCACAGATGTTTGTTTCGTCTTTGTGGCGGGTTCTTGCGTTTGATGACGATAGCGTCGAGCACCTCATCAAGCCTCTTGCAGTCGTGGACGTTGGCCCCGCTGACGACGAGCGACAACGGGACGCCACGGCCGTCCACCAGCAGGTGGCGTTTGCTTCCCTTTTTTTCCCCGGTCCGTCGGGTTCGGGCCGACAGCTTCTTGTGCCAAGGGCGCCTTCATCATCGCGCCATCGACGCTTTGCCATCGCCACGCGATGCCTTGCATGTCGTCGTACTCCGCCAAGCCGGCTTTCCAGACTGCCTCAAAGAAGCCCGCCTTCTCCCATTCGAGAAAGCGTTTGTGGATGGCGCTGGCGCTGCCAAAGCGCTCGGCGGGTAGCGCCTTCCACTGGCAGCCTGTGCGCAGCACAAATACGATGGCCTCGAACACTTGGCGTGCCGGCTTGGCTGGTCGACCTGCGCCAGGTTTGCGAACGTACTGCTTGTCCGGCACCAGCGCACGTTGAGGGATCAGCGGTTCAACACGCTGCCAGAACTCGTCTGTTACGACCCAGGAATCAGCTCGCTTTTTCAACGCATCACTCCGAAGCCGCGTTTGTTGCAGCTCGGATTGATATTTTAACTATTTACGGATAAGTTCTTAGTCTCTACTTCCGTGGCAATGGCATGCCTTCCGTTGTGCGCATGGGCTCAGCCAATCTCGCAGCGCTGCTTAGTCATCGGGGATTCGATTGCTGTGGGTGTATCCAATCATTCGCGCTGCCTTTCCATTTCCACGGGCGGGCTTTCGAGCTGGCGATGGTTAGATCGTTGGGGGCGTGCCCTTGAAACGGTCGACCCAGAAGTAGTTCTGATTTCATTGGGGGCGAACGATGCAGATGATCGCCGATCTTTTCCGTCTCTTGCAAAGGTTCGAGCAAAACTTCGGGCTCCACGCGTGATCTGGTTGGCTCCTTCAGAGGCGCTTTCGATGGCATCGCGGAATTGGGTTAGGTTGGTTGCTGAGCAGCACGGCGATGCTGTTTTTGATTTGCCGCAGCGACACATGCAAAAGGATGGGATTCATCCTTCGACAAAGGGTGCTCAGATTGTGGCCGGTCGATTACTTCCTGAGTAAGTTCTGAAATAAATTGCGCAAGTACGAAAACCGTACTATAATAAAACGACTCTTGCGAGGGTGTTCCGTGCCAGCCGGTTGCTGGTTGCCTAAAGGCGATTGGAGTTCTTATGCAAATTTCCGTTGGTAATCCCAGACCCATCCGGGTCGATGAAGGGGTTGAATTTCTTGTTGCGCCTGTGCGCGCACAAGGCTGGGCATTCACTGCGAACGCCTTGGTTGTAAACCCTCAAATCAAACAGAAGGCGCTTGAATTGCTGCCGGTGGCTCAGGCCATGGCCACATCAAAAGCAACGCGGGTAGGCTTTTTCAAGCGTTCGCGTGAATCCCTTGGCTTGAACGAGACGGTTTTCTTTCAACGCGCTGAGCAAGATGCCGCAGAAGCTTCGCTTCGCATGGAAATGCTCTTTGCACTTGCAAAGGGTGAAAACGCAGTCGGCAAGCGGCTGATTGGCGCTGACCAATGGCGCGAGATCTTGGCGTTCTTTCACCAGGACGTGACGATCGGTGCCATCCAAGCGATGGAGGGCTGAGCCATGAAGAAAATGACGCTTAACTACATCGACCTGGTCGAGCTGGATGCTCGTCGTGAACGCGCTGAGATTCGCCAGTTTGTGATCGGCTTTGTCGTGCTGGCTGTCTTGATGGCGGCCGGTTACCTGGTGCGTGGCTAACATGAACGAGGTGCTCGAATGGTCCGGTTCTATCATTGGCATGTTGGGGGCGGCGTTGCTTGCCTCGCATGGGCCAAAAGCCCGTTTTGGTTGGCTGTGCTATCTGCTGGCCAACATCTTTCTCATCGCCTGGTCGGTGAGGGTTTCAGCCACTGGGTTGATGGTGCAGCAGCTGGTCTTTTCGGCCACAAGCGTGCTGGGCCTCAAACGAAGTGGTCTATTGGAGGTTTTGTGGCAGAACATAAAAAATCGTTGGGCTTGCTTCCTCGCGCGCGTGAAGAGCGCGAGGAGCGAGGTCTGACGTATTCGCAGATGGCCGAGGTCTTGGGTCTTGGAGAGCACCAGGTCGAGTCCGGTGCGATTAAGGGCTATGAATCCGGGATGCCTGTGAGTAACGGCTCCGTGGTCAGGATCTACCAGGAGCTGCAGCGTGCGCGCTTGCAGTCGCAGACGTGGCTCAAAGTCCCGCGCTTCACGCTCGCTCGTGATGCCGACTCTGTGGTGTTGCACCACAACGATTGGCCGCGCTTTGTTGCTAAAGCGGTACCCGAGGCCTTGCACAAGGAGCAGTGGAGATTTGCCAAGGCGGGCATGCCTGTCTACGAGCTGCGGCTCGAAACTGGCTTGTCGCAGGCGATTTTCAGCTTCATTGACCATGTACCTGCGGACTTTGATGCCGAGGAAGTGCTTGAGGAGGCTGTCGTGGCCATCGAGGCCTTTTGCCGAGGAGATTCGAATGGCCAAAGCTGAAAAAACATCCGCGTACTTCGAGGGCGATCCTGACTCGCTGCGCGCGTGGCAAGAGCGAATGGGTTTCAGTTACGAAACCGCGGCTGAAGCCTTGAATATCGGTCGTACCACTTATGCGGAGATGGTCCTGGACAAAAGTCGGATTGACCTGCGGACTGCTCTTGCGTGCGCCGCAATCGAACAGGGCATCAAGCCGACCATTCGGCGCAAGAAGGTTTCCAAGGTTTAACTATTTTCAACTGGGAGTAAATCATGAATTACAAAGACAAACTTGTGGGTGATGTAGAGCTGGCTCCAGATGCGCCGACGTGGCTTGTGCAACTGGCTGGATCACTTCAAAACGTCGATCGCGATGAATACTTGAAGCAGATCGAGGATTTCAACGTTTCAATCAAGGCGCAGGGGCGTACACAGGCGGTTGCTCTGGCTCGTGATCTAGTCGTTCAGTTCGGGCTCGAAAAAGGTGATGTATTTCAGTCCACACGCAAGACCGTTGTTCCGGCCAAATATCGCGACCCTGCGACAGGTAAAACCTGGAGTGGCCGGGGCAAAGCCCCTGTCTGGCTCGCTGGTAAAGACAGGGCCGGTTTTAAGGTCTAAGGGTTGCCATGAATAAGCCAGCAGGAACGCAAAAAGCAAAATTGGCCATGGTGGCAGACGAGTGCGATGCACTTGTGGTCGAGGCCATTTCTAAGCTTGGTAACTTCGTTAGTTATTGCGAAGACGTGTGGCGCACGCGTCCTTCATTTTTGCGCGATTGGGATGAGCTTCAAGAACGCATGCGCAGAGACATTAAGACGTGCGAGGGGATTGAACAAGATCCGGCACTCGCTTGCTTGAAGCAGGAGGCCCAAGTTATGAAGGCCCGCATTGAGTGTGTGCTGTCCACTTTCAGTGTCCAGGACGTCAAGAGCCCTAGCGCAGCATTGATTGGGAACTATGAAATCGGGAATTTCCTTGGCCCAAAGATGGGCTCCATTGACCTCACCTTTACGGTGTCAATGCCGGCTAGAGCTTTGCTGTGCGGGTTCGGGTACGAAGTGTCTGCTTACGATGCGAATGCCACTCCTGCGTATGATTCCTTCATCCTGAATGATGTTGGCGTGACCAGGGTCTCATCCTTGCGTGAGAAAACTGAACCGAGATGGAGCTTGTCTGGGGGGCTTGAAGAAAATCAGCAGCGTTTAGATCTGGAGCAGCTCCAGATTAAGTTTGGCCTTCTGGCCATCCCGTTTGATGCTGGCCCACTCAAGGTGATTTCGCGTCTCAAGGAAACCAAAGATTTTCTTGCTGCGCAGAATTCTCAGGAGTATGACGCTCTTGGCATCATTACTCGAAATGAAACGTTGGCAAATTTGGTCCGGAGCCAAGGCTTTGCTGCGTTTCTTCTGTCGGATTCGGCTTAACGCTGGGTCATGTTTAGTATTTGAAGCCCCGTTGGCGACCACGGGGCTTTTTTGTTGCTGCGCAAAAGTGCTCACGGGTTTGAAACCAGCGCTGCGCGTGGGCGCTAGTTTGTGGCGGTGCAAGCCCCTCCATGTCCTTTGAATCTGAATCGACGGGTGCCCGCAAAGGCGGGCAGATGCTGTGTTATGTCTCAATCAACCACGCTGCTGCGCCTGGTACAACTGATTGGAGCTGCGCAAGGGCTTAGCTTGGTGGCTGCGCGTTGGCCGCGCCGCCAAGTCCTGGACGAATTCAATGTTTGGATCGCGTGCCCGCGAAAGCGGGCAAGTCTGACGATCAGAGCGGCAAGCCGCTGGGGCGCGCTCGCCGCGCAGGCTTTGTGATTCGCTGTGTGGCCTGACGTTGGCCCGTCAATCCCCGAGTCCTTCGCTTTGTCGGGACTGTAGCGACCCCTGTCGAATCCTGCGAGTCCCCCACGGCATAAAGCCGTTCGTGTCGCCCCTTCGGGTCCCACTCTCTATTTATACGTGTGTGCCCCTGGTCTTCGCCCTGTGTCGCTCCTTTTGTCCCGGCGAAGGACTCAGGGATAGACGGCGACAGGCATCTGAGGATCACTGCTCATCACAAAAAAGTTGATGGCTCTGGATCTAAGGATTCCGGGCAACCTGAAAAACAAACTTAATTGGAGGCTTCTGTGATTTTCATATTTGGCGGATTCAAGTACGAGGTGCAACAAAGATGAACCCGGTGATGGGTGGCTGAGGATGTCAAGGCATCATGGCCACTCAAACCGCCAAGTCCAAGTTGCCAGATGTACAAGCACCTC
>Ga0255140_1000361_pt1 | contig 17348 bp, 11 predicted proteins | sample Law_Colum_RepC_8_FD_188547 | JGI IMG/M metagenome (GOLD analysis project Ga0255140, IMG submission 188547) | Freshwater microbial communities from St. Lawrence River, New York, United States - Law_Colum_RepC_8d | ecosystem: Environmental > Aquatic > Freshwater > River | place: USA: New York...
GACCGCTACTGTCACCCCCGACCTGATCGGGGGTCCATGGCTTTTGACCCGTCACCTCCGACCTGATCGGGGGCCCATGGCTTCGGCGGGCATGGATACCCGGTGGTGCCCGGGTATGACAAATTAAGGGTAAGACGAATTGAGACCTAGGGTGTGACAGTTTCAAAGCTGCTGCCTGACGGGCTCAAGCCAGCACGGCAAGAGACTTTTCTGGCTTAGTCTTAAATACCCGTGAGAAGCGATCCCGCGGGAGGTATCCCCCGCGAAGCTCACCTTTCCCCGTGGGAGGCTGCCCCTGCGGCCGAATGCTTGCAGTGGCTATGAACCCACATTCGCAAACAGGGGCTTGCTTCCATCAACATAAGCCCGCCATCGCCACCTGTGTGTCAGACGCCAGACTGGACTGCCCTGACAATTGGGGCATGAGCTTGTTACCTGATTTTTCTTCGCGTGAGCGGCGTGCGCTTTGGTTGCTGTGGACTACGCCCGCGCTGTGGTCCGTCAATTACATCGTGGCCCGCATCGCGCCCGGCGTGGTCGAACCCCACATGCTGGCGCTGGGGCGCTGGGCTTTGGCGGGCTTGGTTTTGAGCGTCATTGCCCGCAGCGAACTCTGGCGCGAGCGCCGCAGCACCTGGCAAGCCGCCGGACAATACCTGGCCTTGGGCACCTTGGGTATGGTGATTTGCGGGGCCTGGGTGTACCAAGGGGCACAAACCACCAGCGCCATGAACATCGCGCTCATTTACGCCGCTTCCCCCGTGCTGATTGCGCTGGGGGCCGTGCTGTGGCTGGGCGAACGCTTTTCTTGGCGTCAAGGTTTGGGCGTCGTCATTGCCATGCTGGGCGTGTTCCATGTGGTGGTTAAAGGCCAATGGCTGGCATTGGCGCAGGTGGAATGGGTCGCGGGCGATGGCTGGATCGTGGTGGCCATGGTGTCTTGGGCCGGTTTTGCCTTGCTGCAAAAAAAATGGTCCAGTCCATTGGGTTCCACAGCGCGACTGGCGGCCATTTGCATGGGCGGCGTGGTGGTCTTGCTGCCCTTTAGCCTTTGGGAATTGTGGCAACCCAGCACCCCGGTCTGGAGCACGCAAGCCACGCTGTTGGTGGTGGCGGCGGCCTTGATTCCAGGGGTTGGCGCGTATTGGTCCTACGGGTTTTGCCAGAAGGTTTTGGGGGCCAGCCGAGTGGCCGCCAGTTTGTACTTGGGCCCTTTATATGGGGGCCTGAGTGCTTGGCTGGTGTTAGGCGAGTCTTTGGGTTGGCACCATGTTTTGGGGGCCTGCCTGATCTTGCCGGGTATTTATCTGGCCTCACGTAAGTGAGGGCGGCGCACTGGGCTTGTTGGCTTCAGCGCCGGTGAATTCGGGTGGACTCACGCACCACCAATTCGGCCGCCACCAGCTTGGGCGGTGGGCTTTTCTTGTTCAGTAAATCGAACATGGCATTGGCGGCCGAGGTGCCGATTTCATACACCGACTGCCTGACGGAAGTCAGTGGGGGCAAGGTAAAAGCCGAGTGTGGCAAATCGTCAAAGCCGATCAGGGACACATCTTCGGGTACGCGCAAACCGGCGCGGTGCAAAGCCAGTCGGGCACCATAAGCCATCTGGTCGTTGGCCGTGATGACGGCGGTGAATTGCGTGCGAGACTCCAGCAAGTTGTTCATGGCCCTGAAACCACCGGTCTCCTGAAAATCGCTGAACACCACCAGATCTTTGTCGGTCACCATCTCTTTTTGTGCCACCTCGCTCTGATAACCCTGCAAGCGTTGGCCTGCGTCAGGGTGATCTAGAGGGCCTGAAATAAAGGCCACCCGACTGTGCCCCAGTGCATGCAAATGCCGCACGGCCAGACGCGCGCCCTCAGCGTTGTCAAAATCAATACTGAACAAGTTTGGCGCGGCGAGTTGCCTGCCCGTGACCACCACAGGCACCAGGGCGGCCATGTCAATCAAGGTCTCGTCAGAGAGTTTGCCGGTCAGCACAATGATGCCGTCGACCTTGCGCTCTTGCAGCATGAACAAACGGTTCTTTTCTTCGGCCTCATTCCAGTGGCCGCTGACAAACAAGGGCACATAGTTGGCCTTGTGCAATTCGTCTTCAATGCCACGCAGGGCTTCGCCGTAATAGGGGCTGTCTATGTATTGTGTGAGCACCCCGATGCTCATGGTGCGCCCACCCGCCAGACTTCTGGCGGCGGGGTCTGGGCGAAAGCCCAACTCCTCAATCACCGCCTTCACCAAGGCCTGCTTTTCAATACTGACCTGGGCCGTGCCATTGAGAATGCGCGACACCGTGCTGGGAGATACGCCCGCACGCTCGGCCACCATGGTCAGGGTGGCGCGGGCGGAACGGTGGGCGGTCAACATGCTTTTTTCGATATGAGCGGTTAAGGGTGCGGACTTTATAACCATGTGAATGACGGCTTGATCTGATTGGTTAATGAGTGCACCAGTTGAATTTTAATGGCTGCTAACTCGTAAGAATCATGCTGCGCTGTCGGTGTCGAACCTGCAATACCCAAAGCTCATCATTTCATCTGCACAACATCTGATTGGCTTGCTTTGGCTCGGACTATTTTGACCAACTGTCCAGGGCTGACCGTCATTTCTTGCCCATCCGAAAACTTGATGATTTTGGGATTTTTGTCAGCACCATAAGCCAAATAAGTGGTTTGACCTTTTTTTTCATTTTCAAACACACCAAACATGGCTGTATCCGCCGTGATGGCATGGTTAGGGCGACCCATTTCCTTGAGCAAACTCAACCAATGCAAAGTCCGAGTTCTTGTTTCGCCCAACTCCACCGTACCTCTGGGTTTCCACTTTTGAAAGCCCAATTCCGGATCGGCGATGGCCAGCGAGGCGGCAAAAATATCCTGCCAAATATCTGTGGGTGTGCCGTCTGACTGCCCACTGGAGTCGTATTTTTTCCGAGCAGCTTCTACAAAATCAAGACTGTCAATGACCTTTTGTTTGGGCAATCGAGATAAATAGGTTGAAGCAGGCGTGATGGGCAACAAATTAATGCCCTGAATTTGTCTTGGCTCCTCCGTCCACCAAGTGCTGTAGGCATAACCCCCGCCAAACACCATGCTGGCCAACGGCTTGTCATATGTTTTATCGAACACTTGTTGATTGATGTCGTACCAATAGTTCAAGACCGAAGAGATCTCTGTGCAATAGAGATAAATACCCAAATCACGCAACGCCTTGTTGCCAGTGAATTCACCATACATGGCAATGGCTGCCCATGCGTTGATCGCCTCGGATGAAGACTCCTGATCATTTCCATGGCCAAAAAATTCACTGTTGCCACGAGCCCAAGAGTGCCCCTCATACACATCAAAGTTTCTGATGAATGGAAAATCTTTGCGCCCCCGCTCCGTGGTGGCGATATCGCGAATCAACAAATCCACCATGCCACCCCATTGGTTCTGCGCTACCCACGCAGGATCGCGCCGTGCCAAATGGGCTGCCGCCATGATCCAGTAACCATAATGAAAATGATGGTCGTTCATGGCAGAAACACTGAAATACTCTTCGGGATAGCCAACAATGGTTCCCGTTTTGGAATCGTGCGCATAATAACTGGCAGCTTGACCGGAAAACCAGGTTTCCATGCGTTTCTTAATGATCGTTTCAAGCTCTTTCGCAGATGCCTGATCGTCAACTTGTTCTGCCACCGCCATCAACTGGGCAATGCCCCCCAGCATTTTCCCGGTCCAATAAGTCCCGTTTCCCATTTTTGTGAACATTGAAGGGGCGCGTCGCTTGTCTCCACTCAATAAACTTTGAATTTGCTGGACTTCCTCAGCAAGGCCCGGTTTAGGCCACATCGGCAATAAGCCATTGAATCTCAATTGCGTTTCAAACTCCCGGGCCGCCATCAAGCGTATGGGGCCACGCACCGAAGGCAAGCTGAGCGCCGTCATTTTTGAGTCTGCACTCAGCGCCTCTTGCTGGTGTAGATACACACCCAGCAAAGGCACGGCTTGCTGGCCATCCATGGCTTGCGTTTCCACTGTGAATCTGGTTTTCACCAGGCTGGCCTTTTCGTCATAAACCCAACTCACGCGCGTGTTTTCAACGAACGCAAACGCGTGATCTGCATAAAGACGCCGCGTCGCTTCAGACAAGTCAGGCAAGGCGGCAATTGAGAAATAACCCGAATCCTGATTCAGTTTCAATCGCCAGACCTGCGACTGACCCCCTTCGATCTGTGCGTTTTTGGGCGCATAAACAGCGTAGTTTTGCTGGTCAACTTGAAAATACCTGACGAGCTTGTCTTGCTCCGCCGAAACGGGTGCGGCAACCTCGATCAGGCGCGCCGTGGAAGCCATCGTCAAGTTAACATCGCCACGGTTGATTTTGAAATAGCCGTAGGGACTGCCGTGCAATATTTGGGCCCTGAACCGATCCGGCCCTTGGTTCATGTCGATCGCGACATTCCAATCCCCTGCGGCCCCCAATCTGGCGTCATCGGGTTTAAATGCAAGCGGTGCAACGCGTATCGCACTTTTATGCGGATACACAACAGCGACCTTCGGGGCATTGGCAGCAGGTGGCGCTCCCCAGGCTTTGATTTTCTCGATGGCTGCGACCTCCTTTTGCGGAACGCCCATCTCCAAACCATCCTCCGTGGCCTTGAATGTCAAGGGGTGTGCATGCAAAACATCGGACCACTTCATGTACATCAGCGACGAATACCAAGTGTTGGTTGGCAAGGCTCTGTTAGCCATCTCGGCAGATCGAAAGGGGGCCTCTTTGGGACGCACGGGCGCATCGGCTTTAGGGGCCAGCCAAATTTGTCCCATCCCTACTTTTGCTGCAGTCGGAGCTTGTGCTCCGGCGTTATGCAGCCACGCGCTGAAGCCAAACAGCATCAGCGCTTTAATTAAACACAATCGCATCAAGGCACCCTTAAAACACCCAAGTGGCGCCCAAAGACATGGAGTGGCCGGTTTTGTCAAACAAGGAGTTAATGCCTAGGAAGCTGTTGTTTGGCATGCTCAACGGGGCAGGGCCGAGTCGGCTGAATTTGGCAAAAGCAATGCCGCCAGAGACCGTGAGGCCCTTATGAACCTCGGGGACCTTTCGGGAAACACCTAGATTGACCGAGAGAGCTGAATTACTTTGTCCCCATTCAATCGGGTTCTCGCTGCTGGCTTTGCCAAAATACACACCGCTTACGGTGTAGGTGTACAAGCCAACGTAATGACTCCAGCCCAACAGAGCATCCCAACTGGTGGCGCGGTAACCTTGGTAGTTCACAGATATTGGCCCGTAATTAAATCCAGGTTCGATGCCAAATACACATCCACCAGTCCCCCCCCCAGTCAACACCAGTTGAGCGTCGTAATTGCAAGTGGCTGCTGATCCTGACCATTGGCTTCTGCGCAGACCCCAGGTCATCATGTTTTGCGGATTAGGCCAATGGTTGCCTTGAAAAATCACCACGCTTTGACTGGGTTTCAATGCGCTGCGCGGATCATTACTGCCACCAGACAAGTTGTCAGGGTCCCCAATCCAGCCTACCAAGGCTGATTTGCCAAAGGCTGTTTGCTTTGCACCCGAGGTCGACTGAATCACCAACTCGATCAGGTTCTTCTGGTTTGAGTATTGAAAGAACAACTCTTTCAAATCAGGACGGGTTGGGCTGGAACCCAATAACACCAAGTTTTGATCCACATTGTTGGTGTTAAGTCCATTGCGGGCCAAGGTCACTTCGGCGCTCAGTTTGCCGGTGCCGTCTTCAAAAATAGGGGAGGTCAGACGCACGGCCTCGGGCAAAACACCGAATCCCGCACCGGAATCAGCCCACTGGCTGGACATGCCCACAGGAAACGAAAATGAGTCTGATCGCGACCAGGAACGCGACAACTGAGTGCCCACTCTGACAGCACCCAAGTCGGGGCGACTGATGCCTATGAGCTTCTCGGTGAAATCACGGCCGGCAATACCCTTGCCGCTGGTGTAGTCCACATCCGGGGTAATAAAAAAATCTGAAGCACTTGCAGACCGCCACCTGTAGGTGACTTTGGCTTCCAGCCCAATCGCCGAATCGGTTTCCCGACTGACCCCCAGCGTCACCTGCTGCATGCTTAACTGAGAAGATTTTGAACCGAGGGAGACAGCCGAGGCAGGCACACTGTCCCTAAGGGCATTTCGGTTGTCAATCGTGTAGATGGATTCGTTGTTGGCAATTATCTTGGGCGCCTGCCCTGCTTTGGACCACTCCATCTTGGCAAAGCCACCTATTTCGTACTTGTTTCCAGATTGATCTTCTAACGTGAAAGCGCCCGCTGCACACGTCATGAAGCCGCAACTGAAGACGGCAAGTTTTAGTTTTTTCATCTTGGGTCCACACCTTTTTGAAATCTTGCGGGAATAAAAGCCAAACAGCGGCATTTATGAAAGCCCTTTCAAGCTTCTAGTTTCAACTGCTTCAAACCCACTGTCAACCTGGCCAAGCCCCCAAAATAGTCAGTATAAACCCTATTAATTAATTAAAAAGCAATCATTAACTGGTATTCATAAAAATACTACTCATTCAGAGATTAAGGGAAAACGCCAATTACATTCATCTTCGAGTCCTTTTATCTTCTTTATCTGAAAACGCTTTCAGGTCACATAGACCCTGACAAAACCGATTTGTGAGTGGCGACTGCCCAAAAAGGAACCCCATGTCTGCACCAAAAAAGATGACTCCAGTCCAACAATTGACAAAAAAACAGTCAATCGATGGGACGCCCATCAGCAAGGCCCAGCCAACAACTGTGGTGGCAGAACAAATAAAAAAGCGCGTGCCGGGTGTAGAAGACATCACTGCAGAAAGCTTGAATGCAGTCCTTTCTACAGAAGAAACGCTCAACTCCTTTGAAGCATTGAAAGAGATTGATCAGCCCGCTAGCGCTTCAACATTTGGATCCTTGGCCGCCGCCCCGAGTGCTGCCACCACCGATGCAGGCAGCATCTCCCCATTGCAGTTGAGTCAGTTGAATCTTCCGGTGGCTCCCGATGCCCCTGCGAATGCCTCGGCCCCCACCGCCTCTGCGGGCTTGGGCATGTCGTCCATTTTTGGAGGCCTTTCGCTGTTGGGCCTAGCCGCTGGCGGCGGTGGGGGCAAATCGTCTGCAGGCATCAAATATGTACAACCAACCACAGAAATTAACGGCGAACTGATCAACGGCTACATCGAGAATGCCACGGTGTTCCAAGACAATGACCGTGATGGCATCTTGGATGCGGATGAGCCCTTCGCAACCACCGATGAGAAAGGAAAATTCAACTTCATTGGGACTCCGGATGGCGGCCCTCTGGTGGCCCTGGCCAATGCCAATACCATCGATAAATCCAACAACGCCTCGGTTACCAGCACCTTCAAGGCCCCTCTGGGCTCCACTGTTATTTCGCCACTGTCCACCTTGGTGCAAGCGGGTCTTACTGTAGATCAAATCAAGACCGCTTTTGGCATAGATGACAGCATCGACTTGTTGAACTACAACCCCATTAACGCGGCTCTTTTAGCCGACGATCCGACCATTGCACTTCAGTACAAAGCGGCTAGTGTCATGGTCTCCAACCTCATGGATGTAGGCAATAGCTTGATTGGTGGAGCAACCAACAAGACCACAGACACGTCTTCTCTGGTGATCAGCGGGATCGTGAAACTGATCAACGATCCGGCAAATAGTTCCGCGCCGGTTGACCTGACCACAATCAACAATGTGAAGTCGGTATTCACGGAATCTTTAAGGCTTGCATCTGGCACTGCCGACAGTGCTGTGCTTGATACCATCAGCGAAAAGGTGGCCAGCGCCAACGATGCGGTAGAAACTGCTGCCGCAGCCAACACTGGCGATGCCCGTGCAGCACTTGTGATGATCGCCAAAATTGAACTGGTCGCTCAAACCACGCTGGCTGAAGGTGTGACAGAGGCCATCAAAGGCGATTCAACAGAGCTTGATACGTTCAACCTTGATTATGAAGTTGAAAATAATACCGACGATGTGCCTGAGATTCCAGCCATTTTTGATGGCCTCAGTTTTGATGAAATTGTGAGTCCTGTTGTTAGAGGGCAAGAGAACGGGATTGCAAGCGTAGTTGTCCAGGATGACGGCAACAAAATTATCAAATTTGAAAAAATTGCCGGAAATAAAGGTCTTTACTCACATTTAACATTGGCTACAGGCGAGACCAACGAAATAGCCACAGTGGACCCGATTGTTTTCGAAGCGGGCAATGCCAAGTTGGGGATGTGGGTGCATACCGCTCAAAAGGGTACCAAGGTTCGCCTGCAAATTGGCGATTCGGAGGCGGGCGGTTACCCCTACGACATCCATTGGGTTGAAGTTGAAGCCAGCACCACGAAAGCAGGCTGGGACTATTTGACTTTCGATTTCGAAAATCCGGCTTCAAGGTTTGTTGTAAATGGTGATACCACCGCAGGTTACAACACCGTTATTGAGTTGAACCCCGGCGTGACCTACGACATGTTGGCCGTTTTCTTTGATCTGGGTGTCAACAAAATAGCCACTGAAACTTATTATCTGGACGAGCTGACGCCCTTGTCTTCGAAGTCAGCTACTCCGCCGGCTGAAATTGATTATGCGGAAATCAGCCCCATTCCCGATGGCTACAAGCTTGTCGCGTCCGACAACTTTGACTCTGACTCCACACAAATAGCACCCGACAGCAGCATTTGGAAACTAGAGACGGGTAGAGGTGAAGATGATAGCGGCTGGGGCAATGGCGAATCACAATATTATGAAGACGGTTTAGACGATGCTTACCTGCAAGACGGCCACTTGCACATCATTGCAAAAAGCACGGGCGGAACCATCACCTCGGCTCGCTTGAAGTCAGACTTAGGCGACACCCTGGACCCCTACGGTTACGTAGAAGTCCGGGCAAAACTCCCTGCTGAAATGGGCGCTTGGCCCGCTATTTGGCTGCTGGGTCAAGGCGCATGGCCTAAAACGGGAGAGATAGACATCGTTGAATGGTCAGCAAAATATTTCAAAGATGCGGATGGGAATTTTCTGGATAAAAGAGTTGAAGCGGCTTTGCACTTTTATGGCGACGGTAATCAATCTGAAGATTACTTAACTTCCGGAAACACACAGTTCAAAAACGGAACAACCCTTGCGGACTCTGTAGAAAACTTCCACACCTACCAACTGTGGTGGACCCCTGAATTCATTAGGATTGGCGTAGACGGCAACATCAACACCGCTTATCTTCAGTACACCAAACCGGCGAATGCCACCCCTGACAATTGGCCATTCACCAACCCGATGGACATCATCCTGAATTTGGCCATCGGCGGCACACTGGGAGGAGACCTCCCAGAGGGTGACTTCCAGTATGAAATGGTGGTGGACTATGTAAGGGTTTATCAATCTGGTGCGTCTTCAGGGGGGAATTTCACCACCCTGGACTTCTCGGACAACGGCTATCAGTTCAATGCCTTTGAAGGCACCACCGCCAGCGTGATCACCGATCCGAGTGCCCAAGGCTCCACCAACAAAGTGCTCGCTTATGTGGAGTCTGCCACCGCCAAGAACTATGCCGGTGTGAGCATGGGACTTGACAGCGCCTTCTCGGTCGATCCCATTGCCTTTGACGTTGCCGCAGGCGAGACCGCCATCTCCGCTCGCGTCTGGGTCGACAGCAACTACGGCATCGGCCAAGTCGTGCGCATGCAAGTGGCCGATACCTCAGGCTCCGACGATTCACACTATGTCGAAGCCCAAGCCACCGTCACCCAGTCCGGCTGGAACACCCTGGTGTTCGATTTCTCACAACCAGTCTCCCGCTACGTGGGCGCATGGGGCACATCGGCAAGCGTCGCATTAGCCACCGACGTGGTCTACGACAAGATCACCATGTTCGTCGATTGGAACAACGGCTATGCGTGGGACGGCGCAGCAGTAGGAACCCCTCCCTCTGCCGATCGCACCTACTACATCGACGATGTCACCTTCATCGGCCAAGTACCCACACCTCCAACAACATTCACCACCCTGGACTTCTCGGACAACGGCTATCAGTTCAATGCCTTTGAAGGCACCACCGCCAGCGTGATCACCGATCCGAGTGCCCAAGGCTCCACCAACAAAGTGCTCGCTTATGTGGAGTCTGCCACCGCCAAGAACTATGCCGGTGTGAGCATGGGACTTGACAGCGCCTTCTCGGTCGATCCCATTGCCTTTGACGTTGCCGCAGGCGAGACCGCCATCTCCGCTCGCGTCTGGGTCGACAGCAACTACGGCATCGGCCAAGTCGTGCGCATGCAAGTGGCCGATACCTCAGGCTCCGACGATTCACACTATGTCGAAGCCCAAGCCACCGTCACCCAGTCCGGCTGGAACACCCTGGTGTTCGATTTCTCACAACCAGTCTCCCGCTACGTGGGCGCATGGGGCACATCGGCAAGCGTCGCATTAGCCACCGACGTGGTCTACGACAAGATCACCATGTTCGTCGATTGGAACAACGGCTATGCGTGGGACGGCGCAGCAGTAGGAACCCCTCCCTCTGCCGATCGCACCTACTACATCGACGATGTCACCTTCGTGGCGAATACACAATTCATCGTCTGAAAGATTGAAGCCTTGATGTTTTAAATAACATCAAGGCTTCAATAGTTGAAAGTACCTTAAAGGCTTGCCGTTTTCGACCAGTCAATCTACTAAATTGAAACAACTAGCCCAGCTCAACCAACGTGACTAATCTGACACTTCAGATCAAACACGTTGCCCAGCTTTGTCAAATAAAAGAATATCTTTGGCACTGGCCTGTAAACCCACCCGTTGACCCGGCTTCAGTGCCAATCCTGATTGACTCAACTTAAGGGTCAGCAACTCGCCTTCGTTCAATAACCTGGCGTAAACAATGCTGGCGTCACCCAGGTATTCAATGAACTCGACTGTTGCGGGCAGCCCGGTGTCTTCAACGCTGATGTGAAGATGCTCCGGACGAACACCCAGCGTAACGCCCTTGGCCCACGACAATTCTTGACCCTGAAATTGGGAGGTATGCACCGCAAGTTCATTGCCCAGGTGGATTTGCTGCAAAGCTGCATCCCATTCATAACCCAACAAATTAATCTTCGGCGATCCCAAAAATTGCGCCACAAAGGTGTTGGCGGGTGATTGGTACAAGTCCATGGGCGCGCCCACTTGTTCGATGCGGCCTTGGTTGAACACCGCGATCCGGTCACCCAGCGTCATGGCTTCGGTCTGGTCGTGGGTGACGTAGATCATGGTGGTTTTCAGGTCGGCGTGCAGCTTGGCCAGTTCGATGCGCATCTGTACCCGCAAAGAGGCGTCCAGGTTCGACAAAGGTTCATCAAACAAAAACACTTTGGGCCTGCGCACAATGGCCCGGCCAATGGCCACCCGTTGCCGTTGGCCGCCTGACAGTTGCTTGGGATAGCGCTTGAGCAGCGGTGCCAACTGGAGTCTTTGGGCGGTCTCATCCACCAGTTTGGCGGTCTCGCTTTTGGAAGTGCCCGACATGCGCAAGCCGAAGCCCATGTTTTCTTCAACCGTCATGTGTGGATACAGCGCGTAGCTTTGAAACACCATGGCCGCACCGCGTTCTGCGGGGCCTTTGGCGCTGACGTTTTCCGCGTCGATCCACAACTCGCCTTGGGTCATGCTTTCCAGCCCAGCAATCATGCGCAGCATGGTGGATTTGCCGCAGCCCGAGGGGCCAACAAAGACCATGAATTCGCCATCCTGAACCGTAAGGTCTAGGCCGGGAATGACCACGGTGTCACCAAAGTTTTTGGTGACCCCTTTCAATTGGATTGCTGCCACTTTATTTCTCGCTCAAAAATTTTTGGTACCACAAGGCGCTGTACTTGAGGGTTCGCTTTTGCGTTTCAAAGTCCACATGAACCAAACCAAATCGCTTGGCATACCCGCTGGCCCATTCGAAGTTGTCCATCAGGCTCCAAGCAAAGTAAGCGCCTACAGGCACACCTTGCTGCAAGGCAGCGTGCGTGGCGGCAATGTGGTCGCGCACATAGTCTAGGCGGGCCGTGTCGTTCACCACACCATCGACCAACTGGTCCTTGAAGGCCGCGCCGTTTTCTGTGACCAACAGCAAACGGGGTTGGTAGTCTTGGTGCAGTCGGCACAGCAATTCGGTCAGGCCCTGGGGGTAAACTTCCCAGCCCATGTCGGTGACCAAATTGCCCGTGCTGGCCACGTCCCAGGGGTTGCCGCTGGATGAAAAATTGCGGGTGTAGTAATTCACTCCCACAAAATCAAGCGGCTGGGCAATGGTGGCCATGTCGCCCGACACCACAGGCGGTGCATCCGTTCCAAGGTGCGCAATCACGTCTGCGGGATAGGAGCCCAGCATCAGCGCGTCCATGTAATGGCGCAAGATCAGGCCGTCGTCCAATTTGGCTTTGGCGATGTCTTTCGGGTCATCACTGGCCGGGTAGATGGGCGACAAGTTGAGCACAATGCCCATGGCCGTTTTCAGGCCCAGCCCCCGCATGGCTTGCAGCGCCATACCGTGGCTGAGCAGCAGGTGGTGCACTGCGGCCATGGCCTGCGCCCGCGACTTGATGCCGGGCGCAAAGATGCCTTGCTCGTAACCCAAAATGGCAATCACCCAGGGCTCGTTGTGGGTGCAAATGCTGTCCAGGCGGCTGCCAAACCGGCGTGCCACTTCTGTGGCGTAGCGGGTGAAATGTTCACATACCTCGCGTTTGGCCCAACCCCCTTGGTCTTGCAGCGCCTGCGGCAAGTCCCAGTGGTTCAGGGTCAGGTGCACCTCAATGCCTTTGGCTTTCAGCGCGTTGATCAACCGGTCATAAAAGGCAAAGCCTGCTTCGTTCCAGTCGCCTTGGCCGTCTGGCTGAACGCGTGGCCACGAGATAGAAAACCGGTAGGCATTGACACCCAACCCGGCGATCAAGTCCACGTCTTCTTGCCAGCGCAGGTAATGCTCGCAGGCCACATGGCCGTTGCTGCCGTCGGCAATTTTTCCGTTGATTTCGCAAAAGCTGTCCCAGACAGAGGGCCCTTTGCCATCGGCATCGTGCGCACCTTCGATCTGAAACGAAGAGGTTGCCACGCCCCAAATAAAGTTTTTTGGGAACTGTGGTCTTGTGATTTTTTCGGGTGTCATTTTTTGATTTTTTGAATTTCAACCACGCACAGCGCCAGCCGTGAGGCCAGCGATCAAGCGACGGGAGGAGAAGATAAAAATGATCAGCAAAGGAATGACGGCAATGGCTGAACCCGCCATCAATGCCCCCCATTCGGTGTCCACCGGGCTTTGCATGCTGCGCAAGGCGAGGGGAAAGGTGTACATCTCGGGCGAGCGCATCACCACCAAGGGGCCAATGAAGTTGTTCCACGAAGCAATGAAAGCAATCAACCCCAGCGTGCCAAAAACAGGGCCCAACAAGGGCACCACCACGCGCCAGTAAATGGTGAACTCACCGCAGTTGTCCATGCGGGCGGCTTCGATCAGCTCTTTCGGTATGGCCGAGGTGATGTATTGGCGCATCAAGAAAATGCCCATGGCGGGCGCAGCACCGGGCAAATACAGGGCGCGCGGTTGGTCGATCCAGTTGAGCGCGTCCATGATCAAAAAGGTGGGAATCATGCCCAAAAATGAGGGCACCAGCATGGTCCCCATGACCAAAGCAAACAGCGCTTTTTTGAACCTAAATTCATAAACCGCAAATGCAAAGCCTGCCATGGAGCAAAACAGCAGGGTCAGGGCAGTGCTCATCAAACCCACATACAAAGACCAGCCCAAGTTGATCCAGAAGGGAATTTTTCCCATCAGGATTTTCATGTTCTCGAAAAAGTTACTGCCAAAGAACAAGGGAGGCGGCACACTGAAAATGTCTGCCCTGGTGTGGGTAGCAAAGACAAACATGAAATAAAACGGCCCCAGCATCAGCAAGGCACCCAAGATGAGGAACACCCATCCCAGCACACCTAGGCTGGCTTTGTCACCGGATGGGAGCTGGCTCATGACTGTCCTTCTTTGCTTTTGAAGGCGCGGTTGGTGATCAAGGTCATGACCAAAATAATCACGAACAACATCCACGAAATCGCACTGGCCAGACCAAAATCATTGAAGTCAAAGGCTGTTCGGTACATGTACATGGCCGTGGTCATGCCCGCGTATTCGGGGCCGCCCTTGCCGCCCGTCAAGATGAAGGGTTCTTCGAACAACTGCAAGCCGCCGATCACCGTGAGCGTGACCCCAAAGAACATGATGGGCTTGAGCTGGGGCAGGGTAATAAAGAAGAACTGTTGCCAGCTTTTGGCGCCGTCCATGCGCGCGGCTTCGTACAAGTCGCGCGGAATACTCTGCATGGCCGCCACATACAAGATGACGTTGAATCCAAGGTACCGCCAAAACACCACCGCAGACACCACCGGTTTGATGGTCTCCGGATTGCCCAGCCAGTCGATGTTTTTGTCTGACAACACCGCATTCAGCAAGGGCCAACGTGACAACTCGCTCAGGGCTGCATTGACCATGCCGTAGTCTGTAGAAAACAAGGTGCTGAACATGATGGCAATCGCCACCGTGGAGGTGATGTAGGGCAAAAAATAAGCCCCCATGGCGGCGTTTCTCCAAGGCCCCAATTTTTCATTGATCAAGTACGCCAGCGGTATCGCCACCAAATGTTGAGGCAGCCCAGACGCCACGGCCATCCAAAGCGTATTGCCCAGTGATGTCCACACCAAAGGGTCCTCGATAGCGAAGCGCAGGTTATCCAGCCCAACAAATTCCATCGACCCCAGCCCTTTCACTGGATCCCACATGTGGAACATGAGGACAAATGAAAAGACGAGCGGAAACAATCCGAACACCAAAAACAGCAACAAGAATGGGCTGATCAGCACATAAGGCGCTGCCGCCGGTTTCAACCTGAGTTTCATCAGCGTGAGGCTCTTCTTTGCACCAAGCGGTGCGCGTCTTTCAGCGCTTGGTCAATGGGTTTGTTTTTGTTCAACACCAAGTCCAGTTCGGCGTTGACAATTTCTTCGGCCACCGAATCGTTCTTGAAGACTTGGGTCGGTTTGATTTGTGATGCGGTGGTCTTCCATTCAACGCGGGCTTTTTGTCCCCCTAAAAAGGCCACGGGCTGCTCAAAGAAGGGGCCGCTTTGCGCCTCTAGCAAGGCTGGAAAGGCATTGAATTTTTCAAATGCCATTTGCTGCTGCTGGCGGTTCAGTGTCAGGTGCTTGACCAAGTCCCAAGCCAACTCTTTGTTCTTTGCGTTTTTGGGTATGGCATAAAAAGTGCCGCCCCAAGAAGTGGCCACACGTTCCGGTAACACGGTGGATCGCCACAAGCCTGCGGTGTTGGGGGCCAACCAATTTTGCAAATGCCCCCCTAACCAGGCCCCCATCATCTGCACGGTGACTGTGCCACGTTTGAGGGATTCACCCCATTCGTTTGACCACGCGTTGATTTTGGCGTCTAAGCCCTCGGCTCTGATTTTTTGCGCCATTTCAAAACCTTTTTTGAAACGCGGGGATGTCTCTATGACCGATTTACCTTGTGCGTCAAAGTAAACGCCTTCACCCTCAGGGATGCCGGTGCGAATCACGATGTCTTTGACGTCCCGTGCGTGCGCTACCAAATAGGCACCGCTGGCTTTTTTGATTTTTTGCCCGCTTTGAACAAAACTGTCCCAGGATTGAGTCAACTCGGATTCGGTAACTTTGGCTTTTTGCAACACGTCGGTTCGGTAGAACATGGCGCCTGGGCCAATGTCGGTGGGCAGGGCGGTTTGCCCGTGCGTGCTGGTTCTGCCCTGGGCCACAGCGAAGGCCACGATCCGTTTGGTCAATTCAGCGGCGTTGTAGGGGGCTTTGTCCAAATCCTCAAGTCCGCCGCTTTGAGAAAACCTTCCCAAATAACCGTATTCAACGGTCATGATGTCGGGCAACCCCGTGGAAGTGGCCAAGGCCGTGGTCATGGCCGTGTGATGGTCAGCGTATTCACGCCCCACCACTTTGACCTCGACATTCGGGTTCTTTTTCTGCCACTCCGGCAAGGCCGCTTTCACGATGTCATCCACAGCCGGGAAGGCCGCCACCGTGATCGTGGTTTTTTGAGCCCACGCGGCTTGTGCCGCGAGCGCACATATGAGAATAAGAAGTTTGTTTTTCATGTCGTCCCTTGTTTTTGAAAGCGCTTTCATTTTATGTTGCACACTTCAAGTGTCAAGGCTATCAAGGGTTTCTCCCTGTTCGTTTGATTCGACCTTTTCAAGGATTTCACGCGCATTAAGGTCAAGCCACAAAAAAAGCCACCCTTGTGGGTGGCTTTGACATTTGGCATGGTTTTAATTTGCCCCAGATTCTGTAACCCAATGCTGAACCAGCACTGCCTATGTAGCCCGATACTGAACCAGCACTGCAGTTGGCCCCGCACATCCCCGTGGGAGGCCGCCCCTGCGGCCGAATGTGTGAACAAGCTCTAACCCTGTCAACAACGCTGCCCCTGGGGACAGCCCCATTTGACTGTCAAATGTAATAAGTCCGAGTGCGCGCCATGTGAATCGTACGGAGGGACTTCAATGGCGTGACGACATCGGCCACCGGGGTGCTTTCGTCATCAGCCCGGTCCATGGCCGATTGCAAGTCGTCCATCAAACGGCTGTCGTTTTTGGCCATGGCCCAGAGGCGTTCGTCGGCGCGTTTGCGGGCCAGGTTGGCCGACCAAGTGTCCAAGCCAGTCATCACGCGTTGCGCCATTAGGCGGGTCGCACCACGCAACAACACAATGGCCAACACGGCGACCGCCCAAAGCGCGACCCATGAAGCCAGCACATGGCTTTCGGCCCAGCCGTCGATCATGTGGTCAACCAACACGACCATAGCCGCCACGCCAGCGGCCAATTTTTGGGTGTAGCCGGTGGAAGCAGCTTTGACGACTTGGCCTGCAGGCATTTGACCCAAAACTGATTTTTCAACGCTCATGTTCATTTTGTAGTTCCCTTGCTGTGAATTTGTGGGCCTTGAAGGTCAAAACCCTAACCGTTAACAGCCACCATCATAGGGTTTACACGAGTATGATTCAACTTTATATTCATTATGTTACTCATTCATACTGGTGATATATAACAGAGATTTTCCGCATGAATCCATTGATTCCAGCCTCTTTTCGCACCCTTGATTTGAATTTGCTTCGGGTGTTTGACGAAGTCATGGCAGAACGCAGCCTGACGCGCGCCGCCCGCAACCTGTCTTTGACGCAACCGGCCGTCAGCAACGCCTTGCGCCGACTGCGTGATGCGCTGGACGATGAACTGGTGCGCCGCCACGGCCACGGCATTGAGC
>Ga0255140_1000363_pt1 | contig 17245 bp, 10 predicted proteins | sample Law_Colum_RepC_8_FD_188547 | JGI IMG/M metagenome (GOLD analysis project Ga0255140, IMG submission 188547) | Freshwater microbial communities from St. Lawrence River, New York, United States - Law_Colum_RepC_8d | ecosystem: Environmental > Aquatic > Freshwater > River | place: USA: New York...
CAACCCGAGCACCACCTTCTGGGTGTAACTCTCCACATTGGTGAGGTTCATGCCGTTTTGAATGACGGCGATAGTGAAGGCACCGGTCAACGTCCCCAGCATCCGGCCCTCGCCTCCGCTCAGGCTTGTACCGCCCACGACGACGGCGGCGATCACGTAGAGCTCGTACATGTTGCCATACGTGGGTGATCCGCTCTTGAGCTGCGAAGCCATGATCACGCCCCCGAGTCCCGCCAGCAGCCCACTGGCCACATAAGCAAAGAGGAGCACGCGCCGGACCGGCACACCCGAAAGCCGCGCCGCCTCGGCATTGCCACCGACGGCGTACAAGTAACGCCCGAGCTTCATGCGCGCCATGAGCACCTGGGCCAAGGCGTACAAAACCAACAGGAGCACCACGGCATTGGGAAGCCCGAAGAGGTCCGCACCGCGCCCGAGCCAGACGAAGGAATCGGGAATTTGATAAATCGATTGTCCCTGGGCCAGAATATACGCCATGCCGCTGCCGACGAGCATCGTGGCCAGCGTCACGATGAAAGGTGGAATTGCGAATCGGGTGATCATCAATCCAGAGAAACCTCCGATGGCCCCGCACACCAGAATCGCCAACAAACACCCGAGCACCATGCCGCCGGTGGAGGCGGTGACACCCCCGGCCTGGTCACGAATAAATCCCGCCGCCAGCACCGCCGCCAGCGCGATGAGGCTCCCGACAGACAAATCGATGCCGCCGGTGATAATCACCAAAGTCATGCCAATGGCCACGATGGCGATCACGGCAATTTGATTGGCGATATTCAGGAGGTTCTCGGACTTCAGAAAATTGGGCCACCGGTAGCTGGCGGGCGTGATCACGCGCGGCGATCCCAGCGACGGAAAATCGGAGGCGAGGTCCGTGATAAGCCGCCAACCTCCGGCCACCCGGGTGGCGGCGATCGCATCCAGCAACCCGCCGGCGGCCTGGATTTTCTGCAAGGCCTCGCGGGCGTTCCGGGGTTCACCAGTCGCGGACGCGAGGACCCGTGCGCCGGCCGCTGTCAGATCGCGTTCAACCCGAGCCGCGAAAGCCGCATCTCCAGGCTGGTCGCTGGCTACAACCAAAACGCGGGCTCCATTGGGAACCGCCTTCAACACCGCCTCAACCACCTGACGCGCAGCCACCTCACCGGTCAGCGACTGCTCGCTGTAAGTCACCGCGCTGAAAAAGGTGCACAGCAGCACCAAGACCAAAATCATGCCGTAGTCGGCCAGCCATCGTGCAGGTTTCATGGGTTCAGGCATGGGCCAATTGGAGGATTTGTTCCTGAGTGGCGTGGGCCACATCGGTGATTTCGCCGGTGATCCGGCCTTCGTGCAGGACCAGGATCCGGTCGGCCATCCCCAGCACCTCCGGCAATTCGGAGCTGATCATGAGAATGGATTTTCCGGCGGCCACCAGTTCGTTCATGAGCAGGTAAATCTCGTACTTAGCGCCGACATCAATGCCCCGGGTCGGCTCGTCGAAGATGAGCACCTCGCAGTCGCGGGCCAGCCACTTAGCCAACACCACCTTCTGCTGATTGCCACCCGAGAGGTTGCCAACACGCTCCTCCGGGTTGGACAGGCGAATGCGGAGGGCCGCGATGTAGTGGTCCAATTCGGCGCGCTCCCGCAGGTGCTGCACAAAGCCGCGCCGGCACCACCGACGCAAGTTGGGCAGGCCGAAGTTCTCCCGGATCGGATGCCTCAGCACCAGGCCTTGCAGTTTGCGATCTTCGGTCAGCAATCCAATGCCAGCCTCGATGGCATCGCGGGGCGACCGGATGTCGAGAACCTGGCCATCAAGCCGGATCTCGCCGGCGTCTCTGGCATCAGCCCCGAACAACAACCGGACCGTCTCGGTGCGGCCGGCCCCAACCAGTCCAGTCAGCGCCACTATTTCACCCCGGTGCACCTGAAAGGAAACGCCTTGGACCGCTTTTCCCCGGCGCAAGCCCGACACCTCCAACCGCGGACCGCCCCGAGTCACACGACGGGAGGGGAACTCCTGGTCCAGCGGTCGACCCACCATGCGTTCGATCATTTGATCGCGGGTAATCGCATGAATCGGGCAGTCGGAGACATTGCCCCCGTCGCGCAAAATGGTCACTCGGTCAGCGATGGTGAACACCTCTTCCAACCGGTGGCTGATGTAGAGGATCCCCATGCCCTGACGCCGCAATTCACCCATGAGGGCGAAGAGCTTCTCCACTTCGTGAGAAGTCAGCGCGGCCGTGGGTTCGTCCATGACCAAAATCCGGGCTTTGTGAATCAAGGCCTTGGCAATTTCGACCAACTGCTGCTGGGCGGTACTGAGTCGGCGACAGGGCTCCTCTAAGTCCACCGCGACTCCCATCCGTCGGAAGAGGGCCGCCACCTGCTCCCGTTCGCGGCGGCGGGCCACGAAGCCACCCGTGGTCTCTTCCTGGCCTAGAAAAATGTTCTCCACCGCCGTGAGCGCCGGAACGAGGTTGAACTCTTGATAAATGACCGCCACGCCGGCCGCGCGGGATTCTTGCGGGGATTGGAATCGTTGCTCCTGTCCGTCGATCGCCAAGGTGCCTGCGTCGGCGGTGTGGGCCCCTCCGATAATCTTCATCAAGGTGCTCTTGCCCGCGCCGTTTTCACCGAGCACGGCCAAGACCTCTCCGGCATCGAGTCGCAGGTCTACCCCACGCAAGGCTCGCACACCAGGAAAGGACTTCACGATCCCGCTCAGGGACAACAGGGGTGGGTTCGTCGGATTCGTCGAACTCCGCGGCAGCACGGACGGACTCGGCGGGCTCATACGCCCATGGCGGACTCCAGGGCCTGACGCATCACTTCAGGCTGAGGATCAATGCCGGTCCAATATTGGATACCCACGATGCCTTGGTTGACGAGCATGCCCAATCCGTCGAGCGGGCGGCAGCCCCGGGCGGCGGCCTCGATCAAGAATCGTGTACGAACCGGGTTGAAAACCACATCCGCTGCAATCATGCCCGGGCGAAGCGAATCCAAGTCGATCGCCAGTCGCGCCTCGGGGTCATAGAGCCCAATGGACGTGCCGTTAATCACCACGTCGGTGCCTTCCGGCACGGTGTAATCACCACCCCAGACAACCAGCTGGGCCTCCAGTTGGAGTTGTTCGCGCAACACGTTCACCAATTCGGCCCCGCGCTGCTCGGAGCGATTCACGATGGTGATGTGGCGCACGCCCGCCAGACCTAGCTCCACGGCGATGGCCCGCGCGGCGCCACCGGCCCCGAAGAGCACTACCGATTTGCCCTGAGGATCGATCATCGACTGCAGGGACTTGAGGAAGCCCTTTCCATCGGTGTTCTCACCAATGAGGCGACCGTCCCGCCGTACCACACAGTTCACGGCACCCATGACCGAGGCCGACTGACCCAGGCCGTCGAGGTGGGCGATCACACTCACCTTGTGCGGCAGGCTGCAATTGAAACCCCGAAAACCCATGGCCCTGGCCCCCTTCACGGCCGTCCCGAGGTCCGCAGGTGAGACCTCCATGTTGATGTAGCGCCAGTGCAGTCCATGGTGCCGGAAGGCCGCCTCGACCATTACCACGGTGGGATTGCCATCGGCCCCCTGGGACATGGATCCGACGAGTTCGTGCAGGAAATGTTGGGATTGGCTCATGGGTCGATGGATGGATATGTGTTAGTGCAGGGTGGGGTCTTTTTGGGCGTCGGACTTTCGGTAGAGGCGTGTCGGAATAAGCATTTGCGCCGGCAGCGTCTCGCCCTTGGAGTGGCGCAGAATCGCATCGACCATGCGGATTCCCATTTGGTCGGGGAATTGGATCGGATCGGCGTAGATCTTGCCGTCCTTGATGGCCTGCTTGCCCTCGGGTTGACCATCAAAACCGATGATGATCACTTGAGTCTTGCCCGCCTTTTCCAGCGCTGCGCGGGCACCGAGTGCGGCCGGATCGTTAATAGCGAAGAGGCCGCGAAGATCCGGGTGCGCCTGCAAGGCATCCTCGGCCGCTTTGTATCCCAAATCCTTAGCCGCACCGCTCTCCAACTCGGTGACCACATCGATCTTGGATTTGCCGCCCGCGTTGTGCGCGCGAATTACTTCCATGAACCCCTTCACGCGCAGTTGGCAAGATTCGGCCTGCTTGAAATGCAGCACGGCGATCTTGCCGCCGGCCTCGCCGAGGGCCTCGATCATGGCCTGACCGGCTTCCCGTCCGCCGCCTTCGTTGTCGGTGGCGATTTGCGTGACGATCTTCACACTGGGTTCATTGCAAGGGATGTCCACGGTGAACACCGGGATCCCGGCCGCATTGGCCTCCTGGATGACCGGAATGATCGACTTGGAATCACAGGGGCTCAGCACGATGGCGCTGACCTTCTTGACGATGAAGTCCTTGATTTGATTTCCCTGCTTGGCGACGTCCTTGTCGCCGCTAACCACGACCGTCTCGTAGCCGTATTTCTTACCCTCGGCCGTGATGCTGTCTCCGATGACCTTGAAGAAGGGGTTGTCGAGGGTGAGCAGCGAGACGCCAATAACTCCCTGCGCCTTCGAGGCCGAGGCGGCCGGGTGGCTAGAATCGGCCGCCTTGTCTCCGCATCCGCCCAAGAGAGTGAGGAGGCAAGCAATGAGAACGCGTGGGAAGTGCTTCATGAGAGGGTGTGGTGCGGGATGGAAGAGTGAATTCAAAGCGTTCCGGTCCTCACGAATTCATGATGCACCGCAATGGTCACACGCTGACCGGAGGCCGAGAAGAACGTCACAGCACCGGGAGCAAATTCAAGCTTCTGAACAACGTCGAATCCCGACGGAATTTTCGCGACCCCTTGGATGTAATTCACAAAGGTAGGCTGGGTCGGATTCAATGCGAGGGAGGTCGGTATGCCTTGTCGGTTCAACAAATTATCCTGAGTCGATGCAGCCAGGCCATCGGCGAAGTAAGCCGTCACATCCTCCAGACCCAGGCAGTTGTTGCGACCCTTCCACGGATGCCCGTGACGTCCATGGTTCTCTATCCATACAACGGTGCTATGGAGCACCGCCGGATCCTTGAGTGCGAACCACAAATACCCCTGGTCGGTGAAGGTCGCGGTCGTCCAGGCGGGACCTCCGGTCTTGTCCCACGGTTCATTGAAGAGTTGGACGAGATCGGCGTGGCCATATCGGGCGGGCAATCGGGTCAAGTCGGCATCGGGCGCTCCCTTCCAAGCGACAGGAACCCGCGTCAAATCTGTCCACTGGGCACCCGGAAGGAGCGATTGGTATTCCCGCTGCTTCGGATCGCTGAAGACGGAGGGACAGGTCATTCCCCACCGGAAGGCGCTGGTGGCAATGCGCACCGACTCTTCCTTCTCAGGCATGGCCAGAGTGGCATGATGCCCCACTGGAGCCCGCCCGGAAAACCCTTGGAGGGTATGTCGGGTGTACACCGCGTTCTCACCGTCTACCAACGACAACTCCTTGGTCACACGCCCCGCGCGAACACGGGTCTCGATGTCTAGGGTCAAGGTCGTGACCGTTCCGGTGCGGCGCGTTCCCAACACCTTCCACGGTTCGCCCACGATTTCACCGTGGGGCGGGTGCTTCTCACCGGCGACGGGTTCCGAATTACCTCCGAAGGGCAGGCAGAAGAAATCACCGCGCAGGGTCACGAGCACGGGTGCGGGCATCGCCGAAGGCTTTTCATCCTGCCACGGCGTGATGTGGTAAGGTTGCACCGGTCGGTCGCTGTCGCGGAAGAAGGTGACCGGAGCCATGTGACCCCCGCGGCGGGTGACCGCCACCTCCACTTGCTTGGTGGCGATGACGCAACTGGGTTGAGAGTGAATCGTGCGCATCACCGTGCCCGAGGCGGCCAGAGCGGCGATGGGGGCTGAGATCAGAAGCAGGGTGAGTTGGGACACGGTTGGAAGTCTCATAAGGTCTGAATCAGGGCTCGAAATTGAAGGCAACAACAGGAAACGAGGGAGAACTTGAAAGGGTGATGCCTCTCACGACGTAGGTTCGTCAACGACGGCGGTGTGATTTTTGCAAAATTCTCGGCCAGGGAATTTTGATGCTGATCGGTCCGGAGTCCGAATTTCCATCTCACGAGCCCACTGCGGGGGTTGCTTCCGATCCATTGGCTCTCCAATGTTTGGAAGTTCCCCGAACATTATGTCTTACCGCACTCATATCCTCGCGGCCGTGGTCGCCACCCTGACGTTCTCTTCTGCTGCCCTGGCCGAGGTGAATCTCCCAGCAGGCTTCGGCATCGAAACCGTCGCCGGTCCTGAGGTGGTCAGCGAACCCATGGAAATGGCCTTTGCTCCGGACGGAGCCGCCTGGGTGACCGGGCGCACGGGCCAACTCTGGCGCATCGACACCGCCACGCGCGCCGCACACTCGGTCGGCTCGGTGGCAACGGAAGTCAGCGGCGATCGCGGACTGCACGGCATCGCCTTCCATCCGGATTTTCCGCGCACTCCGCATGTGTTTCTGGCCTACCACCTCACCAATGCCCCGAAGGACAAATACGTGGCTCGGGTTTCGCGTTGGACTGTGACCGGCAGCGGGGCCGCGTCGCGGATTGACCCGGCCAGCGAGAAGTCGCTGGTGGAATGGGAAGGCGATCAAGCCGGTCAGCACGTGGGCGGCGCATTGCTGGCCCATCCGAAAGAGCGGGTGCTTTACGTGACCACCGGCGAGAACAACCAAAACGCCAATCTCCGCAAGTACTGCGACGACCCGAACAACAAGGCCCAATCGCTGGGCGACCCGCGCGGAAAAGTCCTCCGCATCGGTTTTGACGGCTCGGTGCCCAAGGACAACCCGCACGTGCACACCGCCGGTGCCGACCCGCGCGTCTTTACCCGCGGACACCGCCAGCCGTGGTCTCTGACCTACGACGCACCGACGGGCCTCGTTTTGGAGGCCGAGAACGGCGGGGACCTGACCGATGACTTCGATGAAGTGAACAGCATCGTTTCGGGAGCCAACTTCGGCTGGCCGAAGGTCTTTGGACCCGGCTTGCAAACCCTCACCCGCACCAACCACGTGGACGGCTTCACTGACCCTTGGTTTCATTATCCGCGCAACACCGGTGCTTCCTGCGTCGGGGCTTTGATCTACCGGGCCAGCGCCTCGGGCAAGGGCTTCCCCGAGAAGTACCGCGGAGCACTTTTCTATGCCGATTTCAGCCGCAAATCGATACGCACGGCCCCAGTGAACCCCAAGACCGGAAAGACCGGTCCGGGCGAGGCCTTCCTGCAAGGTCTGCCGGCGGGCCCCTTGGCCATGCAACTCGGCAAGGACGGCGCTGTTTACTTCATCACTCATGGTGGCGGCACCAAGAGTTCCACCAACGACAGCGTGGCGCGGATCGTCTGGAAGCAGCCTTGAAGGGTCTAGGCTCTCAGCTCCCTTTCAGCCGCCAAGGCCGGGGAGCCACTCTCACTGAGCGACGTCGCCCTAATAATCAAAATAAACAACGGCAACCTCTTTTTAAGGAGTGACCGGGATGCTGAGCCGGATGCTCATGCCTCGCGGTTGACGCCGCACGAGGCTCAAAGACCCCTTAGAGCGACGGGCAAATGCGCTCATGTTCTGAAGACCAAATCCTTTGGAATGATTGTCGGGGTCGAACCCCATCCCATCATCTTCCACGGTCACCCAAACCGTGGAAAGCGCGGCGTCAGCCTCCAAATGGATCCGCACCGTCTGGGCTGCACCATGGCGAATGGCGTTGCCTATCAGTTCTTCGGTAAAACGGCACAATCTGAAGAGCACCTCGGATGAAAGGATTGGAGAACCAGCAATGGAGTCGTCGACCTGGCAACGCACTCGAGATTGTGTCTCGAAGTGCCGACTAATCCCCTGCAGTTGGGCCACGAGGTCAGGAATAGTTTTGAGTCGGCTGGCCCCATCGGCCAAGAACCGACGGAGCTCTCGCCGCAACCCTCTGTTGAAACTTTTGTGCTTCGAACTCGAGAATTGGGAACACGGACCGTTCTTGTCGATGGAATCGGTTCAAGACCACCCTCAGGCATGAAAAAGCCCCAAGTCAGCCGAGTGTTTCAGGCCTGGGCGGTCGCAACGGTCGCCTGGATTCTCCACTCGGGCCCCAGCCTTCAGGCCGCTACGGCCCACCTGCCGCGCAGCACTCCGGAGCGTCAGGGGGTTTCTTCGGCCGCGCTGCTGTCGGCCATCGAGACCCTCGACCAGGTGGAACAGGTGCACAGCCTCATGATTGTCCGACACGGGCATGTGGTGGCCGAGGGTTGGTGGGGCCCGTATGACGCGGAAACCCCGCACGAGCTGTATTCGCTGAGTAAGAGCTTCACCTCGACCGCGGTCGGCCTGGCGGTTGGAGAGGGATTGCTGCGGGTGGATGATCTCGTGCTGAAGCACTTGGGATCGGAGGGCCCAGAAAAACCCAGCGCCAACCTCCAGAGCATGAGGGTCCGGGACCTCCTAACCATGAGCACCGGGCATCAAGACGAGCCTGCAATCGCTCCCGGTCAGATTTCCGCACGGTCTTTCTTGGCTCAACCGGTTCCCCACAAGCCGGGCACCCATTTCAAATACAATACGCCGGCCACCTTCATGCAGTCCGCCCTGGTCCAGAAGGTCAGCGGGCTGACGACGCTCGAATACTTACAACCGCGCCTCTTTGCTCCCTTGGGTATTACCGGGGCGCGTTGGGACACTAATTCCCAGGGAATTAGTTTGGGCGGCTATGGCTTGCGACTGCGCACTGAAGACATCGCCAAGTTCGGGCAACTTTACTTGCAAGGCGGGAAGTGGGAGGGCCGACAACGGATCGACGCCGACTGGGTCCGCACCGCGACGTCTCGGCAAATGTCCAACGGCAGCAACCCGGAAAGCGATTGGGAACACGGCTACGGCTACCAGTTCTGGCGCTGTCGGCATGGGGCCTTCCGCGGCGACGGGGCTTTTGGTCAGTTCTGCATTGTCTTGCCGGAACAGGATGCGGTCATCGCGGTCACCAGCGGCGTCGGCGACATGGCGGGCCTGCTCAACCAACTCTGGAACACCCTGCTGCCGGCCTTCCACAAGGGCCCTCTTAAAAGCGATGCCCCTGCCCGGGAACGCCTCGAGCGTCGCTTGCTCGGCCTTCAGGTGCGCCTGCCCTCGGGCGGCACCACCTCACCCGTCGCGGCGACCGTGCTGGGCAAGACCTTCCGATTCGGGACCAATGACAGTGGCCTCGAATCGCTCACCCTGGAGACCTCCGGGCCCGAGGGGTGGCTCTTGACCCGCACTTTTTCTGGCAAGACAGAGTCGCTGCGCTGCGGTCATGCCCGCTGGATGACCGGCCATGGCCATTTGGGCGACGCCCCGCGCGGGACCATCGGCTCTTTCGGGGATGAAGCCCTCGGTGCCAGCGCTGCGTGGACCTCGGACGACACGTGGACCGTTAAGATCTGTGCCCGCGGCACCCCCTTCCAAACGACCTACACCCTGAAGTTCACCGATCAGGATCTGACTCTCACTCCCCGCTCCCAAGTACGGTTCGGGGGATCGCCGGGTGCATCCATCCAAGGCCACCGCTGACTGAGCATTCCCAGAACACTTCCGTGATTGGGCGATTTCTCCGAAAACACCCACGTCTGCGGCGCCGGACCGCTCGGAGATCGGTCCCTACCTCGGAAGCTCATCCAGCCACAGCAGAGAGTCCTCCCAAAAATCCACCTCACCCACGCACCTCCGAGGTAAGGCGATTTCTCCGAAAGCGCCACGTCCGCAGACATGGAACATCGCAGAGCAGGCCCACCGCAGACACGGACCGCCCCAACGACTGAGTCCAACACGGTCCTTCGTTGACCGTTTTTCTCCACCGCATTGACCCGGGTGAACTTTCGAGGCATTGGTTTAGCTGTTCGCATCATTCATGGAGACTCATCCTGACATCATTCACTCTAGGACGGAAGCGGTGCGCCTGCGTTTGCTGCAGCACCCGATCTACCAGCGTGTGGACCGACCGGCTGCGATTCGCACCTTCCTCGAGTCCCATGTCTTTGCTGTCTGGGATTTCATGTCGTTGCTCAAGCGTCTGCAACGGGACCTGACTTGTGTGACTCTTCCCTGGATGCCCGTGGGAAATCCGGAAGTTCGATTCCTCATCAACGAAATTGTCTGCGGCGAAGAATCCGACCTCGGACCAGAGGGCAGGCGCTCCAGCCACTTCGAACTTTATCACCGGGCCATGCGGGAGGCGGGCGCCGACACTTCGGCCATCGATACTTTTCTCGGAGCCATCCAGGCCGGCGAATCCCCGGAGTCGGTCCTCGCAAAACCCGGTCTGCCGCCCGGAGTCCGCCAATTCACGGGGTTCACCTTAAAGCTCGCCTGCACCGGCCAAATTCATGAGACGGCCGCCGCCTTCACTTACGGACGCGAAGATGTGATCCCGGAGATGTTTCTACCCTTGGTCACCTCGCTGGTCAGTTCTGGCGAGTCTCAGTTCGGGCTATTGCGCTATTACTTGGAGCGGCACATCGCACTCGACGGAGGTCATCACGGGCAACTGGCTCGTCAGATGATGGAACGACTGTGCGGAGAGGATCCCCGAAAGTGGGAGGAAGCCGCAGCCGCCGCCTCGGCTGCCATCGAAGAACGGATCCACTTCTGGGATGCCATTCTGGCCGCTCTTCCGCCGGCCCGATAACGGGCTGATTTCCAGTTCATGGCGCTTCACTCCGGTTGGGGCAAGACATCATGCCGAGCTCTCGGTAGAGTACCCAGACAGCCATGCGCCCCTTTGTCCCAGGAGTTCTGTTGCGACTCGGCCGCATTGTCTTGGTTGGCCTGGTGAGCGGGTGGGCCTTCACTGCACGCACCCAGGCGGTTCTTTCAGAATTCCTCGCCGATAACGCCACCGGACTGCGCGACGAAGACGGCGATACCTCCGACTGGATCGAGATCAGCAACCCGAGGCCAGAGGCTTTGAATCTCGCCGGTTGGCGTCTGAGCGATCGAGCGAACACCTCGGGACAATGGCGTTTTCCGAAAGGGGTGGTGTTGCAGGGTGGGGGGCGTCTGTTGGTCTTCGCCTCAGGCAAAAACCGCGCCATTGCCGGGCGACCGTTGCACTCCAATTTCAACCTCAACGCCAATGGCGAATACCTCGCCCTATTTCCGCCCACAGGTAATACCCCGACCACGGCCTTCACCCCCAGCTATCCACCGCAGCGTCCGGATGTCTCCTTCGGTACCGGGCTTCGGGAAACAGCGGTACTGCGGGTAGAGGATTCGAGAGCTTCCCGACTGAGCCTTCCTTCGCCCCCCGCCAACGACGTCGATTGGAACGGTATCCAAGAGCCCTTCGATGACTCCGGTTGGTTACCCGCCACCGCCGCCGTCGGCTACGACGACTTGTCTGAAGATCTTGGCGAGACCTTGCTGGGTTACTGGACGTTCAACGACATCTCGCAAGGGCGGACCGCCTTCGACTCCAGCGGGCGCAAGGCCCATGGAACACTCATCGGCCCGGCCGGGTTCACCGCCTCGGGCGGTGGACGATCCGGTAAGCCTGGCGACCGGGCCTTGGACTTGGGTTCGGGCGGCACTGGAGCCTCCGTCCGGGTGGACGCCGCGGCCCAAGGGGCCTTCGACCTGCTGCAGGCCCGAGACCGCGTGACGATCAGTTTGTGGACCTTCGGGGGGGCGAAGCTCCCGATGAGCCACAGTGTGTTCTGGTTCGACAGCGGAGCGGGTTCCAGCGATTCGCGCAGCATCCAGGTCCACCTGCCTTGGTCCGACAACGTCATCTACTTCGACACCTCCGGATGCTGTGCCGGCGACACCCGTATCTCGCGCCAGGAACTGGACTCCTCCCGCTGGCGCGGCCAATGGAACCATTATGTCTTCCTCAAGGACGGGCCTCGAAAGGAGATTTGGCAAAATGGAATCCTATGGCACAGCGGCGCGGGAGCGATCCCACTCCCGGCGATCCGATCGCTGTGGTTGGGCAGTGGAGCCAACGGCAGTGGTTCCTACCCGGGCAAGCTCGACGAGATAGCCATCTGGGCCGGAGCCCTTTCGAGCACGGACATCCAGGCCCTGGCCGCGGGCCTGCCGGCGACCTCGATCGGCAGTTACCGCTCGTGGATCCGAACCGACCTGGCGAGAGAGATGCAAGGCGTGACGCCACAAGCCCGCTTGCGCATCCCATTCACAATTCCTGGCGGGGGGCTTCCCGACTGGCTGCAACTGAACTTGCGATACGACGATGGAATTCGTGCATGGATTAATGGCCACGAGGTGGCTCGCGATAATGTCCCGGTCCAGCGGTCCCGCTCGAAAGCCGAGGGACTGCGACGGGTCACCTGGCACCTGTCGGCATCACCCCCATGGCCGCTACAGACCGGCCCTAATCTCTTGGCCCTCGAGGGGCTGAACGACCGAGCGGCGGGATCGGATTTCTTGATCCAGGCGGAACTGCGCATGGGCCAGTCTCTGGGTCATCGTTTCTTCACAACTCCCAGCCCGGGTGACCCCAACGGCCCCGGCATCTCCGGCTTCACCGGCGCACCGACCTTCTCCAAGGGGCGCGGATTCCTTTCCGGGCCCATCCGGATCGGCCTGACGAGCTCCACCCCGGGAGCACAGCTGCAGTACACCCTGGATGGCAGCACGCCAACCGCCACCCATGGCACCCGGGTCGATCCGGATCCTGCCTCCGGCGTGGCCTCCGTCGAGATCCTGGTTTCCCGCAGCGGCCCCGTCCGAGCGATGGCCTTTGCGGCCGACCAGGAACCCTCTCCGGTCCAAACCCACACCTATTTGTTCGCCGACCAAGTCGAACGCCAATCAGCGCAACCGCCCGGCTACCCGACTACTTGGGGCGTCTACGGCGCCTATGGCCCCATGCCCGGCCAACCGGTCCCGGCCGATTACGAAATGGATCCCGACGTGATTCGGACCACTTCGCCGGGCTACGGGATCGCCGAGGCAATCCGGTCTTTGCCGTCGGTGTGCATCACCGCTGACGTGAACGATCTGTTCGACGCCGCCACCGGGATTTATCCCAACAGCGCGAGCCAAGGGTCGCAGTGGGTTCGACCCGCGTCGGCCGAGTGGCTCGAGCCCGCAGGCTCTGAGTCGAGCCCACGACCCGGCTTCCAGATCGACGCCGGACTGCGGATTCACGGCGGTCTGAGCCGACAACACTGGCATGCGCGTAAACACAGTTTCCGCCTCAATTTCTCCCGCGATTACGGCCCCTCCCGACTCCGATTCCCGCTGTTTGACGATACCCGGGTCACCTCGTTCGACGAACTCACTTTGCGAGCCTCATCCACCGATAGTTGGGCCGTCGAAGATGCCACACCCTGGACCCGCAAGAAGGCCACCTACCTCCGGGATGTCTGGATGAAAGACACCCAGCAGGCTCTGGGCTGGCCCTGCGGACACAGCCGCTACGTGCATCTGTTTCTCAACGGACTTTACTGGGGGCAATACAATCTGGCCGAGCGAACCGAAGCGGCCTGGTTGTCGGAAAACTTCGGCGGAAGTCCGGACGACTACGACATCATCAAGGATGTCGGTGAAGTGGAGAGCGGCCATCGCACGGCGTGGGACGCCATGATGACCTTGGCTACATCCGGGTTCAGCTCCGATGCGGCCTATTGGAAACTTCAGGGTCGACGGAGTGACGGCACTCGCGACCCAGCCATGCCGGTCCATCTGGAGGTGGACAGCCTCATCGACTACATGATCCTCCACATTTATTCGGGCGCCATTGATTGGCCGAACCACAACTGGTGGAGCGCCCGCAGTCGCGATGGCAACCGCGGCGGATTCCGCTTCTTCACCTGGGACCAAGAAATCTCGAACCTCTCTCTGACCGAAACCAAGACCTACACGGGCGAAGCCTTCGAGTCGGTCAGCGGACCCAAGGATTCACCCGCCTTCCTCTACTCCAAGCTCCGCGAGAACGCCCGTTTTCGCGCCCGATTCGCCGCGCGCGTCTCCGAACTCACGCAAGGCTTCGGTCTGCTGACCCCATTACAAAACAGCGCTCGTTGGGAGCGTCGCCAGGCCGAAATCGACCGCAGCATCGTCGCGGAGTCGGCGCGCTGGGGTGACAGCCGACAGACCACGCCCCTCAAACGCAGCGACTGGATCACCGAAATGGCCTGGATGAAGACCACCTATTGGCCCCGGATCCACGCCATCGCCCTAGCCCGCTTCCGGCGGGTCGGCCTCGAGACACCGATCCCAACCCCGGCCGTGACCTTAAATCCTGCCGGCGGTGTGTTACCGACCGGAACCCGGATCACCCTGAGCGGAGGCTCCGACCTTTTCTACACCACCGACGGCTCGGATCCGCTGACCTCAAACGGCCAACCCACCCACACCGCCCTTGCCTACACAGAGCCCCTTTCCCTCGGACATTCCTTGCGAATCCGAGCCCAACGCCGCATTGGCTCAGGCGCCTCCGCTGGGAGCGAAGCACTCTTTCTGACCCCAGAAACCGTCGCTGCCGAGACCGACCTGGAGGTCAGCGAGATTCACTATCACCCGAGCACCAACGACGCCGAGTCCTTCGTCGAAATTAGTCATCGGGGCACGAACCATTGGGCCTTGATCGGCGGGAGCCGCTTGTCGGGCGACATCGACGCCGTGGTCCCGAGTGGCGCCATCCTCAGACCCGGCGAGCGGGCCGTGTTCATCGCCGACCCCGTGGCATTCCAGGCTCGCTACGGTCGACTCCCTCGAGTCCTCGCCCCCTTCTCCGGACGCCTGAGCCACGGCGGTGGAACCGTGCGTCTGCTGGCCCCCTCAGGCCGATTGATTGTGCTCACCTCCTACGACGATTCGCCGCCGTGGCCCACCGAAGCCGACGGGCGTGGCTCATCCCTCACTTTGCGAACCTCCACCGAAGGCCGCGACCCCGCCCAAGCAACCCAATGGCGCCCTAGTACGGTCACCGGCGGCACTCCCGGCACCTCGGATTCCCGGCCTTTCCTCGGTTCCCCAACGACCGACGGCGACGGTGACGGATGGAATGCTCTGGAGGAATACTTCCAAGGAACCAGCGACACCGACCCCCAAGACCAACCCACCCTGCATCGCTCCTCCTTCCGGTTGGGGAGCGACGGTGCTATCAGTCTGTCCCTCGCCCATCCCCTGTCGGCCGACCGAGCCGACGCCTTCTTGGAACAGTCTAGCAATCTGGAACAGTGGCAGCCCATCCCAATGACCAGTGGTTCGGGAATTCCGGTTTTTGGCGATGGCCTCGAAACGCTCCGCTGGACGGTCCCTGTCAGCACCGACGCTCAGAGATATTTCCGCCTGCGACTCCGTCTGCGCTGAAGCCCCCCTCCTGGTGTCTTTGTTTGCATCGACACGCTTCTAAATCTGCCGGCCGAAGTACCTGCGTCGCAGCCTGAGAGCAGGCAATTCCCTTGACGGGTGCTAGTCGGTCGCAGAAGGCTAATAAAGTCACCACCGCCCTTCTAACACGCCACTTGAATGCCCTTGGCGCTCGCCAGACCTAACTTGCGGAAACCTTTCGGGGCGAGGGTGCTTTCAGCGTGGATTGCACCCGTCCTGAGCATCGGTTTGACTCTCATCCTCGGCGCTTCCCCGACCAACAGCCTAGCCAAGGGACCCACTGCGAAGCCCGAGCCTGAAATAGAAACAGCCACCCTAAAACGGGATGCCGTTGCGGTCGCCAATGCTTTGGCCACCCAGTATCCCAGCGATCCGTTGGTTTACGCTCTCCTGGGCTCGGCCCACTTCAATATCGGTCAGGCCGATGAAGCACTCCGGCATCTCCGGCATTGCATCGAGCTTAACCCCAATCAGGCAGACGTTTACGAGATTCAAGCTCGGATTGCCTACGACAAAGGTCAGATCGACGAGAGCGTCCGTTTGTTTCAGGAGGCATTGAAACGAGGGTCTCCCAACGCCGACTTATTAAATCGGCTGGGACGTGCCCAACTCGACCTTGGGAAAACTGAGGAAGCTCAAACCACCCTTCAGCAGGCGGTCCAACGACCGGACGCGCCGGGTGAAAGCCGTTTCCTGCTCGGACAATCCTACCTTCAGGCCGGGGCTTTTGCGAAGGCCCGCGAGTGCTTCCAGGAGGTCATCCAACAAATCCCGGACCACACCCAGGCGTTTTTTGGGCTTTTTACCGCCTGCACGCGCCTCGGTTTGAGCGACGATGCAGACCGCTATCGCAAAGAATTCGTTCGTTTAGAGGGATCTGATCGAAAATCCCTAAGTGAGAGCAGTATTCAACCCGACTCCCTTTCCGGCGTGGGCTTTGTTCGGGAAACGGTGGCCCGAACCTTCGCTGGAGCGGGTCAGCTGTACCGAGCCCACGGCAAGCTGGAGCAGGCGACCGAGCAGTTCCATAAGGCGGCACTCCTCGATGGCTCAACCCCCAGTTATCGAGCCTCACTGGAGTCCCTCTTTCTTCAGCGCAAACTCCCTTTAGAAGGCATCCGGCTCTTCGAGGAACTAACAACGGCCAATCCTACCAACTACCTCAACCACCTCTTTCTGGGCCGCCTTCAATCGAAGTCTGGAATGTTCGAGCCCGCCGAGAAATCGTTGCTCACGGTGCAAAAATTCGTTCCGGGCCTACCTGAGGGCCATCGAGCCTTGGGTGAACTCTACTTGCGCGCCAACCGCAAGCTGCCCGAGGCATTGGCCGAACTGAGTATTAGCGTCGAGCTCGACCCTTCTCCGCCTCATTTCTACTTGCTGTCGATCGCCTGCGCCAAAAACAAGGACCCTCAAGGAGCTCTCAACGCCATTCAACAGGCCATAAAACTCAGGCCAAATGAGGCGTCTTATCAGAAGCTTCGCGAACAGTTACTCCAGGCGCGCCAACCATGAGAACCTCACCCCACAGTGGGTTGGCAGGTATGCGAGGATGGTGGGTTTTGCTATCCTTAGGAGTCCGCCTGAGTGGGCTAGCAGAAATCGCACAGCCTTCAGCCATTCAGTGGAAGGACATCACGCTGGAGACCGGGATCCAGTTCACCCACACCGATGGCAATTCGGGGAAGCACTACATCGTCGAAACCGTCAGCTCAGGCTTGGCGACGTTCGATTTCGACAAGGATGGGAAGATAGACATTCTTCTGTTGAATGGAGCCCCCCTTCCCGGCACGGAGAAACTGGGTGCGGTTTCAAGAAATGCCCTCTATCGAAATGACGGTGGTTGGAAATTCACCGACGTCACCGTTTCAGCCGGACTGACCGACTCGGCCTACCACCTCGG
>Ga0255140_1000377_pt1 | contig 16720 bp, 17 predicted proteins | sample Law_Colum_RepC_8_FD_188547 | JGI IMG/M metagenome (GOLD analysis project Ga0255140, IMG submission 188547) | Freshwater microbial communities from St. Lawrence River, New York, United States - Law_Colum_RepC_8d | ecosystem: Environmental > Aquatic > Freshwater > River | place: USA: New York...
CCCTTAAGTCGAAACGGTGACGTAAGCGAGATAGCAGCAGGACTTCCCGCGGATGCGGCGCGTGGTCGGCAGTGGCGCACCTTTGGCGAATACCTAAAGGTACTTGCCGCAAGTCCGCTTGGAGTCAACGTTGCGGCCTTCGTCGGGCATGGCACGGTACACCGCGCGGTGCTGGGGGATGCACTGCATGCTGGCGAAGTGGATGACATTGCCCGCATGAAGCGCTTGGTCGAGGAAGCGCTGGACGAAGGAGCAGCCGGCTTCTCCAGTGGGCTTGAATACTGGCCAGGCATCCTATCCTCGCCTGAACACCTGGTACCTTTGTGCGAGGCTGCGGCCCAGCGCGGCAAACTCTATTCCACTCATGTGCGTAACCGTGACCGGCACTACGACCAAGGTTTCGGTGAAGCCATCTCGACGGCAAGGCAATCGGGTGCACGCTTGCAGATCTCGCACATCCAGACCAAATTCGGTGCGCCTGCCTATGCGGGTGAACACACGCTCGAGTTGATCGCCGCCGCGCGCCGGTATGGCGTGGACATCGCCTTCGACGTAATCCCGCACGACTGGAACAACACCAGTGTCATTGCCATACTGCCCAAGTGGGTTCGCGAGGGCGGTACACGGGCCACGCTTGAGCGGCTTAAAGACCCTGCAGTGAGACAAAAGGTTAAGGACAACCCCGCGCCGATGTTGCTGATCGTAAAGGCCGCACAATGGGAAAAGGTTAAGCTGCTGAACGCGCGTGCCAATCGGGCTTTGATCGGCTGCGATTTTGCTGATATCGGACGTCAACGCGCAGTAGATCCCTACGATGCTCTGATGGACATGTTGATCGAAGAGGGGGATGATGCGCCGCGCATGATGTGGGCCACGCAAAGCTTCAGCGGGCCTGAGATCGAGATGTTCATGCGGGACAGCGCATGTGCCGTCATTTCTGATACCGCAGCACTTGCACCGGATGGCGTGCTGGCTGACCAACTATTTTCCCTCAGTGGCTACGGCTGGGCTGCGCGCTTCCTGCAGCACTATGTCTGCAATCGCCAGCTCATGTCGATGGCAGAAGCGATCCGGCGCATAACGGCATTACCAGCTTCGCGCTTAAAACTGACCGATCGCGGTCGACTGCAGGTCGGCAACTGGGCCGATGTGACGGTGTTTAACCCAGAGCAAATCGAAAGCCGCTTTACCGTGAGCGATCCACGCGCCTATCCCGGCGGAATCGTGCATGTGATGGTTAATGGCAAACTGGCCATGCTCGATGGTTGTCGTACTGAACACAATGCAGGTGTCGTACTACGCGATTTCCCAGGTTGAAGTTGCCGGCAAAGTCTTTTCAGAACGAATTTCGGCATATGCTTTGCCCTTAAGTTGTTCCAAGGTTTTTTACAGGGCTTATCGTCGGCTACGCGGATAAATGCTTCGAACTTGAGCTCTTACCTGATCAATCAACAAATGATCATGTGCGGTTCTTGCGTGAGCGCGAAGTCTTTTTAGGGCAATGTTCGCATGCGGTATTTGTCAAGAAAGTTGGCCGCTTTTCCAAATGGCTATCGCCACTCTTTCTGGCAACTTCAGATTCTCCCTTGGCGGATTTAGCCACACCTCTTTGATGTGCTCCCAGTTGCGCGTCTGCCTTGACCTCCATCGGCCCGGCTTGCTCCACTTGGCCGCTTCATAAACTTCCTTGCGCTTGTGCAAAATCTCTTTGTCATGGCCCGCATGTCTTTGCTCAGGCGTCACAAACCCAATCCCACTGTGCCGATGCTGAGTGTTGTACCAAGTCACAAACCCTTGTACCCACGCTCTGGCTTGTTCCAAATCTTCAAACCGCTTACGCGGATAGGCCGGCGTGTACTTGAGCGTGCGAAACAAGGCCTCCGAGTACGGGTTGTCATCGCTCACGCTGGGCCTGCTGAACGAGGGCAGCACGCCCAGCTTTTGCAGCGTCGCCAGCATCGTCGCCCCCTTCATCGGGCTGCCGTTGTCCGAGTGCAGAACCAATTGATCTGGCCTGACGCCTTGGCTCAGGCAGGCTTTGCCGATCACTGTTGAAGCATTTTCTGCCGACTCTTGCCAGTGCACCTCCCAGCCCACAATCAGCCGACTGAACACGTCCAGCACCATGTACAGGCGCATGAACTGCCCCCGCACCGTGCTGGGCAAGTACGTGATGTCCCAGCTCCAAACTTGGTTCACACCATGGGCCACCCACGCTTGGGGCGCAGCCACCTTTTTGGGCAACTGCGCTTTGCCTCTGCGGTTGACCTGGCCGTGCTCTTTGAGCACCCTGTAAAAGGTCGCCTCAGAGGCCAGGTACAGCCCTTGGTCTGCCAAGCTGGGCACGATTTGCGAAGGCGGCAAACTGGCGTTCTCAGGGGTGTTGCACACCCGCACAATCGCTTGCTTTTCTTCTGGCGTGAGCGCCTGCGGGTGAATGCGCCCACGGGCGGCTTGGCCGCGCCTGTCACTGAGCTCGTGGGCTGGCTCGCTCCAGCGGCGCAAGGTGCGGCAGCTGATGCCCAGCACACCACACGCTTTGTGGCTGCGTGCGCCACAGGCCACCGCCTCGGTGATCAATTGGATGGCCATCTGTTTCATCTCCAGAGGAATCAGTCTTCCTCTTTGGTGCCCCAGATGGCCTGGGCTTTTTTTGACAGCACCAGCAAGGCGGCCGCTTCGGCCAGTGCCTTGTCCTTTCTCAAGATCTCCTTTTCCAACTGCTTGAGCTTCTTGCGCTGCTGGGCCAAATCGGCCTTGCTTGCAGGCTCTGAGTCCGGCTCAAGCGATTCGAAAGCGGCCTTCCAAGCGTCCAGTTGTTCAGGGTACAGGCCGTGCTGGCGGCAGTATTCAGAGCGTTGGGCCTCGTTCATGGCGGCCGTCTGAATGATGGCGGCCAACTTGGCTTTGGAATCCCAGTCATCTGGGCGAGAGGACTTTGCAGGCACGACGAATCCTTGGTTGCGAAAGAGTTTTTTCCAAGAATACAAGGTCGGCACGGCCACACCGGTGTCGCGGCTGATTTGGGCAACGCTTTGGTTGTGGGGCGGCATCATCTTTTTGACGATCTGTTCTTTGAATTGCGGGCCATAGACTGGCATGAGCTCCATCTTTCCCGCCCCTCGGTGGATTAAATTTGTCTCTTCAAGAGACCGGACAACTATCGTGACAGAGGGGGCATGCAGCAAATACTCACGCGGGCGTCAAAAAGCCCTACAGCGCGTTTTTTCTTGGGCTCGCTGGGCTTGCTGGGCTCGCTTCAAAACAAACGTAGCGTTTTTTTCAAGTTCAGCACAACGCCAGCAGTGTCAACGCACATGAAAAAAACAATGCCGCATTGACACCTTGCTGGCGTCACTGGCGACAGATTTAAATGGGCTTGTTTGACTGTTCCGAAATCTATGAAAAGACATCGAAAAATCTATGAAAAGTAGTAAACCCGAACCATACTACTTTAAACATGAGTAAAAGCACTTAGAGTTTCCTCTAAGTGCTTGATTTCATTGGGAATTTTTGGTGGGCGATGCAAGTTTCGAACTTGCGACCCCTGCAGTGTGAAAACGCCAACATTTCACCTTTTTCCCGTTTAAAAACAACAACTTAGCTGTTTTCAACAGGGTCAAAGTAGTATACTTGTAGTATAGCCATGTAATTATAAAGTGATATTAAAATACAAATTCTGTAACCACGACTGTAAACCAGTGTCATTTCTTTTTACGGTGCTAGTTTTTTAAGCACCTATCACATGGTCTTTGTGGCTCAGAAACGGCTCAATGTATATGGAGTTTTCGTTCCTGGCACGGCATTACTTGATGTCAACAAATCTTAGCGGAGGTTCAAGTAGCCATTCACGATTTGTATGAGCAAGAGGCGCACCGAGCGGTTGTTACCGCTCATAGTGCGCATCTTTTGCATATCAATCAGTAAGTTTATATTATTCTTTTAGTTAATCAATCTTTAATTCGTTTTCAGATCGACTGATTTTAAGACTTCTGCTAATTGAGCGCAAGTGAGATTCCATTGCGGCGATAATTAAATATAAGGCTATTGCCATGAAGAGAGCGAAAGCAGCACCAGCACCAATCAGAATATTTAAACCCGTTTTTTTGGCAATTTCTACACGAAGCTCTTCCGCATTCATCTCGGCTTCAAATCTTGCTTTTTCAGCTGCCTCAAATTTACGTGCCTCAGCCTTTATCTCATCCCATTTCTCAATATGAAAATTAACCGCTGGTATAAAAACTCGAAGTTCATTATTTTTAGATCTCAGTGATATTACTTTTTCATGCAATAAAATAGCGCAGACAACTCGGGTAGCATCTGTTACATATGGCTGACCTCTATCGTACCTTGGCGCATCAGCAATACGTTCTATATTGCTTCTAAAATCTTCGGTAGCCTCCTCCGAAAAAAGTGGCAAATTTAAATTTGACTTTTTATTTGATTCATTTAAACAAGCCACTATCTTTCGTGACTCATCTAAATATTTAAAAGTCAATGGAGCCTCTTTTGGAGGTTCAACTTTTTTCTCCTCCTTAGGCGCCTCTTTTTGCTTATCAAGTTGATTTAAAAATTCATCAATATTTACTTCTTTTTGAGGTGCCGATTTTACTGGCTCCGGCTCTTTAGGTTTAGCAGTCAGAAACCATAAACCCGCAACCAAAGCAACAATAGATCCCAAAAGGGAAAGTCCCATTAGGACCATTACCACAAATTTAAAAATCTTCAGAAACAGCTGTTCTGTATTTGATGTCATGCTCATGTGAATACCTCAGTAAAAAAGAAAATTAAAGCTTGTAGAGGCGTTCACGCTCTTTTTGGCGTCTTTGTCTATCCGCTTCCTCACGTTCAGCTCTCTGTCGTTGCTCTTCTACAGCTGCTTGCGCACGTCGAATTCTTTCCCGCTCCTCGCTTTCAAGCTTTGCCCTTTGTGCGACCAATGATGGATGCTCACAATTAGCAAGTTGTGAGACCTCACGACCGGTAGATACTATCAGTCCTGAACGAATGATCACGTTATTACCATCGCGTTGGTCAATCATCTGCATGTTTTCATCGCGCCAGGGGTAATTGTGGAGATGATCAGCCCTGCCCAGCAGCTTGCCGATGGCAGCTGGCGAATGACTGATCTGGCCTGGGGTGCTGAGGCTTGGCTGGCGGTGCGCTTGCACCTGAGCCCCAGCACAGCGGGACAAACCCGCGACTTGCTGGCCGCCAGCGTGAGCGGTACCGCGCTGGATGGCAACCAGATGCAGTCCTATGCGCCTGTGCTGCAACTGCCTGTGCTGGACGCCGCCGCTTTGCAGTCCTTGCCCCGCAACGATACGGCCTACACCCGGCTGGAAGAACTGGCTTTTGCTAAAGCGTCTGAACAATTGCGCCAATTGGCCAAAGACGGCGACCGCCAAGCCACACAGCGGGCTTTGGATGTGCTGGAAAAGCGCTTTGGGCACCACCCATGGCTCAACGCCAAGATCGAGCAACTGCGTCAATTGGCTGACCAAGACTCTGAAATGATGGCCAAGGAGGTGCGCTACTCCATGATGCGCATGTCACGGCGCTTGGTCTCGAAAGAAGAAATGGCCTATGCGGGTGACGAGACCCACATCAGCGAATCTGTCATGCCATCTTTCTTGCGCAAGAAGGTGAGCGAGGGCAAGGGGAAGAAGCAGGACTGAGAGAGTCAAGCGCTGACTTAGACTGTGGCCCATGGCCCACACAACAAAACCTCAACGCAGCTTTTGGAAGTGGGCCATTGCCCTGGCAATGGCCCTTCTGCTGGGCTATGGGTTCATCATCGAGCCACGCTGGGTGGTGGTGACCCCCTTCAAAAGCAAGTGGGTTTGAAGGGCGGGACATTCAAAATCGCCCAGCTGTCAGACCTGCACCTCTCAGGCATTGGGTCGGTGGAAGAAGTAACCTTGAATCACCTCAAGGCACTGCAGCCCGATTTGATCTTGCTGACGGGTGACGTGATCGGTGACCGCCACGCCTTGCCAGCACTTGAAGACTTTTTGAAAAGCCTGCCAAACGCCATCAAAGTGGCCATCGGCAAACATGAGCTTTTCACGCCCAGAAGCAGTGGGCGATATACGGCCGGCAGCTACCAGACTGCTTGGGGTAATTTGCACGTTTCACGCGGCATCGGCACCTCGATGATCCCATTGCGCATCGGTGCACGGCCCGAGATTGTGTTGTTGGAATTGAAGTGATAAACTAACAACATTGGCTAAAACCAATCGCCCGATTTAAGAACTTGCGGGGGCGTTAAATCCGCTAAACGTCTCCAGCACTCCTGGCCTTGCGTGCAGAAACGGACGTTTTCTCTGTAGCAAGGCGCAGGAGTTTTTTTATGGTTAATCGTTTTTCTGGTCTACGTTGCCGCCCTGGTGACTTGGCCGTCATCGTGCAAGACGAACCCGAATGCCGGGCCAATATCGGACAGATCGTTCGTGTTCTTCGCGAGTACACAGAATTTCCGGATGAAATGGGATTTCATTGGCTTGTCGAACCGCAGTCGAGCCAACCATCGCCAGTCTTGGTGGGTATTTCAGGAAAAACCCAATCTGTCTTGGTGTACGACAACGCCAACCGTGCTCATTACGATGGCTGGCTCAGGCCCCTGCACTACACACAGTCCCCCGATGAAATGACCCTGCTGACGAGCGTACCAAGCAAAACGACAGCGCCCGAATTCACTCCAGTGCATGAGACACAAATTTTGAGCTGCAAGCTCACGGCATGAGCCTTTAGCCCATCACCATCACCTTATGTGCAGGTAGCACACGTCGCCGATTTATGACCACTTGCAGTGGCGACTCACAAATCACTGCTAAAGCGTCGCCCTCGCGCTTTGAGCCCCCGCGAGTTCTGGCGATGCCGGAACTGCATGGGGCGCAAGGAACTTGAAATGTCTACACACACCACCCTTTTCAACAACGGCGACTTCAGCCTACATGCCAGGATTTCTGCCGTGGTTTCACCTGAAGGCGGTTACGCGTTGACCATCACCAGCCAGCGCCAGGAATCACGCAATTCGCATGAGGAGCAGGTTCGATTTTTCGCCTGTCTAGAGCGTGAGGGCCTGCAAGCTCTGGCTGGCCTGATTCAGCAAGAACTGCAAGTTTCCCGCGAAGGAGTGTCCGCATGAGTTACTTCGACCACATCGATCTCAAGTACCGCCCAAACAGCTACTTTTGGGCCAGAGAACACGGCATTCCTTTGGTGTCCGATATCAAAGGTGCTGAACGGCGCAAACTTTATGAAAAGGCACTGCAGGCGGACGTGTCCGAACTGCTGCAGCATGCCCTGCCCCATGAAGATCGACAGGCGCAAGGGCGGATTCACCCAGCTTTCATGGGGGGCGAATACTTACCCAACAACCGGACTGGAGAGGTGGAAATCGCCCGCATCACCATCGCATCCACCACCCAGGACGTGACCTGCATCTATGCCCGCCCCGTGGGCCAACGCATTCATTACCGAGTCGTTGATGAATACAGCGGAGACACGCTTGACGGCCGGGGTCACCGTACTAGCCTCAAGCCTTTGACGTTGAAACAGCTGACCGACTTTTTCTTGAAGAGCTGGAACCTGCTCAGTTGCCTGGACGCCAACTTTGAAAGCCATGCTTATCCGCGCGACGAAGTGCATGACTTCATCGTGGATGCCTCCAGCAATTTTTACGCCGAATTCGACGCACTCATTCATGCCCATGTGGATGAGTGGCTTGACCAGGTATCCCCCATTCAGGATGACGAGTGAGAAAAGCACCATGACTAATCCCATTTTCAAATCCACAAGGACACCCATGCTGACCGAACGACTTGTAAAAGCCCTGGCTTTGGCCATTGAAGCCCATGATGGCCAAAAGCGAAAAGGCACTGACATCCCCTACATCTCGCACCCCATGGCAGTGGCAGCCATCGCCTTGGAGTACGGTGCAGACGAAGAACAGGCCATGGCCGCGTTGCTGCATGACGCAGTAGAAGACGGTGGTGCTCCCTTTGCGCATCGCATTCGAACCGAGTTTGGCGATCGTGTGGCCGATATCGTTGAAGGCTGTACCGACGGTGTGCCTGATGCCACCGGACAAAAGGAAGACTGGAAGCCGCGGAAAACCCACTACCTAGACCATCTGCAGCACGCCAGCGCAGATGTGTTACTGGTCAGTGGGGCTGACAAGTTGCACAACGCCCGCGCCATCGTCAGTGATTTGCAACGCATTGGCACAGCCGTGTTTGATCGCTTTTCTGCCAGCCAGGCGGATACCCTCTGGTACTACGATGAACTTGCCAAAATTCACATCAAAAAAGACACCTCAGTGTCGCAAGCGCTTAGCCAGACGGTGGGGCGCATGAAAAAGTTGGCGGGCTGAATATGCTCGGCGCCCTCATCGGTGACATCGTTGGCTCTGCCTACGAATTCAGCCACTTCAAAGGCAAATACCTCACGCCGCTGTTCCACCCCAAAGTCCGCTTCACCGATGACACGGTGTGCACGGTGGCCGTGGCCGATGCGCTGACGCAGGGCGCTGACTCACAAGCCACCCTGATTGAGTGGTGCCGCCGCTATGCAGAAAACGGCGGTTGGGGCAAACAATTTGCCGAATGGTTCATGGACGACAACCCGCAGCCCTACGGCAGTTGGGGCAATGGCGCAGCCATGCGCATCGCCCCTGTGGGACTGCTGGTCAGCACCGAAGCCGAAGTGCTCGGCTGGTCCGACACAGTGACCACCATCACGCACAACCACCCTTATGCGATGAACGCAGTGTTGATTAGCCAGACAAACTGAGCCATTGGGGGGGTGCAGCTTTCAAAGCCAATCAACACTTAGCGTTTTTTTGATCCTGAGCACTGCGCTAGCTGTGTTTGTGCAGCGGCAAAAAACAATGCTACTCAGACACCATGCTGGCGTCACGGTTGACTCATTGAAATGGGCTTGTTTGACTGTTACGAAATCTATGAAAAGACTTCGAAAAATCTATGAGAAGTAGTAAACCCGGACCCTACTACTTTGAACTAAAGAAAAAGCACTTAGAGTTTCCTCTAAGTGCTTGATTTCATTGGGAATTTTTGGTGGGCAGTACAAGTTTCGAACTTGTGACCCCTGCAGTGTGAAAACGCCAACATTTCACCTTTTTCCCTTTTAAAAACAACAACTTAGCTGTTTTTGACTGGGTCAAAGTAGTATACTTGTAGTATACCCATGTAATTACAAAGTGATATTAAAGTTTAACTTCTGTGACACATGCTGTAAACCAGTGTCATTTCTTTTTACGGTGCTGTTTTATTAAGCACCTCTCACATGTTCATTGTGACTCATAAACGGCTCAATGTATATAGAGTTTTTGCTCGGGCAGGCTCAATGTATATAAAGTTTCAAGTCCCACAGACCGGCAATGTGCATGGAGTTTTGGTTCGCACCAGCCAATGTATATAAAGTTTTGGTGGCGACGATTAAGCACCCTCCTCCTATGAGTTGGGCGCCGCAAGACTCGGTTCAAGAATTGGCCCAAGAGTCGGTCAATAATTCATCTCTCGATCTGCCCACTGACACGCTGGCCGCGATTTGAACAGCTTGTGGGTGTAGTGCCGATCTTGCTGTGACCAGACCGTTCATTGGGCACGCGCTGGTCAAACTGAAATCGGCGACCTTGATCAAATGGTCATCAGCGTCAACACGCAAGTCGCCTCTTTTTTCAGGCGATTCACTTCAGGGTTGCTCTGCAGCTTGACCCTGAGTTGTGGCCTGCTCGCGCATGAATATATAGAGACCTGAGGCCACGATGATGGTCGAGCCCATAACCACACTCCAAGCCGGAACATCTCCAAAAAACAAGAAGCCCAGCAACACGGCCCAAACGATCAGTGTGTATTGATAGGGCACAACAACGGCTGCAGGCGCGAAGCGCAAAGCCCGATTGACGCCCATGTGGGCCAATGCCGAGACGATTCCCAGCAAGCTAAGACATAGAAAATCGAACAGGCTCGGTTGTACCCAGAAAAAAGGCGCAATCACCAGGCCGAATAAAAACGCACTCGCGACTTGCCATGTGACCAGTGCAACCTCATCAGTTCCTGCGAGTCTGCGGGTGAAGATATTGAGACCAGCAAAAAGAAGGGTTCCACCAATTGGAATGAGCACAGCCCAGCCATAACCCTCACCAGTCGGGCCGACTGCAATCAGAACACCCACAAACCCGATGACAATGGCCAACCAATGTCGCCAGCTGACGTGCTCCTTGAGAAAGACAATTGCAAAAAATGTGACAAAAATCGGCCCAGCCAAGTAGAAGGCCACGGTATCGGCCAGCGGTAAATACATCACAGCCCAGTAGAAAAAGGCCACCTCTGCGGTCGAACAAATGGCTCTACAAATATGGAGCCAAGGCCGCTCTAGCACAAGAATGGCACGAAAACCCACCCGCCGGACAGCCGGTGCCAACATGATGCCCGCCGCCAAAGATCGAATCAGCATGATTTGCGCAACGCCATAGGTGGCCACCAGCCACTTGCCCATCACATCGTTGATGGAAAACAAAAACATCGCGCCCAGCATCAGCCCGATACCGGCAAGTGTTCGATCAGAAGAAATAGTGGGGTGCATGGATAGAAAATACTTCGTTGCAACGAACGGTACATTGAAAATGTTGGCAAGTGATCAAGCCCATACTGCTTAGAACTAAAGAAAAAGGTAAGCGACTACACCACATGAATTGCTGAACAACAAATCAAAAGTCACATTCAGCAGTCAGAGTCACTTTGAAACTCCGAAAAATTTCAAGGCTGCACTCAAAAGAGCTTGCTGTCCAGCAAGAGTCCCCCCCTCACTCCACCCCATGTCTGCAGGCATCTGAAACCCCTTACTTGCTGCGAACTGCTGAGCTGTTTGAACTTTTAACGGCCCTATAAATGCACCATGCGCCACTTCATCAAAATACTGGATTTCCAACTTTGAATTGTTTTTTACCTTGACCTTTTCAGCCCATTGAAGTGTTGTCATCATGCTTCCTGATGGACTTGTCTGGCTGCATTGATCAGCCGTTCCGCTGGGCACTTCTGAACTTTTTACATTAAATCTACACGGGTCAGAAATCATCCAACGACGTTGGCCCACACGCGCAGCAAGATCATCTTCCTTGCCAAATGCAATGAAAACTGGCACTTGAATTTCCCATGGATAACCAATACCCACGGGTGTTGGCGCCTCTGAAAAAACTCCTTTTACATGTTTCGGATCAACGACAGATGCCAAGTTGATGACCACAGATGCACCGTTGGATATGCCATAGAAGTAGATCCTTTCAACATCGATATCCACACGCGTCAATGCCCACTGATAAGCTTGCAACGCAACTTTGTAAAGCATCATTTGCCTGTAGGCGTTACCTGTCCGTGGTGGAACGCCATTGTGTTTGTAGGCATCAAAAATCAAAGTTGCCATGCCGTTCGCAAAAAACGCATCAGTAATGACATCGGCATCGCCACGACCGCCTCCACCATGAACAGCAATGAGCAAAGGTGGTTTTTTAGAGTTGGCATCGGCTGGCGGTATTCTGAAAGACACGCTTGAATGGCATGGATCAAACCCAGACAACTCTCCATGCACAGCCATCCCGACAACAGATGGACGTTTGATCACATCTGGCTTGCACTGATTGGAGTCCAATTTCACTAACTGGGCCGCAGCAGAAAATGCACCTGATAGCGAAATGCAAAAAAGTAGTGCTTTCAGTAATTTCATGTGCTTCACCTCAACATTTTTTTTGGATTAGAGCATTAGGATCCAGATTTTTTCAGCCGTCTAGCAGCAATTTATTAGAAATTTTGTTTATCGAATCTGGTGTATATGGCATTCCCCCAAGCCTGTAGACAAAGACCATGTTGGATTAAGTTGAGCAGTTGACGCACTAACAGACTTCCACCTCGCTTGCTGCGCCTCCAATAGTGACATGTGGTCCAGGTGGCCATATCTCCGAAGCAACATGGTCTGATCCCGATGACCAAGAATTTGCGAGGCAACGCCAACACCCACGCCATTCCTCAACAGCGATGCAGCGACCCAATGTCGGATGTCATGCACTCGCAGATCTGGACGACGCAACATGCCCGTCATGCTGCTCCACTTCTTTCGATAGCAAATCGGCGTGATGCCGTTCTTGCCCGCAAAGATCAATCGATCCCCAGAACCAGCAGTCAATCCAGGTTTCAAACGTTTGGCCAGTGCCATCGTTTCTGGCGTAAAGAACAGTGTTCGCGAATCACCGTTCTTGGTCCTGGGCACTATAAGTTTGCCGCCTGCGATATCGAGATCTTGCCATGTCCGTTGGAGAAGCTCACTCTTTCGAGCGCCAGAGTCCACCAGCATCCAAACGAACAGCGTGAACAAGCGGTCTCTGCCCATTTTTGCGGCCAGGCGCAAGGACAAAATATCCTGCTCTGACGAAGCAACATAACGAATTTTTTCCTCGAAGCGCTTGACGGCAAGTGTGGGTGAAACGAATCCTCTTGGCGCCATCCGACGATTCACAACAGCCCATCTATAGACCTGCCCTAAAGCACCAATGTCTCTGTTGACGGTGGAAGTTGCATAGCCTGATTCGACCAAGGCCTCGGCTGCCTTTTGCAGCCGTTCACTGGAAATGGACCATGCCGATTCGTGGCCAAAACCATGGACTGGATCGCACCATTTTCTGAGCCGCAGCTCCAGTTCAAGACGGGGTTTTGCAAGCGAATGCGCTTGGACCAGTTCAGCTAACGTGACGTCAACAGGAACGAAAAATGAAGCCGCATCAGCTGCAGCTTTGAGATCGATGGGGTGTTTGAATTTGCTCATGGGGTTTCCTGGAACACTGCCTTAGAAAACCTAAAACAAGTGTGAAGAAAACCCTAACAGTCGTTGATTTGGAAGAGGAAATTCCAAAAGTGGTGGGCGATAGAAGTTTCGAACTTCTGACCCCTGCAGTGTGAATGCAGTGCTCTACCCCTGAGCTAACCGCCCTATCGCTTGATAGCGAAGCCGCAAATTATGGCATAAAAATCAGCAGGATTCGGCTCTTCATCCACTAAAAAATGGCTGTGATGCAACACTGAATGTCTAAATTCCGGCCGACTGTCGCCATATGGTTTTGCCACCACTGGATTTATCAAGTTGCGACAAGACGTCATCATGGGCTGCAGTTTCCTGTGCGTTGGCCATTAAAACAGGCAGTTCGTAGTGCCTCAGATCTACGGTCACGATTTCACGTTGCGTATCGTTAATAGCATCGCCCGCGTCAATCATCAGGGCCTCTTGCCCACGCGTCATGTTGATGTAAACATCGGCCAGCAGTTCGGCATCTAACAAGGCCCCATGCAATGTACGACCCGAGTTGTCCACCTCCAGACGGTCACACAGGGCATCTAGGCTGTTGCGCTTGCCCGGGAACATTTCCTTGGCCATGACCAAGGTGTCCACCACGCCGTTGACGTAATGGGCGAAAGGTTTCTTGCCAATTCGTTCAAGCTCTTTATTCAAGAAGCTGACATCAAACGCTGCGTTGTGAATGATGATTTCTGCGTCGCTCAGGTAGGCCAGAATTTCGTCACTCAACTGGGCAAATTTGGGTTTGTCACGCAAAAACTCGTTGCTGATGCCGTGTACCTTCAGCGCGTCTTCGTGGCTGTCGCGTTCAGGGTTAAAGTAAAAATGGAGGTTATTGCCAGTGAGTTTTCGGGCGAACAGCTCAACGCAGCCCAACTCAATGATGCGGTCGCCACCTTCGGCTGACAAGCCAGTAGTCTCAGTGTCCAGAACAATTTGGCGCATGTTTTTTGGCTCCACCCGCTCAATGAAGCTCTTTGGCGTGGTTGATGGTGTATCGCGGAATTTCTATCAACAAATCCTCTTTGGCGACATAGGCTTGGCAACTCAAACGGGAGTTGGGCTCCAGTCCCCAGGCTCGGTCGAGCAGGTCTTCTTCTGTTTCTTCCATCTCGTTCAGGCTGTTAAATCCTTGACGCACAACCACATGGCATGTGGTGCAAGCCGCGCTCATGTCACAGGCATGTTCAATATTGATTTTGTTGTCCAGCAAGGCCTCACAAATGCTGGTGCCCGAGGGGGCTGTGATTTCTGCCCCACTGGGACAGTATTCAGGATGCGGGAGTATTTTGATGACGGGCATGGAGATGTCTGTTTTTTTAATGCGGTGGTAACTTTTACAAGGACTGGATGTTTTGCCCAGCCAATGCTTTTTGAATACTGTAATTCATGCGCTCAGCGGCAAATGCCTCAGTTCCTTTGGCCAATGCTTGAGTAGCGTCTTCGAGCACTTGGGCCTCTTGCTCGGTCAAGAGCATGGCTTGAAGTGCGGCCATCAAGGCCTCAATGGCGCTGCGGTCTTGCTCGCTCAGCAGGTGGCCATCGGCTTGTATGGCACTTCGGGTGGCTAACAGCATGCGGTCAGCGTCAACCCGGGCTTCGACCAGGGCTCGGGCTTTCATATCGGCTTGCGCGGTGGTAAAGCTTTCTTTCAGCATGGTGGCGATTTGATCATCGCTGAGTCCATACGAGGGCTTGACATCAATTCGGGCTTGTACCCCGCTCAGTTGTTCTTTGGCGTCCACGCTCAACAGACCATCAGCGTCCACCGTGAAGGTGACACGGATGCGCGCAGCACCTGCGGCCATGGGTGGAATTCCACGCAATTCGAAGCGGGCCAAGCTGCGGCAATCTTGCACCAGATCACGCTCACCTTGCACCACATGCAGCGCCAATGCAGTTTGACCGTCTTGGTACGTGGTGAAGTCTTGCGCCATGGCCGTCGGTATGGTCTGGTTACGAGGAATGATGCGCTCCACCAAGCCTCCCATGGTTTCAATGCCCAGCGACAAGGGAATCACGTCCAGCAAAAGCAATTCACCCGCAGCGTTGTTTCCAGCCAGTTGGTTGGCCTGAATGGCAGCCCCCAAGGCCACGACTTCATCGGGGTTGAGATTGTTCAGCGGTGCTTGCCCAAAAAAGTGGGCCACGGCCTGTTGAATTTGCGGCATGCGGGTCGAGCCACCCACCATGACCACCCCTTGCACATCTTCTTTGGCCATTTGGGCATCGCGCAGGACTTTGCGCACGGCCGTCATGCAACGCTGCGTCAAGTGTTGCGTCGCTTGTTCAAATTGGGCTCGGCTCAACTGGCAAGCCAAACTGCCCGTTGACAAGCTCACACTCAAACTGACAGCGTCAGCTTGGGTCAGGCCTTCTTTGGCCGCGCGGGCCGCCGCCTTGAGTTGGGTTTTGTCCTGGGCCGTCACGGCTTGCAAAGTTGGCTGCTGTGCCATGGCTGCATCGGCCAGGGCTTGGTCGTAATCATCGCCCCCCAGCGCAGAGTCGCCGCCAGTGGCCAGCACCTCGAAGACGCCTTGGGTCAAGCGAAGGATTGAAATATCAAAAGTGCCGCCTCCCAAGTCGAACACGGCATAAACACCTTCACTGGCGTTGTCCAGTCCATAAGCAATGGCAGCGGCTGTGGGTTCATTGATGAGCCGCAGCACGTTCAAGCCCGCCAATTGCGCTGCGTCTTTGGTGGCTTGCCGTTGGGCGTCGTCAAAGTAAGCGGGCACGGTGATGACAGCACCGTAAATGTCATCGTTAAAAGTGTCTTCAGCGCGGTACCGCAAAGTGGCCAGAATTTCGGCACTCACTTCTACGGGTGATTTGGCTCCTTGAACTGTCTGAAGGCTCAACATGCCCGCATCGCTGTCGATAAATTGATAAGGCAGTTTGCTGATGTTGGCTATGTCTTTAAGCCCCCGCCCCATGAACCGCTTGACCGAGGCAATGGTGTTGACCGGGTCGGTGGCGGCGGCTTTCAGGGCCTCAAAACCAATTTGCCGACCCTGGCCTGGCATGAAGCGCACCACAGAGGGCAAAATCACCCTCCCCTCATCGTCGGGCAAGCACTCGGACACACCGTTTCTGACCGACGCCACCAGTGAATGGGTGGTACCAAGATCAATGCCAACAGCTATGCGGCGTTGGTGGGGGTCGGGCGATTGGCCCGGTTCAGAAATCTGCAGTAACGCCATGGTCAATCAGAGGGGTGTTGTGAAGTCACTTAGCCCTGTCAGGCGAAGTGTCTCAAGGGTCAAGTCAATCGGTCGAGTTTAGCGTTCACATCTTGCATGAAACGTTCAATGAACATCAGGGCCCTCACCTGCCCAACGGCCTGAACTGGGTCTTGGGCCTGGTCTAGCAACCGGGCCAGATCCTGGTGCAGGTGACGCTGCGCGGCGGCAACTTCGGCGGCCAAGGCTTCAAGCCCTTCAGCATGAGTGGTGTCATCCAGAGTTTCGCGCCATTCCATTTGCTGCATCAAAAATGCGGCAGGCATGGCGGTATTGCTTTCGGATTGCACCGGGCAACCCTGCATTTCACACAAATAAGCGGCACGTTTGAGTGGGTCTTTCAGCCGTTGATAAGCCTCATTGATGCGCACCGACCACTGCATGGCCACACGTTGGGCGGCGGTGCCTTCGGCGGCAAATCGGTCAGGGTGGGCTTCGCGCTGGAGGGTTTTCCACCGGGCATCCAATTGGGCCCTGTCCTGCGCGAACTGCACAGGAACATCAAACAACTCAAAGTCGTTGGCCTGAAGAGAAATCACTCAAACGGGTCCCAGAACTTCGTCAGACACGGAAGGATTCGCCACAACCACAGCGATCACGCTCATTGGGGT
>Ga0255140_1000382_pt1 | contig 16462 bp, 12 predicted proteins | sample Law_Colum_RepC_8_FD_188547 | JGI IMG/M metagenome (GOLD analysis project Ga0255140, IMG submission 188547) | Freshwater microbial communities from St. Lawrence River, New York, United States - Law_Colum_RepC_8d | ecosystem: Environmental > Aquatic > Freshwater > River | place: USA: New York...
CATCTCTGATATCCACATCTTTTTTACTTCATGAGCGTTTGTTAGCTAATTAAAGCTAAGTTCCGAAGAACTTGGCAATCACCATCAAACGCCCACGCTTATCGGCTGTATATTTTTAAAGAACCTAGGCAACTTATCATTGCCTTGTTTTGCTACGCTGCGATCAGCGAAGCCTTGAATTATGACACAGTTTTTGTCGCTGCGTCAAGTTTTTGAAAATTTCTTGATCAACAAGATTGTTTCGCCAACCTCATCGCTGCTATTGTTTGGCTTCTTTCGAAAACCTCACTTGTGTCCAGCGAAGCCCTCAATTATGGCACAGATTTTTCGGCATCGGTGGATTTTTTGTCTTCGCTGAGCATTTTTTGCAGGCACCGCCCGGATAATGGGCCTATGGCTTTACTCACACTCTTGAACGCTTCTCTGGCCTTTGGCCATGTTGCACTCCTCGATCACGCAGACTTCTCCCTGGAGACATCGGAGCGCATCGGCTTGATTGGTCGCAACGGCACGGGCAAATCCTCCCTGCTCAAAATCTTGGCGGGCATGGAACGCCCGGATGACGGCACGCTGCACGTGCAACAGGGTGTTCGCATCGCCTACGTCGCACAAGAACCCGTTCTGGTCCCCGAGCACACCATTTTTGAGTCGGTTCGCGAGGGATTGGCCGAGGTGATGCAATGGATCGACGATTACACACACAGCCGCGGTGATCTGGACACCCTGCAGGGGCTGATCGAATCACGCGACGGCTGGGGCTGGGAGCAACGCCTGGACGAAACCCTGCAACGCCTGAAGCTGGACCCGAACGCCATGGTGCAATCGCTGTCTGGCGGCATGCGCAAACGGGTGGCCTTGGCCCAGGCTTTGGTGACCCGTCCTGATGTGCTCTTATTAGACGAGCCCACCAACCACCTGGACCTGAACGCCATCACCTGGCTGGAGGACCTGCTGATTGACTTCAAGGGCAGCGTGATCGCCATCACTCATGACCGCGCCTTTTTGGACCGCATCGCCACGCGCATCGTCGAGCTGGACCGGGGCAAGTTGCGTCCTTATCCGGGCAACTATGCCGCTTACCAAACACAAAAGGAAGAGCAACTCGCCCAAGAAGCCGTGATCCAGGCCAAGGCCGACAAACTGCTGGCCCAGGAAGAAATCTGGATTCGCAAAGGGGTGGAAGCTCGTCGCACCCGCAGCCAAAGCCGCATCACCCGACTGCAAAACCTGCGCAGTGAACGCGCCGCCCGCCGCGAAAAAGTGGGCAACGTGAAAATGGAAGTCGCCTCGGGTGTGCCCAGCGGCAAACTGGTGGCCGAGTTGACGGACGTGAGCAAGAGTTTCACCCAGCCCGATGGCTCGGTGCGCACCATCATCCACAAGTTCACCGGCACCTTGTTGCGCGGCGACAAGATCGGCCTGCTGGGCCCCAACGGCGCGGGAAAAACCACCCTGCTCAAACTGATTTTGGGCGAACTCGAAGCCGACAGCGGCGAAGTGCGCCGTGGCACCAAGCTGGAAGTGGCCTACTTTGACCAGATGCGCGATGCGCTGGACCTGGACGCCACGCTGGAAGACTTCATCAGCCCCGGCAGCGAATGGATCGAGATCGGCAACAAGCGCCAGCACGTCAAGAGCTACCTGGGCGACTTTTTGTTCTCGCCCGCACGCGGCACATCGCCCGTGCGCTCCTTGTCCGGGGGCGAGCGCAACCGCTTGCTGCTGGCGCGGTTGTTTGCCCGCCCGGCCAACGTGCTGGTGCTGGACGAACCCACCAACGACCTGGACATCGAAACCCTGGAATTGCTGGAAGAGCTGCTGCAAACCTACGAAGGCACCGTGTTCCTGGTCAGCCACGACCGCGCCTTCATGGACAACGTGGTCACCGGCATCATCGCCTGCGAAAGCGCCCCGGACCAACCGGGCCTGTGGCGCGAATACGAAGGCTCGGTGCAAGACTGGCTGGTGCAATCGCAACGCGCACAGGCCATTCGGGCGCAGGCCGCGCAACGCAGTGGCTCGACGCCCGTGGCTGCCGCCACCCCCGTCACAACGGCCGCCCCACCCGCAGCAGCTGCCCGCAGCAAACTCAGTTACAAAGAACAACGCGAACTGGCCGAGTTGCCCGCCAAAATCGAAGCGCTGGAAAAAGAGCAGGCGGAGGCCCGCGCACAACTGGCGGACGGCAGCATTTACCAGCGTGACCCGGGCTTGGCACAGCAACTGTTCAAGCGCGATGCCGAGATTGACGAGGTGCTGTTGGCGGCCATGGAACGCTGGGAAGTGCTGTCGGCCCGCTGAAGGCACGCTTGGGAGTCCAAATGGCGACCTGACTTGTTGCCTTTTGGCTCTACATTCAAAGCCATGACCCCTTCAGAACTCAGCGCCCTGCTGGTGCTCGCCACCGTGAGCAGCTTCACCCCCGGACCCAACACCACCTTGTCGACCGCCATGGCCGCCAACCACGGGCTGCGCCGCGCCATGCGCTTTGTGTGCGCAGTGCCGGTGGGCTGGGGCATTTTGTTCGTGCTGTGTGCCACGGGTTTGGGCGGTTTGGTGGTGGCTTTTCCGCCTTTGCGCTGGGGCATCGTGACGCTGGGCACGGGTTATTTGCTGTGGCTGGCCTCGCGCTTGTGGCAAAGCGGCAGTTTGCAGCAGGCCGACAGCGCCAAACTGCAGGTGGGCTTTGTGCAAGGCGTGGGCCTGCAGTTCCTCAACATCAAGGCCTGGATGCTGGCGCTCGCGATCGTGGCGGGCTGGGTGGCAGGGCGCGAAGACGCCACGGCCCGCACGCTGGTGTTGCTGCCCATCATGGTGGCCTACGGTTTTTTCAGCAACCTGACCTACGCGGTCGCGGGCTCGATGCTGCGGCACTGGCTGGCGCACGGCCGCCGCTTGCTGATGTTCAACCGCTGCATGTCGGTGGCGCTGGTGGCCACGGCCTTGTGGGTTTTGAACGGCTTGCGCCAAAGCGCAGGTTGACAGCAAACGCAGCAACCGCACAGCAGCACGCCCGCGCCCGATCACCGCATGAACGACACCCCCCAACACCGCGAGAACCTGGGGCTTTGGCTCGGGTTGCTGGGCGTGATCATCTTTGCATTGACCTTGCCCATGACGCGCCTGGCCACCGGGACGGCAGACGCGCCCCAGTTGTCACCCTGGTTTGTGACCTGGGCACGGGCCGCGCTGGCGGGGGTGCTGTCGGCCATCTACCTCTTGGCCGTGCGTGCGCCTTGGCCCTCGGCTGCGCAACGCGGCCCCTTGTACTTGTCGCTGGCGGGCAACGTGATCGGCTACCCGCTTTTGCTGGGCTGGGCGCTGCGCCACGTCACGGCCAGCCATGCGGCCGTCATCACCGCCTTGTTGCCGCTGGCCACGGCGGCAGCCGCCGCCTGGCTCATGCACCAACGCGCCCGCCTGGGGTTTTGGGTGTTTGCCGCTTTGGGCAGCGGCCTGGTCGCGGTCTACAGCCTGCTTCGCGCAGCACAAATGGGTCACGGCTTTGGCCTAACTTGGGCTGACACCCTGCTGCTGGGCGCGGTGGTGGCTGCCTCACTGGGCTATGTGGCCGGAGCCAAAGTCACGGCCAGCCTGGGCGCTGAAAAAGTCATCAGCTGGGTGTGCGTCATGGCTTTGCCCATCACCCTGCCCGGTGCCTGGCTGACCTGGCCCGAGAACGCGGTAGCGCCCGCTTCGTGGTGGGCCCTGATGTATGTCGGCGTGTTCTCCATGTGGGCAGGCTTTTTTGCCTGGTTTCGCGGCCTGTCGCTGGGTGGCCCCCTGCGCGTGAGCCAGCTGCAACTGCTGCAACCGTTCATCACCATCCTGACCGCCGTGCCATTGCTGGGAGAATCCCTGGATGCGATGACGCTGGGCTTTGCCCTGCTGGTGGTGCTCACGGTCTTCATGGGGCGGCGCACGGCCGGTCCCCGGCCTCCCCAACAACCTCTGAAGGAAACAACATGAACTGGAAGCTGGCCCAACGCGCCGACAAAATGAACCCCTCGGTGATCCGCGAGATCCTGAAAGTGACCGAGAAGCCCGGCATCATCAGCTTTGCGGGCGGCCTGCCCTCGCCCCAGACCTTCCCGATCGACGCCATGCGGGAAGCCAGCGAGCGGGTGCTGAGAGATGACGGCAAAGCAGCCTTGCAGTACGCCGCCAGCGAAGGCTATGCGCCGCTGCGCGAATGGGTGGCGCAAGACCTGCTCAAGCAAGGCATGCACGTCAGCCCCGACCAGGTGCTCATCACCACCGGCAGCCAGCAAGGCCTGGACCTGGTGGCCAAGATCCTGATCGACGCAGGCAGCCGCATTCTGGTGGAGACGCCCACCTACCTGGGCGCGCTGCAGGCCTTCACCCCCATGGAGCCCGTGGTGGTGGGTGTGGACAGCGACGACCACGGCGTGGATGCCGACGACCTGCGGGCCAAAGTGGGCAATGGGGCTGACAAGGCCCGCTTTGTGTATTTGCTGCCCAACTTCCAGAATCCCACAGGCCGCACCATGACGGAAGAACGCCGCGCCGCCGTGGCGCAAGTGGCTGTCGAGTCTGGCCTGCCCATCATCGAAGACAACCCCTACGGCGACCTGTGGTTTGACGCACCGCCCGCACCCTCGCTCAGCTCGCGCCACCCCGAAGGCAGCGTCTACCTCGGCTCCTTCTCGAAGATCCTGGCCCCCGGTTTGCGTCTGGGCTATCTGGTCGCGCCCAAGGCGCTTTACCCCAAGCTCTTGCAGGCCAAGCAAGCGGCCGACCTGCACACGCCCAGCTTCAACCAACGCGTGGTGGCCGAAGTGCTCAAGGACGGCTTCATCGACCGCCATGTACCCACCATCCGCGCCCTCTACAAACAGCAATGCGAAGCCATGCTGGCCGCGCTGGACCGCGAAATGGCCGGACTGGGCCTGACGTGGAACCGTCCGGTGGGCGGCATGTTCCTGTGGGTGCAATTGCCTAAGGGCCTCAAAGCCGTGCCGCTCTTGGAAAAAGCCGTGGCCAAAGGCGTGGCCTTTGTGCCCGGCTTTGCCTTCTACGCGCAGGGCGCCAACGAAAGCACGCTGCGCCTGTCGTTTGTGACCGCCACCGTGGATCAGATCAACACGGGCATGGCCGCGCTGGCGGCCGCCATCCGCGAATCGCTTTGACCATCACGCAGGACCTTGCCATGAAAACCCGCGCCTTCCAACAAGTCGACGTCTTCACTGACACGGCCTTTCTGGGCAACCCGCTGGCCGTGGTGCTGGACGGCGAGGGCCTGAGCGATGCGCAGATGCAGGCCTTTGCTGCCTGGACGCAGCTGAGCGAAACCACCTTTGTGCTGCCGCCCACGCCCGAAGGGGCTGCGGGCGGTGCCGACTACCGGGTGCGCATCTTCACGCCCGGCGCTGAGCTGCCCTTTGCGGGTCACCCCACACTGGGCACCGCCCACGCTTGGCTGAGCGCAGGCGGCCAGCCCCGGCAAAGCGGTCAATTGGTGCAGGAATGTGGTGTGGGACTGGTCAGCTTGAAATCAGTCGATGGCCGCTGGGCCTTTGCCGCACCCCCCTTGCAGCGCCAGACGCCTGCGCCAGCCTTGCTCGCCGAGGTGCTGGCGGCTTTGGGCTTGCACGCCGACGAGGTGCTGGCCGCGCAAGACCTGAACAACGGCCCGCACTGGCTGGGCTTGTTGATCGACTCGGTGGACAGCCTGCTCGCGCTGGAACCTGACCATGCGGCGCTCAAGCGCCTGAACACCAAGGTCGGCGTGGCGGCCAAGCGGGAGGCCAACGCCAACCACCCAGCCAGCGGCCTGATCCGCCGCGCCAACCGCGAGGCACGCGCCTTTGCGCCGTCCACACGCATGGTCAACGACCCCACCGATCTGGAAGTGCGGGCCTTTGCCGCCCCGGTGGGGGTGGCCGAAGACCCGGTCACCGGCAGCTTGAACGCATCGCTGGCCCAATGGCTGATGGCCGAGGGCCACATGCCCGCGCACTACAGCGCCCGCCAGGGCACGGCGCTGGGCCGCGCCGGACAGGTGTTCCTCTTCAAAGACGCTCACGGCCAGGTCTGGGTCGGCGGCGATGTGGTTGGCTGCATCCAGGGCACCGTCTCCCTCTGATCACCCCAGCGACAGGCGAGAACTCGCAAGCTGCGCACAATCGCAGCCCATGGGAACCCTCTATCTGGTCCGCCACGGACAAGCCTCGTTCGGGGCCGACGACTACGATCAACTCAGCGCTTTAGGCCGCCAGCAAGCGGTGCGCCTGGGCGAGTATTTGCGCCCCAAGCTGCAGGACAAACCGCTCGAAGCGGTGCTCATGGGCAGCTTGAAGCGCCACCGCCAAACCTGGGAAGGCATTGCCGAAGGCGCGGGCTTGACGCACACGCCATCGGTGTGGCCCGGCCTGAACGAATACGACAGCCACGCCCTCATCGAGTCCATCCACCCCGAGCCGCTGGCCAAGCCCGACACGCCCGAGCTGTACCGCCACCACTTCAGGCTGCTGCGCGATGCCCTGCAGGCCTGGATGGCCGGGCGCACCCAGCCGCAGGGCATGCCCAGCTATGCCGACTTTGTGGGCGGCATTGAGACGGCTCTCGACCATGTGCGGCAATCACACACTGGAGACGTGATGATTGTCTCCAGCGGCGGCCCCATCTCCACCGCCGTGGGCCGCGTGCTGGGCACCCCGCCTGAGACCACCATTGAGCTGAACCTGCGCATCCGCAACACGGCGCTGACCGAGTTCGTGTTCAACCCCAAGCGCCACATGCTGCTGACCTACAACACCCTGCCCCACCTGGACAGCGAGGAGCACCAAAGCTGGATCACCTTCGCCTGATCAGCTGCTTTGCCGCTGCCGCCTATTTCCCTTGCAAACATTGGGTGTAATCCCTAGGAAAAACCTTGCAGTTGCAGGGGCAAAATGGGCGTCATGAATTGTTCGACCGCCTGGCTTGCCCTTCATTCGATGGAGGGCGGCATTCAGCTCACCACCGGCTTGGCCAATGAAGCAGATCAACTGACCGCTGAGTTGTCCGCATGGCTGCAGGATTGGGACCTTCAATCCGCCGTGCAAACCCTCACCTTACCCCTGGAGGGTGGTCAGGTGGCCTTGATCTGCAACTTGCGACCCGAATTTCGCCAAGCCTGCATGCCCGGACATGACACCTTGTCTCTGCATGAAAAACTCGTTTCTGGCCACCGGGCGGACGAGTCCTGGACGCTGGAGCGGGAAATCTGGGTGGCCCTGCTGGGGTCACCCCATCGTTTCCAGTTTGCCAGCCTCGCGGCATTGGGCTCCCATATACGGGTGCGGCGCAACATGGCACTGGCCGCCCGCAAAACGGCACTGGCTTTCAAGACCGAAGCGGCCGAACGGCCTGAAGCCGATTGGCACTACGAAGAGGAACCCGGCTTCATCCTGAACCCTGGTCGCCCCCTGATCAACGCCCTGGTTGCCGCCACACAGCCCGAAGCGACCGGCAAGCTCTACGATTTTTCCTGTTACCGCGCCACCGAATACGTGATCTTGTTGGGCATTGCACAGGAAGCCCAGAAACACCATCCCCGCTTGCTGCAAGAGTTGCAACACCTGAACGAACGCCACGCCATCCGCTCAGGTCAGTTTCACGATGTTTTTCTGATCGAATACGGCAGCATGGACGCCCCCTTGCCCGCGCGCTTTTATGTGCCGGGTGACCGCCTGTGGTTTCGCAACCCCGATGAACGCTCCTCGGACGTCACGGGCTACGAAGGCTCGTGGGTCATGTACATGGGCGGCGGCTTGTTCAGCAATTTCTGGAAACGGGATGCCCCCTTCACACTGGAGTCCAAGGCCATCGAAATCTTCCACTGGAAAGACGGGGTTTACACCGATGCCCAAGGCGATTTGCAAATGGACGAGTCGGTGGTCGAGCGACATGTGGCACAGACCCAGGCCAACCCTGAGGCCCGGGCGCAGGTCTTGCAAAGAATGATCCGCATGCGGGACCCCAAGGGGGTGTATGCCGAAGGTGGCTGCATCGACACCACCCGTGAATACCCTCGAAGCGTAAGCCGGGATCAATGCGATCTGGTGTTGCCTAAATTCTGAAGCCCAAGGCGCCTGTCAGCCGACCTGATCACTCAAGGTGTCTGGCGGCAAACGATCCACTTCCGACAACAACTGCGCCAAAGCCCGCCCGGATGCGTCCAGCAAAGCCTGGCCTTTGGCGGCGGTCGCAGCGGCTGCATTGCCCGCCGCACCTTGGCGGTTGTAATCCTGCATTTGCCAGCCCAGCTTGGCACTCTTGCCATTGCCCAGAATCTCGAAACGCTCCGCGCGGTCTTGTGAAGTGGATCGGAAATTTTGCGCTTGCGCCATGCGCACGCGATCGGGCCGAAGCGCCAGCATCATCGACGTTTCGGTGTCACCGGCATGCACCCCAAAGCGGTGTTCTTCATCGCTGAACAAGGCATTCACATCTCCCCCTTGCGCGTCACGCAAGGGCAAATTGAACCAACTCACGCTGTAGACCAGCATGCCCAGCCGGGCGCGCAGGTCACGCGCCACGATGTCCATCACACTCACCTGCCCGCCGTGGGCATTGAGCAGTACCAGTTTCTTGACACCGCTGGCGGCCACCGACTCGCCAATGTCGGTCCACAGGCGGATCACGGTTTCGGCTTTCAGCGTCAGGGTGCCTGCAAAACGGGCATGCTCGGGGCTCAGACCCACCGCTTGGGTCGGTAAAAACAAAACTGGCAAATCGGCTGGCAGGTGCGGCACAGCCGCATTCACCACGCCGTGGACCAAATCGGTGTCCACCGACAAGGGCAAATGCGGCCCGTGCTGCTCGGTCGCGGCCACGGGCAAGACGGCGATCACGCGGTCCAGCGCCACAGTCTGAAAATCGGTGGTGGTCCAGTCGGCCCAAAAACGCGAAGGGTTTTGCATGCTGGCATCTTAATGGAGCTTGCACATGTCAACAGGGCAGAGGATGCGTTGAACACCTGCGCTGATTTTGCTCAGCCGCGCAATCCCGTTCGGCACCAAGCCGAAACCAGGGCACCACAGGTCAACACAGGTCCGGGCGTGTACAGTTCGTTTTTTCAGGACTGTCCCCTCCACGACCGGGGCCTCAATTGGGAGTTGGTGTTGAACGTCTGTGTGTTTTACCGGTGGATGAGGGCGCGCCTGGAATCGCTCAACGGGCTTGCTGTGACACCACTGGTGGTGCTGATCCTGCTGGGCGCCTTGACCCCGACATTGGGTGGGGCACAAACCAGCCCGCTGTTTTCAGCCAAAGCCACCTCGTCCAGCGCACCGGGGGGCGCCACTTTGCTCAACAGTGCGCCCCACACCGTCACCACCGATCAGGTGCGGGCCGAACTGTTGGTCCACGCCCCCCAAGGCATTCAGGCAGGGCAGACTTTCTGGCTGGGCCTGTACATCCAGCACCAGCCGCATTGGCACACTTACTGGCAAAACCCCGGCGATTCGGGCCTGCCCACGCGCTTGCAGTGGCAGTTGCCTGCGGGTTTGCAAGCAGGCGAGATCGTCTGGCCCCTGCCCAAAAAAATCCCGATTGGGACCCTGGCCAATTACGGCTATGAAAACAAGCTGTTGTTGAGCGTGCCTGTGACTGTGGGCGCAGGCTTCAAGTTTCCGGCCGATGGGCCACTGTCGCTGTCATTGCAAGCCGAATGGCTGGTGTGTCGCCAGGAATGCATCCCCCAAGAAGGCCGGTTCAGTCTGAACCTGCCCGCGGCTGCGCCACACATCGCACACGCTGCGCTGTTTGATGCCGCAAAGCAGCTCAGCCCCCGGGCATTGCCACAGCAACAAACCGGCGGCACCTGGATCACCGGCGGCCAGACCGCCGTGTCTGACGATGGCCAACAGCTCAGCTTGCGCGTGCACGGCCTGCCCGTGAGCTGGCGCGGTCAGACCCTGAGTGCCTTCCCGGTCACGGCCAACGTGGTGCACAACGCAGCCACACAAGGCCAAGGCTGGACACAAGGCTGGCAAGGTGCGGTCTGGAGCGCCCAAATACCGGTCTCTGAAGAACGCGGCGACAACCCCAAAACCATGCGCTGGGTGCTGGCCATCGGGCCTGAATCCTCGCCCAAAGCCCCCGCTTTCGAGATTGAAACGCCCGTGCAGGGCACATGGCCCGCACTGACACAAGCCGCACCGGCTGGCATCTCGCCAGCACTGGCCAAAGCCTTGGCCGACAACGCCAGCAGCGCCCCAAAGCACTTGCCACTCACCCCAACCAGCCCCTTGAACCTGGCGCTGGCCATGCTGGGGGCGCTGGTCGGAGGCCTTTTGCTCAACCTCATGCCTTGCGTGTTTCCCGTGCTGGCCATCAAGGTCCTGGGTTTTGCACAAACGGGAACGTCCACAAGACAGCACCGCGCGGCTGGCCTGACCTACACCCTGGGTGTCGTGCTGTCCTTCATGCTGCTGGGCGGCCTGATGCTGGCTTTGCGGGCGGCGGGCGAGCAGCTGGGCTGGGGCTTTCAGCTGCAGTCACCGCCTGTGGTGGCGGGACTGGCCCTGCTGTTCACCCTGCTGGGCCTGAATCTGGCAGGCGTTTTCGAGTTCGGTCAGGTGCTGCCCAGTGGCCTGGCCTCGTTGCAAAGCCGCCACCCCACGGTGAATGCGGGCTTGTCGGGGGTGCTGGCCGTGGCCATCGCCTCGCCCTGCACCGCGCCTTTCATGGGGGCCTCTTTGGGCCTGGCCATTGCGCTGCCCGTCTGGCAAGCACTGATGGTCTTTGCCGCCATGGGGCTGGGCATGGCCTTGCCTTACCTTGCGGCCAGTTGGTGGCCCGGCATGGCCCGCGCATTGCCCCGCCCCGGCGCCTGGATGGTGACCTTTCGCCAGGCCATGGCTTTTCCCATGTTGGCCACCGTGGTCTGGCTGTTGTGGGTCCTGGGTCAACAAACCGGCATCGACGGTGCCAGCGCCATGCTCGCCTTGCTGCTGACCATTGCCTGGCTGGCCTGGGCCCTGGGCCTGGGCGGACGCATCCGCTGGATCATGAGCGGCCTGGCCTTGGTCACCTTGGTCTGGCTGGGCAGCAGCTGGCTGCCCTTGGCCTTGCGTGAAATCCCAGCGGCCCCCCCGGTCGGCAGCCAGGCCAGCACAGCGTCCAAATCAAGTGACATGGCGCCGACAGGCTGGCAAACATGGTCGCCCACTGCGCAACAGGCCCATCTGGACGCAGGCCGTGCGGTGTTTGTGGACTTCACTGCCGCCTGGTGCGTGAGTTGCCAATTCAACAAGAAAACCACGCTGGCCGATGCGCGCTTACTGGCCGACTTTCAGGCCAGGCAAGTGGTGCTGCTGCGGGCCGACTGGACGCGCCGCGACCCTGCCATCACCCAAGCCTTGTCGGCACTGGGGCGCAGTGGCGTGCCGGTGTACGCCTTGTATGCGCCGGGCCGTGCGCCTGTGCTGTTGTCGGAATTGCCCAGCGTGGCAGAGGTTCAAGCTGCATTGCAGCGGCTGGATGCCGTGCGCTGAAAGCTTGAGCCAACGCGAAGGCGAACGCCCACTTGCAAGTCGGTGCACGGGCACTGCTCAAAGGCGGGAGCCTGCGACAATCTCCCGCATGAGCACCTCTTCTTTCGCCCCCCTCCAAAACGACAGCTTCCTGCGCGCTTGCCTGCGCCAGGCCACGGACCACACCCCCGTCTGGCTCATGCGCCAAGCCGGGCGCTACCTGCCCGAGTACTGCGCCACCCGCGCCAAGGCCGGCAGCTTCATGGGCCTGGCCACCAATGTGGACTACGCGACCGAGGTCACCCTCCAGCCGCTGGACCGTTACCCGCTCGACGCCTCGATTTTGTTCAGCGACATCCTCACCGTGCCCGACGCCATGGGCCTAGGCTTGTCCTTTGCACAGGGCGAAGGCCCGCGCTTTGCCAAGAACGTGCGCGACGAAGCCGCCGTGGCAGACCTCGCCGTGCCCGACATGAACAAGCTGCGCTATGTGTTCGATGCGGTGACGTCGATTCGCAAGGCGCTGAACGGCCGCGTGCCCTTGATCGGCTTTTCCGGCAGCCCCTGGACGCTGGCGTGCTACATGGTCGAGGGCGCAGGCTCGGACGATTACCGCCATGTCAAAACCCTGATGTACAGCCGCCCTGATTTGATGCACCGCATCCTGGCCATCAACGCCGACGCGGTGGCCCTGTACCTGAACACGCAAATCGAAGCGGGTGCGCAAGCGGCCATGATCTTTGACAGCTGGGGCGGCGTGCTGGCCGATGGGGCTTTTCAGCAGTTCAGTCTGGCCTACACCGCCCGAGTACTGAGTCAGCTCAAAACCGAGCACAACGGCCAGCGCATCCCCAGCATCGTGTTCACCAAGGGCGGCGGCCTGTGGCTGCCCGAGATGGCGGGCCTGAACTGCGACGTGCTGGGCCTGGACTGGACCATGAACCTGGGCCGCGCACGCGCCTTGGTGGGCGGCGAAGTCGGCGGCCCCGGCAAGGCACTGCAAGGCAACATCGACCCGAACATCCTGTTTGCGCCGCCCGCGCAGATCGCGACCGAGGTGCACCGCGTGCTCGACAGCTTTGGCAAGCCGCACACTGACACCACCCAAACTGGCCCGACCCACATCTTCAACCTGGGCCACGGCATCAGCCAGTACACCCCGCCCGAGCATGTGACGGCGCTGGTCGAAGCGGTGCACAGCCATTCGCGGACATTGCGGGTCACCGCTTGAATACCGAAGGCTTCAACTCGCACAGAAACCTCAATTACCATGGCTTTTTTGTGAAAAAAACCAGACATGCCCTATTGACTTATGCACAAATTTTGGTCTTGCAGCTTTTTACATTTATTTACCACTGCCACTCAAATCGATCTACACCTGATCTCATAAGTCATTGATTTTATTGAGTTATTTTTCTTGCCCATCCGATAGGCATTCCAACGAAACCCTTGATTTTCAAGGGTTTGCGGGGCTTGACGACAAGTTCTCAACAAAGTTATCCACAGATTTTCTGAATCACGGGCAAAGCACTTTGAAATCAAGCACTTAGGTCTGTTTTCGAGATTTCACGTAATCATCAAAATTCGTAAATTCATTGAAGTCAAGGATTCTGTTTGAGCAAGGCCTTTTGGATCGACATCGCAGTCCAGACCCCGGCACACAGCCCGGTGGGCGGCTTGCTGAGCTACCGCAGCCCCTTGGCCGTACAGCCTGGGCAGCTGGTCAGGGTACCCTTCGGGCCGCGTGAGGTCCTCGGGGTGGTCTGGGCCGTGCATGAAACGGCCCCTGTAGACATGTCCGCCTCGGCCATTCGCGATGTGAGCGGTGTTCTGGAAGGGCTGGCCCCACTGGACAGTGCATGGCGGCAACTGGTGCAGTTTTCGGCACAGTATTACCAGCGCTCCTTGGGCGAAGTGGCCTTGTCGGCCTTGCCGCCGCAACTGCGTGACCTGACCAACGAACAACTGGCCCGCCGCCTCAAAAAGCAAAATACCCAGCGCACCGTGCAAACCCAGCCAGGCCCCGCCCTGTCTGAAGAACAACGCGCCGTGCTCGCGCAAATGGCCAACGGCACCGGGCCGTTTTTGCTGTTTGGCAGCACCGGCAGCGGCAAGACCGAGGTGTATTTGCAAGCGGTGGAGCGCATGCTGGTCACCGACCCGCAGGCCCAGGCGCTGCTGATGGTGCCCGAGATCAACCTCACGCCCCAGCTGGAAGAACGGGTACAAGCCCGTTTTGGCACCGAAGCGGTGGTGGCCATGCACAGCGGCATGACGCCCGCCCAGCGCCTCAAAGCCTGGCTGGCTGCGCACGCGGGCCACGCCCGCATCGTGCTGGGCACGCGCATGGCGATTTTTGCGTCCATGCCGCACCTGAAGCTGATCGTGGTCGACGAAGAACACGACCCCAGCTACAAGCAGCAAGAAGGCGCACGCTACTCGGCCCGCGATCTGGCCGTGTACCGGGGACGCCTGCAAAACGCACCCGTGCTGCTGGCCTCGGCCACGCCATCGCTGGAGAGCTGGCACCACAGCCGCCCAGCCGCGGAGGGCGACCCCGGCGGACGTTACCAACGCTTGCTGATGCCGTCTCGAATAGGTGCAGGCTTCGGTACCGGCCTGCTGCCCAAAGTGCGCCGGGTTGACATGAACAAACAACCCCGCCGCACGGTGCTGTCTGCGCCTTTGGTGGCCGCCATCCAGGAGCGGGTCGAGCGCGGCGAGCAATGCATGCTGCTGCTCAACCGCCGCGGCTATGCGCCCGTGCTGCACTGCGCCGACTGCGGCTGGAAGAGCGCGTGCCAACACTGCAGCGCGTTCCGGGTGTTCCACAAAATCGACCGCACCCTGCGCTGTCACCACTGCGGCCTGACCGAGCGCGTGCCCCGCGCCTGCCCTGAGTGCGGCAATGCCGACATCGCGCCGATTGGCCGGGGCACCGAACAACTCGAAGAACACCTGGGCGAATTGCTCGCACATGTGTTGCGCCCCGACGGCACGCCCGTGCGCATCGCCCGCATCGACGCCGACAGCACCCGACTCAAAGGCGCGCTGGAAAGCCAGCTGGCGCAGGTGCATTCGGGCGAGGTGGATGTGCTGGTGGGCACGCAGATGATCGCCAAAGGGCACGACTTCAGGCGCATCACCCTGGTGGCCGCCGTGAACCCGGACACGGCGCTGTTTTCGAGCGACTTTCGCGCCCCAGAGCGGCTGTTTGCGCTGCTCATGCAAGCGGCAGGTCGCGCCGGGCGAGACGCCGCGCAAAGCGCCACCAGCGAGATGTGGGTGCAGACCTTTCACCCCACGCACCCGCTGTTTGAAGCCCTGAAAAAACACGACTACCCGGCCTTTGCCGCGAGCGAATTGGCCGAGCGCACCGCCGCCGACCTGCCGCCCATCAGCCACCAGGCCCTGCTGCGCGCCGACGCCCGCACCCAGGAAGCCGCCCAAGCCCTGCTGAACGCCGCCCGCGAAACGCTAGAAGCCCAACTGAGCGCCGACCCGGCCACCGCCGACCTGGTGCTGCAGGTCAGCGTTTACCCCGCCGTGCCCATGAGCATGCAGCGTGTGGCCGATGTGGAACGCGCCCAAATGCTGCTGGAGAGCCCCCACCGCATGGCGCTGCAAAAAATGCTGTGGCACCTGCACAGCGTGCTGCACCAGGTGCGCAGCCAGCCCGAACACAAAGGCGTGATCCGCTGGCTGGTGGACGTGGACCCGCAGGCGATCTGATCACCCCTGGCGACTCAGTTTTTGAAAAACGCCACCGCCCCCGAAAACGTCAAGAACGCCACCGCTGTGGTGACCAAAATGATGCGGGCAATGCGGCCGTTGTCCGCGCCCAGGCGCTCGGCCAACAGCGACACATTGCTGGCGCTGGGCAGGGCAGCCACCAGCACCATCACCTGCAAGGCGAAGGGCTCGATCGGCACGCCCCACTGGATGGCCGACAAGCCCACCAGCAAAACCAAGACCGGGTGCAACACCAGTTTGATGAGTGAAATCGGCAGGTAATCGACCGTGCGCAAAGCACCATGAGGGCGCTCGTGCGCCAGCATTTGCGAGCGGGCCAACACCGCCCCAATGGTGAACAGCGCCACAGGCGAAGCCGCATCGGCCAGCAAGCTCACGGTTTTGCCGACCGGACCGATGAGCACCAAATCCCAAAACGAAAACGCCGCGCCCAGGCTGATGGCCCAGGGCATAGGGTTGCGCAGCACCCCCGCCAGCGCCTTGCGGGCCGCCACCGCCGCGCCATGCTGCCCGGCCGCGTCCATGCGCGACAAAGCCACGCACAGCGAAGAGGTGATCACCAGGTCCACCACGATGGTCACAATGGCCGGCCCCACCGCCTGCGCACCCAACAACGCCACCAGCAAGGGCACCCCCATGAAGCCGGTATTGGGAAAGGCCGCCACCAGCGCCCCCAAAGACGCGTCGTTCCAGCGGATGCGCGCATTCAGGCTGATGGCGATGCTGAACGCCACGATCAGCAAAGCACAAAACAAATACGTGAAAAACACCCCCGCATCGAGCAACTGGGCAATCGGCGTGTCGGCCCCAAAGCGGAACAACATGCAGGGCAGGGCAAAAAACAGCACAAAACCATTCAAGCCCGGAATGGCCTCAAGGGGCAAAAACTTCAGCCGGGCAGCGCCATAGCCGCACAAGACCAAGGCGAAGAAAGGAAAAGTGACACGCAGGATTTCAAGCATGGGCTGATTGTCGGGGTAAACCAGTAGAGCCCTCAGCCTGCACAGTCGCAGTGCGGACAAAGTTGACCCGCCCAAAGCAGCGTGAACCACGCGCTGCAACCGTGTGACGCGCCCTCTCCCAAGACCTGCCCCGGCTCAAGCCCGCTATGATGGCCCGCTTTGCCCCGATCGCCCCATCCCCCATGTCAGCCGGACTCAACAACGCCCAACTCGAAGCCGTGAACTATGTCTCCGGCCCTTGCCTGGTGCTGGCCGGGGCGGGTT
>Ga0255140_1000385_pt1 | contig 16391 bp, 13 predicted proteins | sample Law_Colum_RepC_8_FD_188547 | JGI IMG/M metagenome (GOLD analysis project Ga0255140, IMG submission 188547) | Freshwater microbial communities from St. Lawrence River, New York, United States - Law_Colum_RepC_8d | ecosystem: Environmental > Aquatic > Freshwater > River | place: USA: New York...
GGTTTATAGAATCTTGGTGGCCCGGGGCGGAATCGAACCACCGACACAAGGATTTTCAATCCTCTGCTCTACCGACTGAGCTACCAGGCCAAGAATCGAGAATTGTACTATAAAAGGCTTTTTACCCCAAACTGCCCACCCCAGTTAAGGGGCTGAGTAGCCATTAAGCCTAAGAACATCCTTGGCTTTGGCACTTTGCAGATGGGCATAAAAATCCACAGCTGGCTTAGGTGGGTTCTTCATTAACACCATCCTCTGCTTGATTGGTTCATGAAAGTTCTCAGGGATTAAAAGGTGATCTGCTATTTGCGCCACTTCTTTAGATTTGGCCAAAGAATAGGCCGTCAATCCAATGCCCGCCGAACCAGAAGTCATAAACATGGTTGCTGAGGAAATACTCTCACCAAAAACAATCTTATTCTTTGCCGCCTCATACAAGCCGAGTGCATTCAGAAAATCAATGGCTGCTTTTCCATAAGGCGCTGTATCAGGCTTCGCGATGGCGATCTTATTCACATCCTCAATGATTTTCTTCAGCTCAACTTGATTGAGACTCAACCTGATCTTTTTTGACTTATGCACAATCAAAGCCAGTCTGCCAATCGCATAAATCTTTCCTTCATCCACAGTCAAACCCTGACGATATAAAGTCAAAGGGAAACTCTCATCAGCAGACACAAACAAATGAAATGGCGCGCCCTGTTGTATTTGACGGGCAAAATTACCAGATGAGCCATAAATGATTCTTAAGTCCTGACCACCTGCTATTTTGTATTGTTGATAGATCTCTTCCATCGCTGGCTTCATGTTTGCAGCAACCACCACGGTGGCTTGCTGAGCATTTGCCAAGGAAACAAAGAAAACCGTTACTAACGATAAAAAAATCTTTGGTGACAACAAATATCTAGTCTTCATGAAGTTCATACACAAAACTTTTGTGATGAAAAGCAACTAATCACCTTTGTAATTACCAACATCAATGCCAAGTGCCTTGAGCTTTCGGTAAAGATGGGTTCTCTCTAGGCCAGTCTTTTCTGCAACGCGTGTCATGCTGCCTGAAGCTTGGTTGAGATGGTATTCAAAATAAGCTTTTTCGAATAAGTCTCTGGCTTCTCTTAATGGCAGATCGATGTAACTTAAATTGAATTCGGCTTGATCAGTATCGGCTTCTTCAATAATAAATTCCTCAATCTTGCTGCTGATTTGTACAGACCCATCCGCCTTGATGTCAGTTTTAGTTTCAACAACAAACAGCTCTTTAGGGGGTGCTTTTTGTAAAGCCTGCTCCACTGTTTTCAATAACTTCTGTAGCGCAATGGGTTTTTCTAAAAAGTTCACCGCACCAATTCTGGTGGCCTCTACGGCTGTATCAATGGTGGCGTGTCCTGACATCATCACCACAGGCATGGTCAACTGACCATTGTTAGACCATTCTTTTAAAAGAGTCACGCCATCAACGTCTGGCATCCAAATGTCTAATAAGACCAAATCTGGCTCAAGATTTTCTCGGGCTTTTCTAGCCTCATTTGCATTCTGCGCAGATACCACCGAGTGCCCCTCATCCGTTAGGATCTCATTGAGGAGCTCTCTGATGCCCATCTCGTCATCAACAACTAAGATACTTGCCATAACTAACTTTGCTTTACCAGTTGGTTGAAATAAATAGACACCTCGGCACCAATGACCTGATTGTCTTCCATGCGATTACGTAATTCAATTCTTGCGCCGTGCTCATCGACAATTTTCTTCACTGTAGCAAGGCCTAAGCCCGTTCCCTTTGCTTTGGTTGTCACATAAGGCTCAAAAGCACGACTTAAAATTCTTGGGGCAAAACCTGTGCCCGCATCCAAAATACTCAATTTAACAATGCCTTTGCCAACCTTATCACCCTCATTAGAATCTGGATAAGGTAAGAACTCTGTTTTCACCAAAATTGAAAAGTCCCCTTTATTGGCTTCAACACTTGCATCAAGACCATTTTGAATCAGGTTATGAATCACCTGACGAATTTGCGTCGCATCAGCCATGATCATCGGGCACGCTTGATCAAGATCTGCGCGCACCGGGGTGCCACCGTATAAACCTAAGACATCAAGCACCAAACCATTCATTGATAATTCTTGTAACTGCGCATCCGGAGTTTTAGCAAAATCCCTGAAGTCATTCACCATCTGTTTCATGGCTTCAACTTGGGTGATGATGGTTGTAGTGCTGCGCTCAAGAAACTCTTGCTGCTGAGGAGCTAAATGCTCTTTTAACTTTAACTGAATTCTCTCAGCAGACAATTGAATCGGCGTTAAAGGATTCTTGATTTCATGAGCCAAGCGTCTGGCCACATCACCCCAGGCAATAGAGCGTTGAGCTGTGATCACCTCTGAAATATCATCAAACACCACAATGAATAGACCGCTTGGCAAATGAGTTCCACGAACCAACAGAGTAATGCCATGATCATGCTGCGAATCTATATGACTTGATGCATCCAAAATGATTTGTTTTTGCCAGTGATCACTTTGGTCATTACTGGAAATCTCATGGGCGCTGAATGCATCTTTAATGGCAGCCTCAAATTCTTGCAAGCGAGGAATACCGCCCAAGCCCTTACCAATCAGCTGGTCTAACGGGGTTCCAAAAATTCTAGAAGCGCCCGCATTAGAAACCACCAATTTAAACTCGGCATCCAATACACACACGCCAGCAGTTAAGTTAGACAAAACACTTTCAGAAAAGGTTTTTGAATCTTCTAATAAATTTCTGGCTTCTAATAGCTGTCGGGTCATGACATTGAATTGCTTGGTCAACAAACCAAGCTCATCCCCGGTGTTCAATTCCGGCTTGGGAGAAAGGTCTCCTTCTGCAACAGCTTTCGTACCCTTGAGCAACATGATCAAAGGCGTGGCTAACTGACGCCCCAATAACAAGGCCAGGGCCATTGCAATGAACAATGCTAAAAACAGCGTAATTGTCAGAGTGCCGATATACATCTTTCGCAAACCTGAACGACCAAGGGCTTTTTCTTGGTATTCAATGTAAGCGCTTTGAACGGCCAAAGCATTATTACTAAGACTTTCTGGCATGTTTTTAACCAGCAGCAAATACCTGTCCTCTGACTGAGCACGTAAATTAAATCCACCCAAACTGCCCCCAGAAATATTATCAATCGGGATCAACAATTTAATGGTGTAAGTTTTTTTAGAAAGCTCCGGATTTGGTTCATCTGTCTGCGTGAAATAACCCACCGATTTTGCCTGTTGCAACTTATCAGCCTGAGACATCTCAGATACTGAAGAATTAAAACCAAGGCCGGCACTCGCAACAACTTTAGATCCCAAGCCAAACAAAGTGATTTCTTCAAGGCTGTTTTGCTCACGCTGTCTTGACAATAACAAGGTCAAAGCGCCTTCACCAGAAGCGCGTGAGGTCGCTTGAATCTGAGTCGCAATCTCTCGACCCTTGCTCAATAAATCTGTGCGCGAAATCTCAATCGATGTTCTGCCCAATTGCAAGCCCGCTTCAAGAGCACGCTCAACCTTGACGTCAAACCATGACTCAATACTGCGAGACACAAACTGCAAAGAAACGCCGTAAAGAATCGCGCCTGGCAAAACCCCTACCAAAGCAAAGAACATCGCTAACTTTGCAATCAATCTAGAGCCAAAATACTTTTGGCGCAAACGCATGGCCAGGTTAAAAACCAAGGCAACGATCACCAGCAAAAATAAAACACCAATCAAAACATTGGCGGCGAACAGCAAAGCAAAATATTCGTCAAAAAAAGATGTGTTGGCTGAGGCAAAGGCCAACAGCAACAATAGAATAAGCGCCAAAAATACCACTACGCCAATCAAAAAAGGCTTGGCCAATAATCTCATCATGGCTGAGCCCCAAGCGTTTGTGGAGCAGGCTGCACTCTTGGTATGAACTCAAAACGATGCCAATCACTGTGCAAATTCCAAGACTTAGAATTGATGGCATTCACCTGAAATGGCTTTGCCAATTGATTGGTATCCAAGCGCATTCGGACGGCCGCTTGATATGGTTGATTCAGTTCAACCATACCCTGGTCAATAACCACCCATCCCTCAGTTGTTTTTACCGCTGACAATGCCTGCTTTAATGTGGCAGCAGTCAAACTGAAAGTGCCCAGCGTCACACGGTATTGATTGGTCAGCGCTTGATAAGATATTTTAGAAACTCGTTGGACGTCGACGATCTTGTTATCCAACCAATACCATCTTTTTTTGCTCAACTGAAACTCAGTCACAAAATGAAGCGTCACACCTTTTTTAACTAATTGCTCAAGGGCGGGGCTGAGCTCTAATTGAACATCTGCATTCAAAGCCCATGATTTTTCAAGCGGGGTTAAGCTAACATTGCTAAAGCTAATTTCATTGGCATGCGCAAAGCTGACCATGGTGGCCAGCAAAAAAATCTTAGCAATCCAATTGAATAGTTGGCGCATGCTGATTGTTAATCTAAAGCTTTCATTTTTCAAAAAGCGCATAAAAAAATCCATCGTGCTGCTTTGATGGCAAAAGCTGTCCAGGGGCTTTCAATCTGACTGCATCTGGCATGGCATTCAGCCACCACTTAGCTTGCAGCTCTCCCTCGTCTGGAAATACTGAGCAAGTGACATATAGTAACTTACCGCCTGGCTTTAACAAGCTCCAAAGGGCTGTGAGGATCTTTCGTTGTGCCACTTGCAAATTTTTGATGTCACCCTCTTGGCGCAAATAGGTGATATCGGGATGCCGTCTCACAATGCCCGAAGCAGAACATGGCACGTCTGCAATGATTGCATCGTACAGCTCACCGCCAAACCATGCTTTTGGAGTCGAGGCATCACCAATGATGATGTGGCCACCCTTAAGTTTTAAACGACCAAAGTTCTCTTCAATCCTTTTCGCTCTTGATGCATCTATCTCTAGTGCATCTAGGTGAATATCGTATTTTTCTAAAAAATGTGCCGCCTTACCACCAGGCGCGGCGCACGCATCAAGCACCCTTTGTCCTGGAGCAAGCTTTAACAACTCTGCTGCCACTTGTGCGCCCGCATCCTGAACTGAACAGGCACCATCAAAGAATCCCGGAATCTGTGCCACTGGGATTGGGTTTTTTAATTCGATCGCACCTGATAACTTTTGCCCACCAACCTTATCGATCAATTGATACTCAATACCAGCTTTGCTTAAATCATCTAAATATTTTTGGACGCCAGCTTCATCTTTCAGAAATCGATGATTTAGACGCAAGGTTAGTGGCGGCTTCTCTTTTGATGCCGCAAGAATATTCAGATACTGCTCTGGGTAGGCGTATTTTAATTTTCTTGTCCACCACTCTGGATAAGAAGGGTGCTGCTCTTCGGGTATTTCTTGATACAGCTTTTCATTTCTGAGGGCTCTGCGCAACACCGCATTGATCAACCCTCTGGCAAAACCAAGATTGCTGTCCAAGCTTGTTGCATTCACCGCCTCATTCACCAAGGTATGTGTGGCATACATGGGCTCGCTATTTTTTTCTGGTAACAAAGCAATCGCAGCCCAAAGCAAATAGAGAGTTAGGCCTGGTGGAGTTTTTTGAACATATTGATTTAAAACCTCTTGAGCCCAAAATCCCCTTCTAAGGGCTTGAAAGGCAATACTCTGAACAGCAGGTCTTAAATCTGGTGATGTGCCCTGAAGGGCCAAAGTCAGTGAGGTCCCGTTTTGAACCTCTTCCAATACCTTGGCAGATGCAAAAAGTGCTTTTGAAAGGCTAATGCCTTGTTGTTTGATATCAGCCAGGATATGTTCCCGTTCTTGCCATTTGCATCAAACGTGCAACTCGTTCTTCGGTTGGTGGATGAGTAGAAAACAAACCCGCTAAACCGCCACCAGATAAAGGGCTCATGATCATCATTTGAGCAGTTTCAGGATGTCTTTCAACTGCATCAAAATGTCGACCGCTGGCAACTTGGTGAATCTTGTCCAATGCCATGGCCAAGGCTTCTGGATCATTACAAATTTCTGCGCCGCCTCGATCCGCTTCATATTCACGAGCGCGAGAGATCGCCATCTGAATCAAGCTGGCTGCCAAAGGCGCCAAGATGGCCACCAAAATGCTGGCCATCGGATTGCTCGGGCGACCATCAGAGCTTCTGCCACCAAAGAACATCGCAAAGTTTGCAAGCGCAGACAAGGCTCCCGCCATTGTGGCTGAAATGGTTGAAATCAAAATATCGCGATGTTTGACGTGTGCCAACTCATGAGCCATCACTCCGCGAATTTCTCTCTCAGATAAAACTCTCAAGATGCCTGTGGTCGCAGCAACCGCAGAGTTTTGTGGATTGCGGCCTGTGGCAAAAGCATTGGGAGAATCTTCTTCAATCAAATAAACCTTTGGCATCGGCAGCTCAGCTTTTTGCGCAAGCTCACGCACCATTCGATAAAAATGAGGTGCCGTTACCTCATCCACCTCTTTGGCGTTCATCATCTTCAAGACCATTTTGTCTGAAAACCAATAGCTAAAGAAGTTCATACCAATGGCCAAAAGCAAGGCCATCAACATCCCCTGCTCGCCGCCAATCATTCCACCCACCACGATAAACAAACCCGTGATGCCGGCCATTAATACGGCTGTCTTGAACCAATTAAACATCTTTAAAATCCTTCTTGAAAACAGATTTAGAAATTCTAAAATTAATACTCATCTCTAGCATACCCCGTCTTAATTGTTGATTATCGCTTGGGGTTGTTAATTCAGTACTTGGCCAGGCTTCCAGCCCAATGTCTGCGCAAGCTGTGCCGCTGACATTTTTTTGCCGCCAGCTCTTTGTAATTCAGTCAATAAAACGCTGCCCTTTCCACAGGCTAACTGCACACCGTCTGTGGTGATGTTGATGATCTTTCCTGGCTCACTCTGCAATTGATCATCCGTCAGAGAACTTTGCCAAACTTTGATGATCGACGCTCCATCAAGCAAAGTCGCCCCGGGGAAAGGATTGAATGCTCTGATTTTTAAATCTATTACCTTGGCATCTTTCTGCCAATCAATCTTTGCCTCTTCCTTCATGATTTTATGAGCATACGTGATGCCCTCAAGCGCTTGAGGCACAGACTTCAAACTTCGCTCTTGCGCAAATCGATTCAAAGTTTCCACAATCATCAAAGCGCCCATCTTTGCCAATGCGTCATGGAGTGTTGCAGTTGTTTCTTTGGCTGCAATTGGCATTTTGTTCATCGCAATCACCGCACCGGTATCCAAACCCAAATCCATTTGCATGATCGCAATTCCGGTCTCAAGATCTCCAGCCTCAATCGCTCTGTGAATCGGTGCAGCACCTCGCCAACGCGGTAATAAAGAAGCATGAATATTCAAACACCCCGCTCGGCCAGCTTGCTCTGCGATATCAAAGACTTCTTGGGGCAGAATCAAACCATAAGCGGCCACCACCATCACATCAAAGTCTAATTTTTGCAAACCACTCAAAGCCGCTCGAGCCTCATCGCCGTATGACCCAGCTACCTTGAGTGACGTGGGTTGCATGACTGGAATATTTTTTTCTAAAGCAAATTGTTTGACTGGACTGGCATGTAGCTGCATGCCTCGACCGGCAGGCCTGTCAGGCTGAGTCATGACCATCACCACCTCATGACCCGCATGAACAATCGCTTCTAAGGCAACTTTGGCAAAGTCGGGGGTTCCTGCAAATACGACTTTCAACATCAGAGAGCGCCTGCTTTTGTTTTCTTCTTTAGTTTGCCAGCAATTCTCATGCGCTTTAATGATGACAAATACTCAACAAACACTTTGCCCTTGAGGTGATCCATTTCATGCTGGATACAAACTGCCAATAATCCATCGGCATGTATCTCAAATGGCTTTCCCTCTAAATTTAATGCGCGCACTTTTACCTCTGATGGGCGAAGAACTTCGTCAAAAAAATCTGGTACAGATAAACATCCCTCTTGCCAAACTTTCTTTTCTTCACTGCTCCAAATAATTTCTGGATTGATGAACACCTGTAGTTGATCTCTTTCATCCGACAGATCAATCACAATCACTTGTTGATGGACGTTCACTTGGGTAGCAGCCAATCCAATACCAGGGGCTTCGTACATGGTCTGAGCCATGTCAGCCACCAATCGACGAACGGCATCGTTCACCGCCACAACTGGTTTGGCAACCGTGTGTAAGCGAGGGTCTGGATAACAAAGAATAGGTAATGCAGCCATTTCAGAAAGTTCTTACAAATAAGTTCAGGGATATCTGATTGTTCAATCAATCTTAATTCATAGACTTCATGTCTATGAACTCAATTATCACCGTTAAACAATCACACCCCTATTATCCAAGCAGATTGCTAGATTTGCCTGATGCCCCACAAGAAATTTACTGCCTAGGGAATCTTGAAGCGCTGAAAATACCCAGCCTTGGTATCGTCGGGTCTCGTCAAGCATCCAAAGAAGGCATGACAACCGCTTCTTATTTTGCAAATGCTGTGGTTGATCGTGGCTTATTGGTCATTTCTGGGCTGGCTGAGGGCATCGATTCAGCAGCCCACTTAGGAGCCCTGCAAGCCAGGTCGCTGCTATCGACCATCGCCGTTTGTGGCACCAGCTTGGATCAGTGCTACCCCAGCAAAAATAAGCCTTTATTTAAAGCAATTGCTCAGCAAAGCCTCTTGATATCTGAGTATCCCCCTGGCTCAGTCACTAAACCGTACTTCTTTAAACAAAGAAACCGGCTGATTGCCGCACTCTCTTTAGGGATATTGGTGGTTGAAGCAGCCGTTCGTTCAGGCTCTATGACAACTGCAAAATACGCCAATGATCTGGGGCGCGAGGTGTTTGCCATCCCAAATTCAATCCACCAACCTCAATCAATGGGGTGTCACCAGCTCATCAAGGAGGGCGCAAAGCTGGTGGGGCGGCCTGAAGATATATTTGAAGAATTAAGGTTTTTTGAAAAATAACCTATATTTATCAAGCACTAATGGCCGACCTCAAGCATGGGTTTTCTTAATTATTTCCTTATTTTCCATTTATCGGTTAATAATGAAAAAAGGAAATTCATTTAATTAGACCCATTGGGGAAGCTGTCACGTGGCAAAAACAACTGCTCAAACTGGACCTTTTAAGGCCTTAATCATTGCTGAAAAACCATCGGTTGCGGCGGATATTGCTCGCGCACTGGGCGGCTTCACAAAACACGAAGATTACTTTGAAAGTGATCAGTTTGTTGTTTCATCTGCAGTTGGACACCTGCTTGAAATAGCCGCTCCAGATGCATATGAAGTTAAACGAGGTAAATGGTCATTTGCTAACTTACCAGTGATTCCGCCTCACTTTGACCTTCGCCCGATTGCCAAAACAGAAGCCCGCTTAAAAGTTTTGCAAAAACTGATCAAGCGCAAAGACATCAATCGTTTGATCAATGCATGTGACGCGGGACGAGAAGGTGAGCTCATTTTCCGTTTGATCGCTCAACACACCAAGGCCACTCAAAAAGTCGAGCGCTTGTGGCTTCAATCCATGACGCCCCAAGCCATTAAGGATGGTTTTGGCAAATTGCGCAGCGATGAAGAGCTGATGAATCTTGCGAATGCGGCACGCTGTCGCTCAGAGTCTGATTGGTTGATTGGTATCAATGGCACGCGTGCCATGACTGCATTTAATAGTAAAAGTGGTGGCTTCTTCTTAACCACCGTAGGACGTGTGCAAACCCCAACGCTCTCGATCGTGGTTGAAAGAGAAGAGCTGATCAGAAAATTCATCTCTCGAGATTACTGGGAAGTCACTGCGGAGTTCATTTGTGCAGCAGGCATTTATCAAGGCAGATGGTTTGATCCAAAGTTTAAAAAAGATTCTAAAGACGCCAACGCGGATCCAGAGAAAAAAGATAGTCGCTTATGGAGCGAGGCCGCTGCTGCAAGTATTGTTGCTGCTTGTCACGATAAAACTGGCAAGGTCCGTGAAGAATCAAAACCCAGTTCTCAGGCAGCCCCGCAACTTTTTGACTTAACCAGTTTGCAACGTGAGGCGAACGCAAGATTTGGTTTCTCAGCCAAAAACACCTTGGGCTTAGCCCAGGCCTTGTATGAAAGACACAAAGTTCTTACTTACCCAAGAACCGATTCTCGTGCGCTACCAGAGGACTATCTTCCTACTGTGACCAGCACACTAGAAATGCTGGCGGAAAGTTCTGATAACTATTACCCCCATGCAGCACAAATTTTGAACAACTCTTGGGTGAAGCCTAATAAGAAGATTTTTGATAACAGCAAAATTTCAGATCACTTTGCGATCATTCCAACGCTTCAAGCACCAAAAAATCTATCTGAGCCAGAGCAAAAACTTTATGACTTGGTGGTTCGTCGCTTCATGGCAATCTTTTTCCCATCGGCTGAATTCAAAGTCACCACTCGTATCACTGAAGTCAGTGGTCATCTATTTAAAACAGATGGCAAGATTTTGATCAATCCAGGTTGGTTGGCGGTTTACGGAAAATCATCACAGGATGACAAAGAACTTGTGGTGGTCGGTGAGAACGAAAAGGTTCAAACTGAATCTGTCAAACCAGTTTCACTGAAAACAAAGCCTCCTGCACGCTATACCGAAGCAACGCTTTTGTCTGCTATGGAAGGTGCAGGCAAGCTGATTGATGATGAAGACTATCGCGAAGCCATGTCAGAAAAAGGATTGGGCACACCTGCAACCAGGGCCGCGATCATCGAAGGTTTACTCTTTGAAAAATACATGGTGCGTGAAGCAAGAGAAATTATTCCAACAGCCAAAGCTTTTCAGCTCATGACTTTATTGCGTGGCTTGGGCGTTGAAGAATTAACGCACCCAGAATTGACGGGTAATTGGGAGCACAAACTTGCGTTGATGGAAAAAGGTCAAATTGATCGCAACACCTTCATGCAAGAAATTGCGCAAATCACTCAGCGAATTGTTAAGCGTGCCAAAGAATATGACAGCGATACGATTCCTGGTGACTATGCAGATCTAAAAACGCCTTGCCCTCATTGTGGCGGTTTGGTCAAAGAAAACTACCGTCGCTTCGCTTGTGAAAAGTGTGGCTTCTCTATCAGCAAAATTCCTGGTGGCCGCGCTTTTGAATACCACGAAGCCGAAGAATTCATTAAGAACAAAGAGATTGGTCCACTCCAAGGTTTTAGAAGCAAGATGGGGCGCCCATTTGCTGCAATCATTAAATTAGTGTCTATTCCTGAAGACGACAAAGACTATCCAAATGCTGGTTATAAACTTGAGTTTGATTTTGGTAACAGCGATGAAGACAACAATGAAGAAGTTGACTTCACTGGTCAATCGTCATTGGGCGCTTGCCCTAAATGCTCAGGTGCGGTGTATGAGCATGGCATGAAGTATCTCTGTGAGCGCAGTGTTGGTCCAAATAAAGCCTGTGACTTTTCTACTGGCAAGGTGGTCTTACAACAAGAGATCTCTCAAGAGCAGGTGTCCAAGCTTTTGAATGAAGGAAAAACAGATTTGCTCACCAACTTCAAATCATCTAGAACTGGACGTGGTTTCAAAGCATATTTGGCGCGTCAACCAGACGGCAAAATTGGTTTTGAATTTGAGGCGCCCGCCAAAAAGCGCGCAGGCAGCAAAGCAGAAACCAAATCTTCTGATAAACCCAAACCAGCTAAACGAGCACCCGCAAAAAAACGCGTATCCAAAAAAGCTGAGTGACGCAGCTCTTCTGCCAGATGTTCTGTGAACATCTGGTGGGCGAGTGCTGACCACATCACACCCCTTGATCCCAAAGAGGTCAAAATATACAAGCCTGGATGACCTTTGACAGGACCCATGATGGGTAGACGATCACTGGCCACACAGCGTATTCCAACAAAAGCATCCACCGGCTCAATTTCTGCAAGGTCGCATTTCGTGCCCAGCATTTCCTGAATCAAGCTCAAGTTTTCTTGATGGCTTTGATCCCAGACACTTAAATCCTCTTCGTGTTCATCGTAGCTAGATCCAACCATCCACTGATAAGACCCATCGTTCATTTCAATTGGGGGTAAACAATACGCCTTACCTGAAAGCGCAACCCTTGGTTGGCAGTTTGCCCATGGGCTTCCTTTTTTGTAGCCAAAGGTTGATAGTTGTCCGCGAACTGGCTTCAAAGGTAAATCAATGTTTGCCGATGCAGCCAATGATTTAACGCCCAGCCCATTGGCTAAAAATAATCTCGGAGTCACCCCAATGATTTTTTGCTCTTCGTCATAAACAAGCCAATATTTGTCACGATATGCAATTTTTTTAACGGTGCATGACATCATGGTCTGCTGATCTGTCAGCTCAGAAAACAGATCTTTGCAGATTTGCTTGAGACTGACCCAGCCACCTTCTGGGAAAAATGTGCCTGCCAACGATACCCCGCAGAGAACCTTGGCTTCATTGGAAGAAATCACCTGAGCATTATCAAAGCTAAACCCTTGTGATAGTAGGCGCTCACTCATTAACTTTTTATCGTGGTTTTCTGCATTTCTGGCCAGATGCAAAACTCCCTTGCCAGACCAATAATTAGCCCAAATCTGCTTGGCCTCGTTAAAGGCAATCATGCTCAAACGTTGAAGCCTTGAAGCCCCTCGCCCAACATAGGGGTGGCAAAGCGCGCCGTCATGCCCACTGGTGCCCTGAGCAGGCGAATTTTCTGAGTCAATCACCAAAAAGTTATTTAAGTGATTGTTTTTTAACGATTTTATGATTGATGCGCCCGCAATACCCCCGCCAATCACAATTGCTTCATGGGTTTGGGAGAGGGTTGGCATATTCATGGGAGCCTTTATAATGCATGTCTGATCAAAATCAACAACTTTTATGCAGCTAATGTGGGTTTCCGGTCCAACAGGCCGGGTACGAAAAATATCGATTACCTTAAGAACCGTTTCAATTGCGGTTGGTATCCTCGCAGCGCTTTTGGTGGCAGCGGGCGGCATTTTGCATTTTGTTGGCTTAAGAATTGCGATTGAGGCTAGGCCTGATTTAGCCAGAGCGCTGGGTGGAGTTCTAACCCAAGCAGAGCAAGATCAAATTGAGTCAGCTTACAAAGAGCGACTTCAAGCAATTCAAGAAAAGCTACAAACGACCTCTGATGAAATTATTCAGATTCAAAAATTAAAAGATCGCTTCATGGACTTGGCCACTCCCAGCGCAGTTAAGTCTCAAGTGCCTGGCGGTAACGGCAAAGGCGGCCCTCATAAACTTCCAGAATTGAAAGTTCAGAAGGATGTTAGCTTGATCGATGCTCTTGATAGTTCGCTTCAAGACATGACAGAGTTCAAGAAAAGCATTTCTGAAATCAATGCCCTGTGGGAAAAGCAGCTGACTTGGTTGAATAGTTTGCCAACAGGCATTCCCGTTAAAAATAACTACAGCTTAAGCAGTGGCTTTGGCTTAAGACTAGATCCTTTCTTGCACACCATGGCAAAGCATGAAGGCTTGGATTTTTCTGCGCCAGTTGGCACACCGATTCTAGCCTCTGCAGGCGGAGTTGTGAGCCGCTCTGGTTGGGATTCTCAATACGGCAACATCGTTGAAATCAATCATGCAGAAGGCTTTAAAACACGCTACGCGCACGCAAGCCAATTATTGGTCAGAGTAGGGCAAACCGTTAAACGTGGCGACATGATTGCCAAGGTTGGCAATACTGGAAGATCAACAGGTCCACACCTTCACTACGAAGTGATCAGAGCTGGCACCCACATCAATCCAGCGAACATGATTCCAAAGAGTGCTAACTAATTAGGCACCTTATCTTGGTAACAAGATAAGGCCGCTGAATCAAATAAATTAAGTAACAATAAAAAAGCCCCTTGCTTGAAATCTCAAACAAGGGGCTGTTTGTTTTTACTACAGAATTAGCTTGCTAAGCGCTTTTCTAAAGCCTGCTTTGTTTCAACCAATTCTTTTGGTAAATGATATGAGAGCTGATCAAACAATTGATCATGCAACTTCATTTCTTCTTGCCATGCAGCTTTATCAATTGAAGTCACTTGATTGAATTGATCTTCGCTGAAGTCTAGGCCAGACCAATTAATGTCTTTGTGCGAAGGTGTTGTGCCAAAAATGTTTTCTTGACCCTTTGCTTTGCCTTCAATGCGCTCCAACATCCAAGCTAGAACACGCATATTCTCACCGTATCCTGGCCACACAAACTTGCCTGCTTCGTTCTTGCGGAACCAGTTGACACAGTAAATGCTTGGCAACTTAGCACCTTCGGCTTCAAGTTTTTGACCCATGTTCAACCAATGTTGGAAGTAATCGCTCATGTTGTAACCAGCGAAAGGCAACATCGCGAATGGGTCACGACGAACAACACCTTGCTGACCAGCGGCCGCGGCGGTTGTTTCAGAACCCATGGTTGAGGCCATGTAAACACCTTCAACCCAATTACGTGCTTCTGTTACCAATGGCACTGTTGTTGAGCGACGGCCGCCGAAAATGAATGCATCAATTGCAACGCCATCAGGATTGTTCCACTCTGGATCAATCACTGGATTGTTAGTTGCAGCAACTGTGAAACGGGCGTTTGGATGGGATGCTTTTCTTCCCGCTGCGCCATCTGCTGGAGTCCAGTCTTTGCCTTGCCAATCGATCAGGTGATCTGGGGCTTTATCAGTCATCCCTTCCCACCAAACATCACCATCATCCGTTAATGCCACGTTTGTAAAGATGACATTCTCATTCAAAGAGGCCATGCAATTAGCATTGGTCAAGGTGTTGGTGCCTGGGGCAACGCCAAAATAGCCAGCTTCTGGGTTGATCGCAAATAAACGTGTTTTTCCTGTGACAGGATCTTTGCGTGGCTTGATCCAAGCAATGTCGTCACCAATGGTGGTTACTTTCCAACCCTGATAGCCTTGGGGTGGAATCAACATGGCAAAGTTTGTTTTGCCACAAGCTGATGGAAACGCTGCTGCCACATGGTATTTCTTACCTTCAGGGGATGTAACACCCAAAATCAACATGTGCTCAGCCAACCAGTTTTGATCACGACCCATGGTTGAAGCAATTCTCAAGGCAAAGCACTTCTTACCTAACAATGCGTTGCCGCCGTAACCTGAACCAAAGGACCAAATTTCACGAGTTTCTGGGTAATGCACGATGTACTTGGTGTTGTTGCATGGCCAAGACACATCTTTTTCGCCTGCCTGAAGTGGCTTGCCAACCGTGTGAACGCAAGGCACGAAATCACCTGTGGTGCCCAAAACATCAAAAACACCTTTACCCATGCGCGTCATGATGCGCATATTGATAGCAACATACGGGCTGTCTGATAACTCAACGCCAATATGAGCAATTGGAGATCCTAGAGGCCCCATTGAAAAAGGCACAACATACATCGTTCTGCCTTTCATGCAACCTGTGAATAACGGCTGTAGCGTCGTGCGCATTTCTGCTGGGTCCATCCAATTATTGGTTGGGCCGGCATCTTCTTTATTTTTGGAGCAAATATAGGTTCTGTCCTCAACCCTGGCCACATCGCTAGGGTCGGAACAAGCTAAATAAGAGTTTTTTCTTTTTGCTGGATTTAGCTTTTTTAGCGTTCCTGCTTCAACCATTTGAGCGCATAAGCGATCGTATTCTTCTTCACTTCCGTCACACCAATAAACATTATCTGGCATTGTCAAAGCAGCAATTTCAGCCACCCAGTCAATCAACTTCTGATGTTTAACATAAGATGGCACATTAAGGGTGGCCACGCCCTTCATCGTTGGTTGGTTCATAGTAAGTTAGTTAAATTGGAATAGCATAAGGATACCACTTTTGGGCTTATTTACCCTTGCAAGCCCTGCCTGAGTCTGACCCCAATTAGCCAAAAATACCATCAGTGATAGCCTGTCTGGCATCGCTTTTTCCAAGCTCATAAGCCTCTGGCATCAAGTCATGTCTGGAATAATCCCAACTTGAAATGGGCACCTTTTGACTTGGTTGAATGTAGGTGAGCCTCAATCCTGGCAACTCTTGAATGAATGGATTGGGAAGGTCATACCTTCTGGTTAACAATATAAGGGCTTCTTGATTTTTCTCGCCTGGAGCTGCCGGGGTCAGACCATCAATGGGCACATTATCAATAAGACCCCCATCCAAAATAGCCTGGCCATCTCGGTACATCACTGGCGTAAACGGCGGGGTGCAGGATGACTGCAAAATAGTTTCTATGAGCTCATTGATGTTGGCGCAGGTCTTGGATGAAACAAATAATCTTGAAAAACCCAGGAACTTACCAGACTGAGGATGAAGTGGTCGCTTAAGTTTCTTTTCAAGCTCATAAGCTAAAAGACCCATCACGACCGAAATTTTGGGGCTTAAGTAGCTCGGGGTTTTGGCCAGTCCAATCAAAATCTCTGGGCCTTCCTGAATTCGCTCAAAGCCATC
>Ga0255140_1000387_pt1 | contig 16359 bp, 16 predicted proteins | sample Law_Colum_RepC_8_FD_188547 | JGI IMG/M metagenome (GOLD analysis project Ga0255140, IMG submission 188547) | Freshwater microbial communities from St. Lawrence River, New York, United States - Law_Colum_RepC_8d | ecosystem: Environmental > Aquatic > Freshwater > River | place: USA: New York...
CAAATAAGGGGTGGGGTAAAGGTAGGTAGGGCGCTGCCCAACCGTGGCGGCCGGTGGCCAGCGCGCCTGCGCTCAGCCCCGCAGCAGGGGCAGCACCGCCTTCACGTGTGGGTGCACGTCTGGCGCCTGGGCCAACTCAGCCAGTGGCCACCAGCGCCAAGCCAGGTGCTGGGCACCCTGGCCCACCGGCCAGGCGTGCGCAGGCGGTGTGCCGGCCGCGCTGCCGCTGCACCCCTGCCCAGCCACGTCGTTCCACGCCACCTGGTAGGCCAGGTTCACGTAGTGCGTGGGCACCGCTGCGTCAAAAGCGCTGTCGGGGTAGAAGTGGTCCCACGCGCCCAGTAGGCGCGCGTGGGCAGCCCATGCGGCCGGCAGCCCCAGTTCATCAGTGAGCACCCGGGCCAGGGCTTGGGGCAAAGCCTCTTGCTTGCGAATGCGCCCACCTGGCGTGAACCACCAGCCCTGCGCCGGCCGGTTGGCCCGATGGCCCAGCAGCAAGGCCGCGTGGCCACCCAGCCCGTGGGTGAGGTACACGTCTACTGATACCAGCGGCAAGGCCGCGCAAGCGGCGGTGAACACCGTGGGCGACAGCCAGCCGCCAGGGGAAGGGTGTGTGGTCATGGGGAGGGGGCGTGTTATCACCGAGCCATTCAACGGCCCGTGAGTTCGGCCACCACTTCCTTGATGGCGCGCGCGCTGCCCTCCAGCGCGTCGGCCTCGGGCCAGGCGTCTTGCGGCAGCAGCCGCAGCCGGCCTTCGTGGTCGGTGGGGGCGGGTATCACGTCAAAGCCCTGCGCCTCAAACAGGCGCACCGCCCGGTGCATGTGCAGGGCAGACGTCACCAGCAAAATGCGCCGCTGCCCCTGGGGCAGCAGCAGGGCCGCGGTTTCGCTGGCGTTTTGCCGCGTGTTGCGGCTGCGCTCTTCCAGGCGCATGGCGGCCTGTGGCACGCCCAGGGCCAGCAGCACCTGCTGCATGGCGCGCGCCTCGCTGGTGGCGCTTTCCGCCGGGTTGCTGCCACCGCTCAGCACCACCACCGGCGCCTTGCCTGCGCGCATCAACTCGGCCGCCATCCACAGGCGGTCTGCTGCTGCGCCCATGTTGGGGGCAGAGCCGTCCAGGCCTGCCGGCCGAATGCCACCGCCCAGCAGCACCACCGCCTGCGCCTGCGGCGCACTGGCCGCCACCACAGGCGGGAAGGGCGCTTCCCACCACCAACGAAACGCGTGGCTCACCACCGGCAGTGACCACAGCGCCAGCCAGGCCAGTGCCAGCCCCAGCAGCCACGTGCGCCAGCCGGGTTGCCCCAGCGCGTGCAGCCGCTGCCGCCGTGCTGAGCGCGACCGGGGCCAGCACAAGGCCAGCGCGCCCAACAGCAGCGCCGTGCCCAGCGGCGACACAGCCGCAATCACCAGCTTGTCAAGCATGGGCCACACAAGGTACCCGGGCCAGCGCCGTGCAGGGTGCGCGCATCAGGCGTACGCGTCGCTGGGGTCGTGGGCCTGGCGCAGCTTTTCTTCAAAGTCGTCTTTGATCAGCCCCTGAAACTCGCGCCGCAGCTCGCGCTTTTCGGTCTCGGTGAGGGCGCGGCCCAGTTCTTCGCGGCCCACGGCCAGCAGGGCGCTGTCAATCTCGCGCGGCAGGGCACGCACGCCCGGCTTCAGCGCCGCAAACACCATGGCCAGGGGGCCGTCTTTGATGTGCGCGCTGGCCGCCTGTGCCACCGCCACCAGCGAAGGCGCCTCGGCATCGGCCACCGGCGGCGCCCAGCCCATGCTGCCGCCCTGCGCCGTGCCCAAGTGGGCATCAGGCCCCAGCTCTTGCGCCGGGCCCACCCAGGTGGCGAAACGCTCCAGCTCGTCCAGGCCCCACACGCGCTTCATGTCAGCCTCGGCCGCCAGGGCGGCTGGCACGGCCTGGGCGCTGCCCAGGCTCAACAGGTGCACCCGCAGGCCCATGCCCTGCACCGCCAGCAAGGCCGGGGCCAGGTCGGCACTGCCCGACACCACCAGCGCGTGCGTCATGCCGCGCTGCTGCGCCAAGCCCATCAAATCGGTGATCAGCAGGCTGTCCAGCCCGCCCTGCTGGCCCACGCCCGCGCGCGCCGCCAGGCGCAGCTTGAAATCGTCCAACTGGTCAATGGCGTGGTGCTCGGCCGTCTTGCCCGAGCGGGCCGGCACGTCATACCAATAGACCCGCAGCAAATCGCCATCGGGCAACTGGTGTTCGGCCTCGTTCAACAAATATTCGCGCAGACCGGCAAAGTCCATCTGCACCTGGTTGCGCGGCGCATGGCGCCCAGCCAGCAGGTGGCTGGTTTGCGACCAGAAATAGGGGGCGTCTAGGAAGATAGCGATGCGTTTCATGAAATAAGTGGCCATTGAAGGCCATTGGGTAGCAATAAAGAAAAGAAGTGGCCGAAAAGCGGCCCAAACTGAGCGCCAAACGGCGCCGATTCATAAGCTTCTACACAAACTGGCCCAGCTTGCTGAGGTTCTTCCACACCAGGGCACCCACCCCGCCCAGCGCCCCCACGCGGGCCTGCCGAAGCGCCCGCCAGTCTTCACCCGTTTTGCGGGCAATGTTGCGCAGGCTGCGGTTGCTGGCCCCACCCAGGCGCATCTTTACCAGCACCTCTGGCAGGTACACCGCCTTGAAGCCCGGCTGGCTGAACAACTGCAAGATGCTCAGGTAATCGGCCGCAATGCGGTAGCGCGTGTCAAACCCGCCAATGCGCTGGTACCACTCACGCCGCACGTACAAGGTGGGGTGGGGCGGCATCCAGCCCCAGGCCAGGCGGCTGGCCCTGGCGGAGCTGCTTTGCCAGTGGCGCACCACCTGGGTGGTGTCGTGCTGGCGCACGTACTGCAGGTCGCCATACACAGCACACACCGAAGGGTCGGCAAAGGCCTGGGCCACGCGCTGCAGCACCTGGGGGTGGGCGTACAGGTCGTCGGCGTGCAGAAAACCCACCACGTCGCCGGTGGCCAGGGCCAGGCCCTTGTTCAGGGCGTCGTAGATGCCGCGGTCCTTCTCGCTCTGCAGCACAGCCAGCTGCTGGCGGTGGGCCTGCAGCACGTCCAGCGTGCCATCGGTGCTGGCACCGTCCACCACCACGTGCTGGCGGTGCGGCCAGGTTTGCCCGCCCACCGACGCCAGGCAGTCGGCCACCGTGGCCTGGCAGTTCCAAGTGGCGGTGATGATCGAAACGACCGGAGTTGTCGCAACCATTTACACCCTTATACCTAATATTTGCTGAATCGCAACTCTCACATCTACTTTTTGATTTCGCATGTAAAGCTTAACCTCAGATAACTTTGCGTCTACCAGATAGCGGTACCAGAATCCTTGTAGAACATGGAAAATGGCACCCTCACGTCCGTCCAGAAACCCTAGGCGCAGCAGATAACGGTAGAGGAAATAAGCTAGCGCCCGCGGCCCTGCGGGTAGTCGTGCGTATATTTTTTCCTTCACCCAACGCTTCACCCCCGCCTGCCTACCGCCAGAACCTGCCGATTCATCACGTTGGAGGAAACGGTATTCGAGGTTAAGCATTTCCACAACCTCACGGCTAGCGTAGGCATTGTGCTTTGCGGTCCACCACGTGAGCGAATTCAGATTGTCGTCAAGTAGCTCGCCCTCTAGTTGAGCCACAGTACCGTTGACGAGGATATGTTCATCCATCCATCGGTCCTCAGACCGCCCTCGACCGTAGCGCATCACCCTGACGACGCGCATGGGGAACAGTCCACCCCTGCGTATCGGGCGACCGAGAAAAGCCATTCGCCGCAAAACCTCGGCGCCTGCGACTTCTGGGCCGAGTAAAGGCAGCGTTTCTGCCAACGACTGTGCCAGTTCGATGGAGACTACTTCATCGGCATCGAGACGAAATACCCATTCAGTATCCTGCGGAAGCTGACTGAGCGCCCAGTTGAACTGCTGTGCCTGGGTGATGAAAGGATTCGTCAGTACCTCAGCACCATGACTGCGGGCGATATCGACCGTGGAGTCACCAGAGCCGCTATCAATCACGAAGATACGATCAGCTACTGCTGCCACAGAACCAATGGCGCGTGAGATATGCTTTTGCTCGTCACGGGTTAGGATAACTACGGTCAGGCTCATGGCAGCTCAGTCATGTACGCGAGCAATCGCGTCAGCAGAATATCGCGGAGAGCAAGCTGCGCGCAGTGGACTGTTGGGGGGCGGACCCGCGGCTATCATTACTACTAGACGTTCGCGGGAGGGAATATTACCTGTAGCCTTGATAGCACGTTCGGATCGATTAGTAATTGCCAGATTTAGCGGACAGGAAACGAAGCCATGCGCATCGAGCGCGAGGAGCATCATCATCGTAAAGATTCCCCCATCGACGTAGGGCTGGTTACGCTGCTGAGGCCCTCCCCAAGCTGTGATTTCTGAAGTGACTACGAAGAGGGTCGGCACTGCTTCAGCGAAGCCCCGGGCTCCACCTTGTAATTCGAGCAGCCGTGCGATCCGCATACGATCACGGTATACATGCAGCCGAACAGATTGACGATTGCATTGGGAGGGAGCCTGCTGGGCCAGTGACACAACGGCATCGATCTGACCGTCGTCGAGTGGCTTCGGTCCGAAATCGCGCGCCGAAAAACGGCGTTTAAGGAAGTTGATCGCGACATCATCTCTCTTTACGAGCTTATCAATATCCTTGCGTACACCGCCGCGAGCGGACTCAGTCGCCGATGTGTCGAGAAAGGCGTCGACGCGTGCGGCGAGACGCGGATCAGTCGGCGGCACATCAGCAAAGGTGTTGCGGTAATCCCGCAAGGCCCCGAGCAGCATCGAGCGCGACAGATCACCTACGGGTGGGTTCCAACTCGTATTCATGTCGAGAAGCGCCCTGATCTTGTCACGTCCAAAATGAGGTCGTGGCACGGGCAGGGCAAGTCCCTTCTCGATAGTATGAGCCTCGATCACTATCTTGTGTGCCAGGCGGCGATCGCGCGACTCGAACGGAGAAAACCCGTTGTGGCGAAGAAATAGCCACGCGTCATTTGTGCATTCGGTGAACACTTGGAATATCCGGGCAATACGCATTAATTTCGCGCGCATGTCATTTCTCCGTTTCGGCCAAATAGGCATCTTGCTCGATGTTCCGTTTTCCCACTTCGCGAGCCGGATTGCCGGCCCAGATCGTCCAGGCCCGAGCATCGTTGCGCAGCACGCCCCGCGCAGCGATCACTGCGCCCTCACCGACTGATACGCCGGGATGAACCATAGCCTCTGCTGCCACCCAAACATGGTTAGCAATGCTGATCGGGGCATGGACGAGCGGACGAGTGAGGCTCTTGATCTCATGGCTAGCCGTGCAGAGAAAGGCACGTTGGCTAATGGTTACCTTGGAGCCGATGCTCACTCGGGAAACACAGTAGATGTCGACCCCCTCGGCGACAGCGACATAGTCACCTATTTCGAGATTCCACGGCGCCCATATCCTGACCGACGGATCAATGCGGCATCCTTCACCAACACGTGCGCCGAAGGCTCGCAAGAGGCTGCGCCTCCAGCCGTGAAGCATCCAACGCGGCGACGGCCTGAAAAATAGGGTACGGACTGTTTCCCAAAGTAATCTACTAAAACGGTTACGGATTGACAAACGGTTGACGTATCGGTATTGCCTCATCTCCTCCCCTTTAACACGGCAGCAATCTCCGCGTCGAGATAGGTTTCAGCCTCGGCGCGGACTGCCGCGACCCTTGCGTTCGTGGCCTCCCAGTCGATCGGAGCCTCTATCAGCTGCCGGATTCGCTCCGGATCGACTGTAGTAATCACTCTGTCCTGCAAACCTGCCACCTTTAGAAGGTTCTGCACGCGCGCGTTCAGAGCAGCCCGCTTTCCGGGGAGTGAAACAGCGATGAACGGCTTATTTAATACCACGCTCAATGCGACGCCGTGGAATGAGTTTGAGACCACCAATCTTGAGCGAGCCAGCATGACAAGCCATTCCACGGGACCCGGCACGACCCCCTCACCAATGTCGCGCCAGCGCTGATGGGTGTTGCGCGGCGCATAGAGTTGTCCGCCAACAATATGCGCCGCTTGCATGGCTGCTGAGCGGATCACTTGATCGGTTCGCAGTGCATAAGCAAAGACGCTACCGTCATCGTCGGAAACCTTACCGATTAGTTCGTCAAAGTGACCAAGCAGAATGGTCGGATCCGGCATGACGCGCGCAAGGCCCTGCGCTATACCTGCAGATTCCAAAATCTCGATCCCACTTGCCTCACGCACCGATACTGCATCGAGACCACTGATTAGTTTGTTAAGTTCTGCATAGTATTTAGGTTCGATCTCGCTGCGTCCGAAGCTTGGGGCATAGGCAATCTTGTGCACCGCCTTAGTCCCAGGTATGTCCAAAAAATAAACTGGGTCCAACCCGTAATGGATTGATGGATTCCATATTTGATCCGAGCCACAAACCAATATGTTGTGTTTAGCTGCAACCGAGCGAAGTTCTTCGACACTACGCAGTGCTGCGCCCTGAATACCAAGGTAGTCTCGGCGAAAGGTTTCAAAGCCTGCCAGCATGGAATTGTTGCCTAATATTCGCCTCTGCAGCTTTGCGAGCTTCATATAAAGAATTGTTGCATTCTTGCGCCAAAGTGTTAGGTTCCATGGGCGGTCAAATCGCCCACCTTCCTCGACATAGGTCGGGTGGTAATTGATGAAATTCGCCGAAACTCCACGGTCTAGAAGCCACTTTCGCAGAGCATAGGCCTGCATTAGCGCCCCATAGTTATCACTAAAATGGTAAGTGAGGATGCCTACTTTTATCACGTTCTAGAAACCGTTTCTTCGTAGCATTCTTGCAGCCTACTGCAGACTGATGACCAGGAAAAATCACGCTGCATCCATGCGCGTCCGCGCGAGCCCATCTCCAAGCGCTCGTCATCGCTCAACGACATTAGCCTACGCAAGGCATCCGCCATGGCAGCGGCGCCAAAAGGGACCCAGAGACCGCAGCCCACGGTTTCTAATCCCGCCCAGGGCGCGCCTTGAGAGGACACGACAGGAACCCGCAGCATCAGGCTCTCGGCCACGGTAACCGCGAAGTTTTCGCTACGCGAGGGCAAGGCAAAAAGTCCTGCTGACGCCATAAGCGCCACTTTGTCCGGTCCGTACACCGGTCCCCGGATTTCAGCCCGTTTCAATCCGGCCTCCTTGATCATTCGCGACAGTACCTGCGCCTCCCCATGCTCTTCTGGACCTGCTATCAACAGCGACCACTCGGGAAAGTTGGGTTCTAGTGTTTGCCACGCAAGGATTAATTGATCTAGGGCCTTTATTTTGTGAATGCGCCCAAGCGAAAGGACAGTTCGGCCTGCGCCGCGCTTTCCGTGGCTGCCTTCCATGTCCGAAATGCCGTTCGGAATAACGTAGACGGATCCCTTGAGCCCGTATCTCCGGATCTCGTCCTGTTCTGCTGCGCTGGTCGAATGAATGGCTGATGCGTTTCGAAATACTGCATCCTGGTACCACCAAGAAACGCCCCATTTTTTCCAGCGCCCATAGGAGAGAGCGATTTCCGAGAGCATTCCGTGGGGGGAGACGACGTAGGGCCGGCCGGTCGTGCGGTGCCACTGTAGGACGGTGCGCCCAGGATGCATCCAAAGTCCGTGCAGATGAACGATATCGGGTGCCATTTTTCTGAGCGCTGATAGCATTTGCGGCGCATACCCCAGGGCGCGAGGGCCTTTCACAGAGACGACCTGTACTTGAATACCCGCCCAGTTACACGCCTCGTCTTCCCATTCGGGGTGATCTAGAGCTAGAACTGCGACCTGCAAACCCTGGTTAGTTTGCTCTCGGGCCAGCCCAAAAACGACCTCTCGGACACCCGCAGACTTACGCACAAGACTAGACGTGACATGGACTAGCCTCAAAATCGCGACTCCAGTCGTTTCAAAGGATTGACAAAGCTACGAACCATATACAAAGTTAGAAAACTAGGGCTAGTCATTGGAACAGCCGCTGCCGAAAAATGTACTGAGGATGGCATGCACAATCAATGCTGACGCGGCCGTTACCGGTTGATATTTCAAGTGACGACATCTTTTGGAACCCGAGTGACATTCTCGGGGGGCGTATTCAGGACTGTTCACGGGGCGTAATCAATAATCAATTACAACACTCATCCCGAAAGATGCTGCTATGGAGAGGCACCACGAACAACTCATCCCTGAAGGACAGGCCGCCATCAAGATGATGAGAAGCCGACAATTGTATAAGCGCCGAATTGCGCGGCAATGTATGCCTGTTGACTTGTCTCCAATTGCAAAGACGCGACTATGTGCGTTGGTCTGCATGCATTAAAGGCCAGCGTGGTCACCTGATGAGCGACTTGTATCACGACGCTCAGTGCACCGTCTTTTCAAAACCTTGCAACCGATCCCAGGGCGGTACGGGGCGTTCAGTATCGGCCAGAATGTTTTGTAGGTAGCAAGCGCCTTCCTGTGTGCCTAGGCTTGTTGCCCACTGGGCAAGTGCAGTACGTTCTTCAATATCGAGTGGCCCTGCTGCCAAAATCTTTTGCAAAGCGATGGTCAATGCGCGGACATCACCAGCCGGGAAAACTCCACCTCTATTGCTGGCCTTGACGACACCCGAAGACCCGCAAGCGCTGCTGCAAACCACCGGGGTTCCAGACATCAAAGCCTCCGACACTACTGCGCCCCAACCGTCGTGGCGACTGGGCAAGACGAGACAATCTGCATTGTTCATCTCGTTTTGAATGTTCGCCATGCCCATTCGTCCTACCCAAATCACTCGCCCGGGCAACAATACGTCTGCTAGCGCTTGCCATGTTTGCCGCATTGGACCGTCGCCGACGACCACTAACTCAAATTGGTGTTCCTGCAAATCTACCAACGCCTTAATCAGGTAGTCGACTCGCTTGCGCAGGATCAGTTGGCCAACGAATAGAAAACGCAGAGGTGAACCGTATGGCCGATTGCGGGCGGTTTTTAAGTCTGTGCTTGCAAGAAAATAGGCAAATGGAAACGTAGTGTCTGGATTAGCCCCTAGGGATATCAGCCAATCTGACGTTTTCCAACCGATCGCTAGAATGCCCTGCAACCGACTACGCCACCGCCATAAAAGTAAGCGGTAGACCAAGCGCTTCAGAAACCCATCATAGCCAGCATCATCGACCGTCTCAATCAAGACCCACTGACGAAGACTACGCCGTACCAACTCTTTCTGTGCAATACCGACAAGTCCGTTTGCACGCAGGCCCTGGCAAAAATGAACAGAGTTCAACGGAGCTGAAGTGACTAAAGTCGTTATTTCACCGGCATTGGTTGCTATTTGTAGGGAGGCGTGCTTAAGAACTGGCGCGGTCCATCCCATATTTTTTCTATCCGGTGACATGGATTGGTTCGCCACATAGACCACAGAATGACCCATTTCAGCGAGAGTCTCAGCCAAATAGGCCATGTGCGGGGTAATGATGCGCTGCCAAAAATAAATAACGTGACTCATCAGGGCTTGATATGTATTGCTTGAATTACATGGCTTGTTAATCTTAATCGAAGAGAAAATGCAAAAAATAATGCAGGGAATAAAAGGAACCAAACGCGCGAACCGAAGGTGGCAGATCCTCCCCAAATGTATGATATTAAGCTCACATCGAAAACGATAATCGGCGCCAAGAATCCACAGGATATTTTCGAGATAACTGCTCTAATGCACGCTAGAGAGGTAATTACAATAATTACCCCCACAAAGAAATATGAACTCAATAAATAATACTGTTCACCTATAAATCCTAGAGACAGTGAGAAGCCATCACCGTAACCTTCGCGCCCATATATCTTTTCAACTGACAGCCACCCTGCCCCTAATGGCTTGTTTGGCCATAGCTCACGAGGAAGCCAGTTCAGGAAGAGTAGTATGTATTGATCGAAAAATCCTGACCAATCAGTTCGAGGGTCAATGCTGCTTATTGCAATAGCCTCTTTGGTTACGATTAGGTGATGGCCATTGGATCCAACGAGGTATTCTTCTGGTCTAGTGAATTCACCATAGCGCGACATCTGCGCTAAATAAAGAAGTGGCGGTGATAATAAAATTACTTTCCATAGTCTAAGACCAATATCGCGATAGCTCTGAAGCAGAAATATTGGCATCATAATAAGCGATGCTATCACCAAGCGCCCATAACCCGACCAGAAAAATATAATGTGAGTAGCTAGTGTCAATGCATACAATAATAGCATCAATAGTTGCCTGTATTTGGCCAGATCTGCGCGAATTATTTTCTCAAATATTACAAGAGATAAGCTGTATGGAATTGTGAAGGAGAGCGCTCTTGAAAGTGAATCTGGTGGCATGAAAAAGCCAGAGGCCGAGCACCAAATAAGCAAGCTCACCCAGAGAATATAATCTCCATCTTTAGGCCGCTCCAACCCGAAATTCATCTTTCTAATGGGTATTTTGGACTTTCGTGCGGCGTAGGCGATTAAGTCGCTCAGGGCGTAAAATCCTAACAAAATAGGAATGACGTTTATTTTTGAGGTTACTGCAATTCCAATGGATGGAATGTTGTATAAAAATATGCTAGAGACACCAAGCGTGAAGCCAAGTATTGTCTTGTGATCTTGCACAAGTAATCTCACTGTGTGTAATAGCGCGACAATAATCGTAGAACCCTCTATTGAATCAATATTTTCCCCGAAAACTGAGAGGACCACCCCTACACTGTAAAGTGCAAAAGTTAATATTGGTTTAATTATTGTCTCAGTTTTTTTCTTATTCATTTTTTAGGCTTGGCTGCTTCTGAAGATTCATTTCAAAATCGACGCATCGAGCGATTTGGAAAAAATTTGCCAAGTATGGCGATCTCGTATAGTTTTCATCCCAACATTGGGATAGGCTTGAGAGTCATTCATCAATTGGCAAATTGCTTGGAAGATGAGTTCAGGATCCGTGCAGTCGACGGTTACTCCCAAGTTATGCTGTCTGGTCATCCATCCAATGAGCCCGTCTCGTGTCGCGAGAACCGGTTTGCCAGCAAATGCTGCTAGTACAAGAACACCACTCATGGCGTAGTGGGCGTTGTAACCTATCCAGACAACATCGGCAGCCCGGAATCCGGCTTCCTCGGTTGTGGTGTCGACATGGCAATCAATAGATAGCACCAAGGGCTCACTGACCAATTTTTCTCTGATTTCGGGTCCGTGCCGCCCCATCACAAGTATTTTAAGGTTCTTCTGGAACTGCTTGTTACGCACGCCGGCCAAGAGATATTCAACGCCTTTGCGACCGTCGATCACTCCATAAACAAGAATGACGAAATCTTCTTCAGAGATTCCAAGGTGATGTCGTGCGCTGACTCTACCAAAGTTATCCGTCAGTTTGGCAGGATCTGGAACAAATGACAGCTTCTGAGCATTGAAAGGGTTTTTTTTCCTTGTATTTTGCTCTAACGTTTCATCAATGGTCAGGAGCTTATGTAGGCTTTGCTGCTGCAATAGTCTGTAAAACAGGCGTTCTTTAACTGAGCTCCATTTCGGCTTGGGCGCAATCACGCCAGAATTTCTGTAATGGAAGGACGGGCGCATGCAGATGCCTGACCAATTGACGTGACCGCATGGCGATCCAAGCAGTGCAGTGGCATGCAGGCAGTAGTCTAGATAGGGCATGAATACATGATCCACCTCGTCTTTGACGTTCAGAGATTTGAAAAATCGCTTAAACATCAACCAATGGCTCAACTCTGATCCGACGACTCCAAGGCGTCCGAGCACAAGATCCCAGCACATAAGTGCGGGGATGATTTTGATGGTGATTCGTCCAGGGTGGGCGGCTTTCAGGCTTGCAAAAAGTGAATTATCGAAGTGCTCTAATCGCACGCTGACTGTGAGTCGATGACCTTGCTCCAAGAAGGTGGCAGCAGTGTGTTCCAAGTAGTTGCCGTGGTGTCCGGTTAGAACTGCTTCAAGAATCAGTATGTGCACGACGAGATTTTGACTGGGAGTGCGAAACTCGTAGGTTGGAAAAATATTTTGCGACTGGGAATTCTCGTTTAATAAATATGACCTTCAGATACCTATAGTTTTGACTATTATTGATCTGGTGTCTCGCAACATACTCTTGAACGGGTGAGGCAGGTACTCTTTGTTCATTGAGCCAGATGTGCCGAAGATTCTGGGCGTAGGATACATGGCTATTTCAGATAGCTTGAACTGGACTAGTGCATCCCTGTAGGCATGCTCTAGGTTGTAACCCCGGTCCTCGTCCACTTTCTGATATGCGTTCATAAGGTGAGCACGGAAAAATTCAGTCTCAGTCAAATAAAAGCGTGTGTCCAAGTAGACCGGATGGAAGCTACCCCCGTAGTCAAAGACGGCCTTCGACTTAAAGTGCGAAACACATTCGGGAAAATTAGAGAGCCAAAGTTTTGCCGTGCACTTTGCAAACGCATGGCTGCCTTGTAATGCTTTGCTTTTCTCCAGCGCATATTTGACGATCTCCCCTTCGCCATAACCCTTGCCGAGTGCGCGCACTTTGGTCCGGTCGTTGTTGAAGGATAGGAACTCGCAAGGTGCTTGCTGACCACTCTCGTCAGATGTGTTCATATGTTCAGACAAATCGAAACCGGATCCGTCACACACGATGACTGTATTGACTAGGGGCGTTTGCCTCCAGTGTTTGATAGCCGCAACGGTTTTGCTCAGTCGTTGGTCTTGATTGCTCAACTTGGTTTTGTTTGCTGATACGTTGATGGCTGAAGTGATCAGAACGGGTATTCCTTTGTTTACTTTCATGCTCGATTCTTCTTTGATTCATCGGTCAGCCAAAGCGATGCAAATAGCATGTATGCGAGTGATGTCCCGCCAGCAATTCCCAGGCTAATAATCATTCCACTTGCGCCAAGTAACGGCAAAAGCGTGGGCGCAGAAATCGTCAGTGTCATGAGTTGTAGTAGGCAAGCAATCAAGATCTGCTTAGGCTGTGCAATTGCACGCAGATAAGGGATGATTACTGCAATGAGCGCGCCTACTGTCATAGGGAAAACAAACATCTTTGTGATTGTTTCCGTGGCGTACCATGCATCACCAAGTGCAAAATTTATGAGGTGCCCGGATGTCAGTAAAAAAGACGCAACGGCCATAGAAAGGTATGCGAGAGTGAACTTCAATATCTTTATAAACCGCCGACGTGCATCGTAAGGCGAGTTCCTAAAGAGCTTGGCGTAGGTCGGGAAAAGATACTGCCCTAGAGCCATGACAGGTTCTACGATTAGTAGTTGGCAGATTCGCGCAGCAGTCTGGTAAAAACCAAGTTCGCTGACGCCTAGGTACTTGGCAACAAGAATTTTGTCGATCTGATTGAGCATTAGGGTAAGCACGCTGTTGCCCCAGATCCACTTTCCGAAATTTGTTAGGTGTGCAATCTGGCCCCACTGGGTGTTGGGGGAGATTGGCGTTCGAAATGGGAACCACGAGAGCACTATTTTCATGGTTTCTCCTGCTGCAGTGCCAATGACCATGGCTATAGGGCCTATTCCAACCAAAACTAGGGTTATTGTGACGAGCAGATCGGTTAAAGTGGCTAGAATCTCGTAAAGAGCGATGCCTCTGAAATTTCTGTCTCTTAGCATCAAGCTCGGTCCGGGATTCACCGTGTTCTTGAGTATGGCGACGAAGGCTGTCGCCTGAATAATGTTGCTTGCCGCAGGTGCGTTCAGAAGTCTGGCTAATTGTTCTGCAAGGATAATAAGGGCCAGAAATATAAAAATTCCTCTGGTTGCTTGTAATGTCCATAGAGCGCCTGCTTCTGTTAACTCAAGTCGCTTCTTGTTTTGAATAACCGCTTGCTGTAATCCTGTGTCAGTTAATGCCTCGGCAATTGCCATGGAAAGAATGCCAATTGCCACCAGACCGACCGCTTCTGGCCCCAACAACCTCGCAGCCGCGAAGAACTTAATAACCACAAGACCGCGGGTAACGATCTGATGAAGAATCGACCAACAGACGTTTTCGGCATTAGAAAACGTCGATTTAAGGGTTTTTAAGCGCAAAATCGAACGCCGCGGTGCTTTAAAGTTGAAGTGCGCTATTGCTCAATAGCTTACAGCGGCTTTGAATCCGTGCTTTCGAAGCAGGTACTGTTTCTTGGCCTCAGCTAGGTCTGCAATCACCATTTCTCGGCACATGTCAATGGTCGAAATTTCTGGCTGCCATCCAAGTCGCACTTGCGCCTTGGTAGGATCCCCCAGCAAGGTTTCCACCTCGGTGGGGCGGAAGTAGCGCGGGTCAATTCGCACCACCACCTGGCCTGGCTTCAGTGCCGGGGCTTTGTCGCCGGTGATGCTGTCCACGATGGCCACCTCGTCCACGCCCTGGCCTTCAAAACGCAGGGCGATGCCCAGTTCTTCGGCGCTCCATGCGATGAACTGGCGAACGCTGTATTGCTGGCCGGTGGCAATCACGAAGTCTTCCGGCTGGTCCTGCTGCAGCATGAGCCATTGCATACGCACGTAGTCTTTGGCGTGGCCCCAGTCGCGCAGGGCGTCTAGGTTGCCCATGTAGAGGCAGTCTTCCAGGCCTTGGGCGATGTGGGCCAGGCCGCGGGTGATCTTGCGGGTAACGAAGGTCTCGCCGCGGCGCGGGCTCTCGTGGTTGAACAAGATGCCGTTGCAGGCGTACATGCCGTAGGCCTCGCGGTAGTTCACCGTGATCCAGTAGGCATAGAGCTTGGCCACCGCGTAGGGGCTGCGCGGGTAGAAAGGTGTGGTTTCTTTCTGGGGCACCTCTTGCACCAGGCCATACAGCTCGCTGGTGCTGGCCTGGTAGAAGCGGGTTTTCTTTTCCAGGCCCAGGATGCGGATGGCTTCCAGCAGGCGCAGGGTGCCCATGGCGTCGACGTCGGCGGTGTATTCGGGGCTTTCAAAACTGACGGCCACGTGGCTTTGGGCGCCCAGGTTGTAAAGCTCGTCGGGCTGGGTTTCTTGAATGATGCGCACCAGGTTGCTGGTGTCGCTCAGGTCGCCGTAGTGCAGCTTGAAGCGGCTGTGCTCCAGGTGGGGGTCTTGGTAGATGTGATCGACCCGCTGGGTGTTGAAGCTGCTGGCGCGGCGTTTGATGCCGTGCACGATGTAGCCCTTTTCCAGCAGAAATTCGGCCAGGTAGCTGCCGTCTTGGCCGGTGATGCCGGTGATCAGGGCCACCTTGGGTGGGTTGGCGCCGGGGGTGTGGTTGGGAGGCAATTGGGTCATGCGTGGTGGCTCAGGAAATCTTGATAAGCCTGTTGCAGGCCTTGAACAAGGGGCACCTGGGCTTGCCAGCCCAGTGCTTGCAGGCGCTGGCTGTTCATCAGCTTGCGGGGGGCGCCGTCGGGTTTGGTGGTGTCGCAGCGCACTTGGCCGGTGTAGCCCACCACCTGGGCCACGGTGTGGGCCAGTTCGGCAATGCTCACGTCGCTGCCAAAGCCCACGTTCAGGTGGCTTTGCTGGGGCAGGGTGTGCTGCTGGTACACGGCGGCGGGCAGTTGCATCACGTGCAGGCAGGCGGCGGCCATGTCGTCCACGTAGAGAAACTCGCGCCGGGGGGTGCCGGTGCCCCAGATGGTCACCTTGGGGGCGTTGGCCTGCTTGGCCTCGTGGAAGCGGCGAATCAGCGCGGGCACCACGTGGCTGTTGTCGGGGTGGTAGTTGTCGCCGGGGCCGTACAGGTTGGTGGGCATGACGCTGCGGTAGTCCACCCCGTGGCTGGCGCCGTATTGGCGGTTGTAGCTTTCGCAGAGCTTGATGCCGACGATCTTGGCCACCGCGTAGGGCTCGTTGGTGGGCTCCAGCGGGCCGGTGAGCAGGGCGTCTTCGGCCATGGGCTGCGGCGCCAGGCGGGGGTAGATGCAGCTGCTGCCCAGAAACAGCAGTTGCCTCACGCCGTGCCGAAAGGCCGCCTCGATCACGTTGGCCTGGATCATCAGGTTGCGGTAGATGAAGTCGGCCGGGTAGGTGTGGTTGGCGTGTATGCCGCCCACGTGGGCGGCGGCCAGGTACACCTGGTCGGGCCGCTCGGTGGCGAAGAAGGTGCGCACGGCTGCCTGGTCGGTCAGGTCCAGCTGGGCGTGGGTGCGGGTGACGATGCGCTCGGCCGGGTGGCCCTGGGCCAGCAGCTGGCGCACGATGGCCGAGCCGACCATGCCGCGATGGCCGGCCACGTAGATTTTGTGCATGGGGGTGTGCGTCATGAAGGCAGCGCCTGGCGGGCTGGGCCGGTGGGCGGGGCTTCGGTGGGTAGCGGAGGCTGGGAATTCGTGCTCGCCCTGGGGGCGGGCAGGCTACCGCAGGGCCCGACGGGTGTCGGGCCC
>Ga0255140_1000401_pt1 | contig 15969 bp, 10 predicted proteins | sample Law_Colum_RepC_8_FD_188547 | JGI IMG/M metagenome (GOLD analysis project Ga0255140, IMG submission 188547) | Freshwater microbial communities from St. Lawrence River, New York, United States - Law_Colum_RepC_8d | ecosystem: Environmental > Aquatic > Freshwater > River | place: USA: New York...
TCATTGCGCTGCTGCCGCATGCGGCGGTGAAGGCCATCGCCCTGAGCAACATCACCGCGCCCGTGAGCCTGGCCAGCGTGGCGCCCCAGGCGCCCTGGGCCGGCGCCACCACCCCGCCCAGCGACTGGGCCCCCGCTTTCGCCAACGCCTCTGCCCAGGTGCACCAGGGCTACACCGGCCCCGAGGGCCAGCGCGTGGGCGTGCACCTGCACTACTACCGCCAGCAAGACTACGAGCGCAAGCTGGTGAGTTCCGAGAACATGCTGGCGCGCCACAACGACGCCACCTGGGCCCGTGCCCAGGCCGGCACCGCCCAGGCCCAATGGCCCGGCGCGCAATTGCCCGTGGCCAGCGCCACGCTGCGCCGCACCAGTGGCGGCCTCACCACCTCGGGCACCGAGCGCCTGCTGGCCTGGCGCTGGTACTGGGTGGACGACCGCTTCACCGCCAGCGACGCCGCCGCCAAGCTGCTGGGCGCCTGGGGCCGCGTGCGCGGCTGGGGCGACGACGGCGCCATCGTGGTGGTCTACACCCCGCTCGATCCCCAACTCACCGAGGCCCAGGCGCAAGAGCGCGCCCAGGCCACCCTGCGCGCCTTCGTCCAGGCCAACGGCGCGGCCCTGCTAGACAGCCTGCGCCGCACGCGCGCCGGCCACTGACCCGACCATGTGCGGCATTTCCGGCCTATTCGATCCCCAAGGCACGCGCGACTTTGACCGCGCGCTGCTCTCTCGCATCAACAACATCCAGAGCCACCGCGGCCCCGACGAAGACGGCCTGCACCTCGAGCCCGGCCTGGGCCTGGGGCACCGGCGCCTGTCCGTCATTGACCTGAGCACCGGCCAGCAGCCGCTGTTCAACGAAGACGGCAGCGTGGCCATCGTCTTCAACGGCGAGATCTACAACTTCCGTGAGCTCGTGCCCGAGCTGCAGGCCCTGGGCTACCGCTTTCGCACCCGCAGCGACACCGAGGTGATCGTGCACGCCTGGCAGGCCTGGGGCGAGGCCTGCGTGCACCGCCTGCGCGGCATGTTCGCCTTCGCCCTGTGGGACCGCCGCCAGCAAACCCTGTTCCTGGCGCGCGACCGCCTGGGCGTCAAGCCCATGCACTACGCCTGGCTGCCCGATGGCAGCTTTGTGTTCGGCTCCGAGCTCAAGGTGGTCACCGCCCACCCGGCCTTCCAGCACGAGATCGACCCCCTGGCGGTGGAGGAATACTTCGCCTTCGGCTACGTGCAAGACCCGCGCTGCATCTACCAGGGCGCCCACAAACTGCCGGCCGGCCACACCCTCACGCTCAGGCGAGGGCAGGGCAATCGCCCCGAACCCAAACCCTATTGGGATCTGCACTTCACCAACGACAGCCGCCTCTCCTACGCCGATGCCCAGGCCGAACTGCTGGCGCGCGTGAAAGAAGCCGTGCGCCTGCGCCTGGTGGCCGACGTGCCCCTGGGCGCCTTTCTGTCGGGCGGGGTCGATTCCAGCGCCGTGGTCGCCACCATGGCCGGCCTGTCTGACACACCGGTGCACACCTGCGCCATCGGCTTTGACGACCCGAAATTCAACGAGTCCGACTTCGCCCGCCAGGTGGCCGAGCGTTACCACACCGACCACCGGCTGGAAATCGTCAGCGGCGGCGCCGACTTTGACCTGATCGACACCCTGGCCTGGCTTTACGACGAGCCCTACGCCGACAGCTCGGCCCTGCCCACCTACCGCGTGTGTCAGATGGCCCGCAAGCACGTGACGGTGGCGCTCTCGGGCGACGGCGGCGACGAGGCCTTCGGCGGCTACCGCCGCCACCGCCTGCACCTGGGCGAAGAGGCCGTGCGCGGTCGCCTGCCCCTGGGCCTGCGCCGCGGCCTGTTCGGCCTGCTGGGCCACTGGTACCCCAAGGCCGACTGGGCGCCGCGCCCCTTGCGCGCCAAGACCACCTTCCAGGCCCTGGCCATGGACAGCGTGCAGGCCTACTGCCACACCATGTCCAAGCTGCGCGACGACGAGCGCCGCGCCCTGTTCACGCCCGAGTTCCAGCGCAGCCTGGGCGGCTACCGCGCGCTCGACGTCTTCCGCCGCCACGCCGCCAACGCCCACACCGACGACCCGCTGGCCCTGGTGCAATACCTCGACTACAAAACCTGGCTGGTCAGCGACATCAACACCAAGGTCGACCGCGCCGGCATGGCCCATTCGCTGGAGGTGCGCGAGCCCCTCATGGACCACGAGCTGGTGCAGTGGATCGCCACCTTGCCCAGCAGCTACAAGATTCGCGGCGGCGAAGGCAAGGCCATCTTCAAACAGGCCTTCGAGCCCCTGCTGCCGCACGACGTGCTCTACCGCCCCAAGATGGGCTTCTCGGTGCCATTGGCCACCTGGCTGCGCGAACCCCTGAAAGACCGCGTGCGCCAGGCCCTGCTGGGCGAGCGCATGCGCGACAGCGGCTACTTCAACCCCAGCACCGTGCGCCGCCTGATCGACGAACACAACAGCGGCCTGCGCGACCACGCCACCGCCCTGTGGTCGCTGCTGATGTTCGAGGCGTTTTTGCGCGTAAGCGATGGGGGCGTGGCCCATGGCTGACACCCGGCGCCACGCCAGCCCCGTGAAGATCGTGCACGTGGTCTACAGCTTCGGCGTGGGCGGGCTGGAAAACGTGATCGTGCAGCTCATCAACCGCCTGCCCGCCGATCGCTTCGAGCACACCGTGCTGGCCCTCTCCACCGTGAGCGACTTTCAGCAGCGCGTGAACCGCCCCGACGTGCGCTTCATCGCCCTGAACAAGCCGCCCGGCCACGCCGTGGGCCTCTACCCGCGCATCTACCGCCTGCTGCGCGAGCTGCGCCCCGACGTGCTGCACACCTGCAACCTGGCCGCGCTGGAGGTGGTGCCCCTGGCCTGGCTGGCCCGCGTGCCCCTGCGCGTGCACGCCGAACACGGCTGGGACGCGCACGACCCCAACGGCCGCAACCCCCGCTACCAGCGCCTGCGCCGCCTGTACAAACCCTTCGTCAGCCAGTACGTGGCCGTCTCGCGCGACCTGGACGACTACCTCGGCCGCGCCATCGGCGTGCCCGCCACCCGCCGCAGCCTCATTGCCAACGGCGTGGACACCGACACCTTCGCCCCCGCCCACGGCGCGCGCCACGCCGTGCCCGGCTGCCCCTTCCAGCCCGGCTGGCACTGGCTGGTGGGCACCGTGGGCCGCCTGCAGACCGTGAAAAACCAGCCCCTGCTGGCCCGCGCCTTTGTGCGCGCCCTGCGCGAGAACCCCGCCATGCGCGACACCGCGCGCCTGGTCATCGTGGGCGAAGGCCCGCTGCGCGCCGAGGTGGAACAGGTCTTGGCCGAGGCCGGCATGGCCGACCTCGCCTGGCTGCCCGGCGCCCGCCACGACGTGGCCGACGTGCTGCGCTCGCTTGACCTGTTCGTGCTGCCCTCACAAGCCGAAGGCACCTCGTGCACCCTGCAAGAGGCCATGGCCTGCGGCCTGCCCGTGGTGGCCACCGCCGTGGGCGGCACGCCCGACCTGGTGAACGAAGGCGTCACCGGCCACCTGGTGCCGCCCGACGACGAAGCCGCCCTGGCCCAGGCCCTGGCCCAAGCCTTCGACCAGCCCGACGTGGTGGCCCGCCAAGGCCTGGCCGCCCGTGACCAAGCCGTGCAGCGCTTCGGCATGCGCGGCATGCTGAGACAGTACCAACAACTCTTCGACCCGTTCGCAGACCCCATCAACGCCTGACATGCGCATCCTCTACCACCACCGAACGGCCTCCAAAGACGGGCAGGCCGTGCACATCGAAGAAATGATCGACGCCATGCGCGCGCTCGGTCATGAGGTGCGCGTGGTGGCCCCCCTGGCCGACCAGGGCGAAGGCCAGATGGGCGGCGGCGTGGGCTGGGTGCACCGCCTCAAAGCCATGCTGCCCAAGGCCGTGTACGAGCTTATGGAACTGGCCTACAGCCTGGTGGCCTACCGCAAGCTCATGGCCGCCGCCCGCGAGTTCCAGCCCGACGCCATCTACGAGCGCTACAACCTTTTCCTGCTGGCCGGCCTCATGGCCAAGCGCCGCCTGGGCCTGCCCCTGCTGCTGGAGGTGAACGCCCCGCTCGTGTTTGAGCGCTCGCAGCACAGCGGCGGCCTGGCCCTCAAGGCCCTGGCCCGCTGGGCCGAAGGCAAAGCCTGGCGCGGGGCCGACGCCGTGCTGCCCGTCACCGCCGTGCTGGCCGAGCACGTGCGCGCCTACGGCGTGCCCGCCGAGCGCATCCACGTCATCCCCAACGGCATCAACCGCGCCCACTTCGCCCACGCCCCCAGCCCCACTGAGGCCAAGGCCCGCCTGGGCCTGCAGGGCAGGGTGGTGCTGGGCTTCACCGGCTTCGTGCGCGACTGGCACGGCGTGGACCGCATCGTCAACTGGATGGCCAGCCCCGGCGCCCCCGCCAACACCCACCTGCTCGTGGTGGGCGACGGCCCCGTGCGCGCCGAACTGGAAGCCCAGGCCCGCCGCCTGGGCCTGGCCGAGCGCGTCACCTTCACCGGCGTCATCCACCGCGACCAGGTGCCCGCCCACGTGGCCGCCTTCGACGTGGCCCTGCAACCCGCCGTCACCCCCTACGCCTCGCCCCTGAAGCTCATGGAATACCTGGTGCTGGGCAAGGCCGTCATCGCCCCGGCCACGCCCAACCTGCAAGAAGTGCTCACCGACAACGTGAACGCCCTGCTGTTCAACGAAACCGAGGCCGGCGCGCTGGAGCGCACCCTGGGCCGCCTGTGCCACGACACCGCCTTGCGCGAGCGTCTGGCCCAAGGCGCGGCCGACACCATCGACCGGCTGGAACTCACCTGGTTGGGCAACGCCAGGCGGGTTATCAATCTGGCCTCAGGCCCACACTATAAAAACTTCTAAAGAATTCTTATGGTCAAGCAGCCTAGATCCGAATTTCAGCAGCACATTCATGTGTTTCGTGCTATAGCAATAATTCTTATAGTATGTGCACATTCTATTCCCTCGCTGGATTGGGCCCAAAATCCTTTTTGGGCTCGATTCTTTGATGGCTTAGCCAACGAAGCGTCAATCTTCTTCTTTTTTATTGCAGGCTACCTTTTTCAGCATCTGAGTAAGAATTTCTCCTATCGGGCTTACTTGATCCAAAAGATAAAAACCGTCATCGTTCCTTATTTATTTGTTTCGCTTCCGGCTTTGTATCTGTTTACGATGGTGGTGGAACGGGAAGGTATGTGGATTTGGTTCTACGAAATTCCTGTTTGGCAGCAGGTTGCTTTGTTTTTGTTGACGGGTAAGCACCTTGCGCCACTATGGTTTGTACCAACCATCACCTTGATTTATTTGCTGGCTCCTGTATTTATATATGTAGATCGCAAAGTGCCTAAGCTGTATTGGATTATTTTGCCACTTTGGATTCTGGCGATGTACACCGGGCGCAACGGTCCGATCGGGCCGCTTGAAAAAGCTGTTTATTTGTTGCCGGTTTATTTGTTGGGAATGCTCGTGTCAAGCTATCGATTGCAAGCGCAGTGTTTAATTAAAAGATATTGGGTCGTGCTGTTAGCTGTTTCTTTGGCGGGCTTTGCGGGGTTTGTGCTTAACTTGAGCGAGCCGCCGTATTACCTCATGATGATGAAGGCCCCTTTGGCTCTTTTGTTGACTGTCATTCTCTTTCGTATATATCCGATATTTGGGCGTCGATTGGACTATATCGCAGAGGTCAGCTTCGGTATCTTTTTCATTCATGCCTATTTCATCTCCTTTTTTAAGTCTGTTGCGACATATTGGATGCGCGGAAGCCATTATTCTGGGGTAGACGCATTTCTTCTTCCGGGCTCTTGGCTCACGTTGCTGATTTACACGCTGACGGTGCTCGGCGCTTCGCTACTTTCAATCTGGATTTGTCAGCGAGTTCTCGGCAAAAGAAGCCGATATTTTGTTGGTGCATAAGGCTCCTTAGAGCATATGAAGGTCTTGCTGTTCTCCAGCCTCTACCCCAGCGCGGTGCGGCCCATCCACGGCATCTTCGTGGAGACGCGCCTGCGCGAGCTGCTGAAAACCGGCCAGGTGCAGGCCAAGGTGGTCGCGCCCGTGCCCTGGTTCCCCTTCAAGGCCAAGCGCTTCGGCGAGTACGCCCAGTTCGCCGCCACGCCGCGCTTTGAGACGCGCAATGGCGTGGAGGTGCACCACCCGCGCTACCTGCTGCTGCCCAAGGTGGGCATGAACCTGGCCCCCTACGCCATGGCCCTGGGCGCGCTGCGCACCGTGCGCCGCCTGCAGCGCGAAGGCTTTGACCCCGACCTCATCGACGCCCACTACTACTACCCCGACGGCGTGGCCGCCGGCCTGTTGGCCAAGTGGCTGGGCAAGCCCTTCGTGGTCACCGCCCGCGGCACCGACCTGAACCTGATTCCCCAATACCCCCTGCCGCGCAAGCTCATTCTGGAAACCGCCGCGCAGGCCAGCGCCTCCATTGGCGTGTGCCAGGCCCTGATGGACACCCTGGGCGAGCTGGGCGCTGAGCGCAGCAAGCTGCACACCCTGCGCAACGGCGTGGACCTGGAGCGCTTCGTGCCCGAAGACCGCGCCCAGGCCCGCCAGCGCCTGGGCCTGCCGGTGGACAGGCGCTACCTGCTCTCGGTGGGCCATCTGGTGGAACGCAAAGGCCACCACATCGCCATCGAGGCCTTGTCTCACCTGCCCGGGGTGACGCTGCTCATCGCTGGCGGTGGCCCGGAAGAGGGCGCCCTGAAAGCCCTGGCTAAGCGCCTGGGCGTGGCCGATCGCGTGCGCTGGGTGGGCGTGGTGCCCCAGACCGATCTGAAGTGGTGGTACAGCGCGGCCGACGTGCTGGCCCTGTGCAGCAGCCGAGAAGGCTGGGCCAATGTGCTGCTGGAGGCCATGGCCTGTGGCACGCCAGTGCTGGCCACCAACATCTGGGGCACACCCGAAGTGGTGAGCACCCCCGCCGCCGGCCTGCTGCTGGCCCGCCGCGACGCCCCCGCCCTGGCCGCCGCCTGGGTGCACCTGCACACCCAGCTGCCCAACCGGGAAGACACCCGCGCCCACGCCGAGACCTTCTCGTGGGACGCCACCACGCAAGGGCAGCTGAGCTTGTTCGCTGAGGTGATGGGTCAAGCAAAAGGAGCTGCCTGATGGAAGCCTTGATTCTGGTGGCCGACATGGCGGTCATGACCTACCTCTGCTGGCGCGTGTTCAAAGCAGGCTCGGGCAATAGCAAGCCTGATGACCTAGGCATGCTTTCTTATCGGGACGACAAAGATGGTCGTTCGTAAAGGGCACTCGCCTTCAGGTGTCGGAGTGAAGCATGCGTGATGCCGTTTTTGCCTTGATGGTGCTTTGCGTGTTGCCGCTGGCCATCGCGCGGCCTTTCAATGCCTACCTGCTCTGGGGCTGGACGGGCCTGCTGGTGCCCACGGCCTACTTCTACGGCTTCATGACCGACGCCCGGGTGAATCTGACGTTTGCTATGTTGACCTTGGGGCTGATCGTGCTGGGCAAGGTGAAATGGCGCGATTACCAGCCCAACCGCGTCACCTGGCTCTACCTGCTATGGGCCTTGCACGCCACGCTGGCTTTCTTGTTTGCCTACGGCAACAACCCCTACAACGCTCAGTACTACGAGATCCTCATCAAGGGGCTGCTATTCGCGCTGGCGATGCCCTTCTTCGTGCGGGAGCGCATGCACTTTCATGCCATGTTCATCGTCATTGCGCTTGGCCTGGGCATTCACGGCGTGTTGAATGGTTTGAAGTCTGTGGCTTCGGCTGGCGGTCACAACATGCTGGGCCCTGCAGGCACCATGCTGGAGGACCGCAACCACCTCTCAACCGCGTTGGCCCTAGCCTTGCCGATACTGTTCTACCTGCAGACTTACGCAGCGAATAGGCTGCTGCGCATTGCCTATTTGGGCGGCTTCTGTCTATTGGTTTTAGCCATCCTAGGTGGGGGGTCACGCGCCGGCTTCATCGCCGTGTCGGTGGTGGGCCTGTGGCTAGTGCTTACCACGCGGCGCAAAGGGCTGGCGCTGGCACTGGTGATGGCCGCCGTGGTGGGTTTCTTTGCGTTCGCGCCCGAAGACATCACCAGCCGTTTGTCCACCATCAAAGAGGCGGACGAAGATAGCTCGTTCATGGGCCGGGTGATTGCGTGGAAGATCAGTTCGGCTATCGCCTTGGCCAACCCGGTGTTTGGCGGTGGCTTCCACGCAGTGCAGGTGCAAACGATTTGGGACACCTTCAAGACGGCACCCAGCTTGCTGGACCTTTTGAATCTTCCCGTGCCCGTGTTTTCGGCCAAGGCGGCACACAGTATTTACTTTGAAGTTATGGGTGACCTGGGCTTTGTGGGCTTGGGTTTGTTTCTGTTCATCATGTTGCGTGCCATTTGGAGCGGGTTAAACATCAAGCGCATGGCCGCTCAGTTGGGGCCTTCGTTTCAGTGGGCGCGCGACATGGGGGACATGCTCATGCTGTCGATCCTAGCGTACATGGTTGGAGGCGCCTCAGTCAGCATCGCCTATCTCGAACTTATATACGTGATCGTAATGATCATGGAGTTATTGCGCTTGCACCTCATTCGTTCTATGGGAAATCCTTAGTAGGATGCTAACTGCAAAATGGCAGTAACTAATTTTTGTGATCAAAATAGACTAATTGACGTAGATCTTAATCTTGGCGACGCAGGTTGGAGGATTTTATTGGGCTTGCCAGGGTGTGCAAAACCAAAATTTTGGTAATGATTGGAAATGAGGATATCAAGGCAGGTGGAGGTTGGAAAATGATTCCTTGGGTTCAGCCGCGTAGCGTTAACTTGTTCGTGTTCCATTCCGTTGAAGCCAAAGGGCAAACGGGTGGAGGTTCATGGTCCACATCAGAGTCACTATTTCAGGATCAGCTTGACTTTATCGCAGAGAATTTCCAAGTTGCGACAGTCTCGGATGTGATCAATTTAAGGAATAAGCCTCGAAAGGGTAAGCCGCTTGCCTGCATTACATTTGACGATGGTGATCCATCATGGATGGGGCTTGTTCGCAGTGAACTGGCAGATAGAGATTTAAGGGCGACATTTTATGTGGCGACTAATCAAATTTTTGATCGCCCAATCTGGCATGATCGCCTGAGATTTTGTCTAAACGCTATTCGAGGATCAAAAATCGATTTACCGTGGTTGGGAACTCGAAATTTGCCATATGCATCGGTTAACGAGAAGCTTAAGGCTGCTGATTCTCTCGCAAGATTGATGAAGTATCAGGCGCCGGAAGTGCGGGAGCGAATGCTGTGCAAGTTGGAGGAATTCGTAGGAGGTCGTTGCGAATCATCGGGACTTTCCGTGTTAGATCTAAGAGCCTTGGTAAGTGATGGCCATGAAATAGGATCGCATACAAAATCTCACCCCATCCTAACGCATTGTTCAGATAGTTTTGCGGAAAATGAGATCTTCGAATCTAAGGAAATATTGAGTGACTTGTTGGGGCAGAAGATTTGCTCGTTTTCGTACCCGAATGGGAAGCCGGGGCTAGACTACCTGGCCAAGCATGTCGAGATGGTTCGAAAAGCAGGCTATGAAAGCGCGGTTGCTACCGCTCGAGGTGGATTGCTATCGAGTACAAGCGTATGGGAGATACCAAGGTTCTCCCCGTGGGGAAGGACTTGGTTTAGCAAGAGACGACAGGTTTTCATCAACTCGCTCTTTAGGTCTAAGTCAGTTGAGCAGCAGTCTGGAGAAAGGCTGCGCATTCTATTTGTTGAAAATGGTTCGGGGTTTGGGGGTGCGGTAGTGGCCTTGCAATCTTTGATTCAGTCAATTCCAGATCAATCGTTATCTGTGGGGGTTGTTGCTGGGCTTGACTGCAATTTCAAAGAAGCATCTTGTGTTGAGAGCGTGTACAGTGCATCAACTCACTCGGGCGAAAACAATTCGGTTTTCTTGTTTTTGTCGGGAGTCGCTAGAAAGTTGCCTCGCTTGGTCGGAAAGGGTTTGGTGGGAAGATTGGATGACCTCTTTCTTAGATTGCCGTACTTTTTAAAACTGCTTTCAATTGTGGTTAGATTTCGTCCACATGTGATTCATGGAAATAATGAAATCGTATCCAACCGAGAGGCCATGCTGGTGGCGCGATGCATGCGGATTCCCTATGTTCAACATGTTCGTGGGCCATTTCCAAAAGATACAAGACTGGGTTATCTATTGAATGGCCCAAGTATTTTCTTGCCTGTTTCTAGATGGCTATATTTTTCATGTATTGAGGCCGGAGTTAGTGTATCTAGGTTGATGCATATATACGATGGAGTGCCGAAGTCATCCAAGCGTCATGGCAATAAGCGCCCTGAGTTGTGCGGGAGTCAGGGGGACGGGGCAGATGTGCAGGGATGTGGTTCTCCGATTGTTGCTATGGTGGGGATGCTCGTTCCGTGGAAGGGGCAAGAACTGTTTATAGATGCTGTAGGGATCATTTTCCGCTCCCTCCCTCATGTAAAGTTCCTAATCGTTGGGGCTCCACCAGCATATATGAACGGAGAATACAAAGATAGGTTGATTAAAAAAGTCCAAAATCTTGGCTTGGAGGGAATTATTACGTTTACGGGGCAAATAGAAGACGTAGCTCAAAAGATGTCTCAATTTGATGTCGTGGTATCAGCATCAATCGACCCGGAGCCGCTTGGTCTTGTAATGATTGAGGCAATGAGGGAAGGCTGCTATTTCGTAGGGCCCGATCACGGAGCTACAGCTGAATTTATCGACTCAAGGGACAGGGGCGTCTTGTTCAAGTCTGGCTCCGCCCAAGCACTGGCCGAGGCGCTTGAGGTTGCGATCAACTATCGCTCGTTCACTGATGCCAACACAAGGGATGCTGCCAAGAATCTTCCGATTGAGGTCGACATGGCAACTCATGCGGCGAGGGTTGTTGCCGTCCATGAAGCTGCTTTCGTAGGATTGGATGCTTAAATTGCGATGAAATAATCTTCGCTCCATTTCTGGTTGATTTGCTGCTTATGCAAAGAACCATAGCCCGATCACCAGTTATTACTTTCTGGTTGATGGAATCGTGCTTCAAGTGATGTATTTTGACACTTGCCTTTTGATTGTTTTGGATCGCATGGTGGGATTTATGGGTGAATCTATTTATTCTGGTTGGCGTAAATGTATGCAGTGAGGTGATTTGTGAAGTTGTTCTACTATAAAGATCCTGTCGGCAATTTTGGCGATGATCTGAATCCGCTGATTTGGTATTCTCTCTTTCCTGATGAGTTCTCTGTCGGCGATCAAGATGAGATTGCATTGGGCATCGGGACGTTGATAAATGATAGAGCTCCCAAGGCAAAAAAAATATACGTACTTGGCTCAGGTGTTGGGTATCATGGATCGGCTAAAGTTGGATCTGAGTGGGATTTTGTTTTTGTTCGCGGTCCATTGTCGGCAAAATCTTTAGGTCTGTCGAATTCTGCTGCAATTACCGATCCAGCCATACTGATTTCCGAGCTATTTCCGCGACGGAATAGTCAGGGAGATTCGTTAAGGGTGTCATATATGCCCCATCACGCAAGTTGTACTAACGCAGACTGGCGAGAGGTTGTTGAGGCCGCTGGTCTGCAATATTTGGATCCGTCTTCTGACGTGATCGAGACGATCCATTTAATTCGCAACTCGAAACTCGTGATTGCAGAAGCTATGCACGGCGCAATTGTTGCTGACGCGTTGGGCGTGCCATGGATCCCAGTGAAGGCCTACAAGCACATATTGGATTTCAAATGGATCGACTGGTGTAATTCAATGGGGCTGGAGTATCGCCCAGTGATCTTGCCCGAGCTATGGGATAGTGAGAAGTTTCATACGCCCAGCGACGTCAGGAAGAGCGATATCAAAAGATTTTTAATTTCTATTGGGGCTTCGGGTAATGGCTGGACTCCACCATTAAACAGGAACAATAGAGGCATATATTTCGATAAAACTGTACTCGAGTTGAGTAAGCTCGCCAAGCAAGAAGCCGTATTTCTGAGTTCTGAACTGGTGCACCAGTCTAGGCTCAATCAGGTCAGGGATCGGCTTGATTCATTCTTTTCTAGAGTTCGCGACTAAAACTGGAGCCGTCACTATCGTTTGCGGCTATTTATCAGTGTAATGGTTAGTCCAACCAGTTCCTTACTTATTGGTAGTCGCAATATGAAGTAGGCAGTGATAGCGGCTGCCGCTGCAAAGGTGCTAGTCGCTACTACTGCAGACCATGTAGAAATATTCGGTGGTAGTGAAATTCGTACGCCCAGGCCTACCAATCCAACAATGGCTGCATGAACTACCAAGGGCATCGTCCATCTGGCCCAGTCTATCCAATTTAGACCCAGATGGCGGTGGTGAATCCATAAATAAAGTGGAATGCTGGACATTTGGCCTATAGCTATTGCTTTTGCGAAGCTTGCAAGGGTGCCATCGAATAGGATAGCTGCAGATAAAATTTTCCCGAGTAGTACTAGAGACTGTGGCGCAATTGATGCGTAAGGCTTGCCGACGCCAGCCAACGCAGGTGCGCTTAATGTGAAAACACTGCTTATGGCATATGCCAAGCAGAGCCAAGAAATCGAAGAAACCGCTCCCAACCATGCGTTTCCGTACAGGACGCTCACGACGTCATGGGCTAGCACTGCTATAACTGCAAGACTAGGCAGCATCAGGGAATTGATTAGCGAGGTTGCCCGAAGGTACTCACTAGCGATCGGGCCGTTGGCGTGATGCAGTTTGGCTAGGTATGGAAGGGCGAAATAGTTGACAGTAGGATGCAACGCCGTGCCCACCATGTTCACAGTAGAGTTCGCTCGACTAAAAAGGCCCACCGCAGACGCGTTCATGTATCTCCCAAGTAGCACATCGGGTAGAGCATTGTCGGCGGCCTTGAGTAGGGCTGTAATCAAATTTCCAGCTCCGAAATGAATTATTGCTTTGATTTCGCTGAATGATGGAAGTACGGGTAGCGGGCGAGAAAGTACATACCTAGCCATTAGGCCGGATGCAAGAATATTAATAAGATTTGCCCATGCCATAGTCATTGGGCCGAATCCGTTTGCAGCGAAGGCAATCGAGGCAATGAAATAAACGGACGTGCTCACTGCGGTCACTTGAGCAGACTTTTCCACAGCCATTTCTCTTGAAAGTATTGCTGTTGGGATGGCTCCGAATGGGATGAAGACAAAGCCGAGTGCCAGAACCCGAACCACGTCGGTCACTCCGTCCTCATGGAAGAAGTTGGCCCAGTAGGGTGCACTAAGATACATCCCAATGGCAACAGACCATGACGTAGCGAGAAGTACGCCAAGAGCGTTGCGTAGGTTCGTCGCAGTCAGTTCTTTCTCGCGTTTTATATAAGTTGTGACTCCGAAATCGCGGAAAACGTGTGCGACTGCCATTAGGACTGCAGCCATCGAGAAGATGCCAATATCCTGCGGACTGAGCAAGCGTGCCAAAATGATCGTTAGCAAAAAGTTTGCTAACAGAGCTAGGTTGCTCACGAGGAACTGAAGGGCGACCTTCTTGCGAACGGAAGACACTTAGAGTAGATGCTAGGTTAGATCACAACTCGATCGGATATGTTATTAACTGCTCCGCGCGATGGAGTTGTTGTGATCGGTGGCGCCGACGTATGGATGGAAATCTTGACGCTAGTCTTGTCTATATTTTGAGCTATATAGTATTAATTTTTGCGTGCGGGTATGTAGAAAAGCCCCTTGATCCTACAGGTTCAAGGGGCTTAGTCAAGTCGTTGACCAATTTGGTGAAATGTCTATTTGATGGCCGATGACTCTTTTATCTATCTGGATATTTGAATGAGATTTTTTCTTACTTGCGTGGAACAATAGCCCAAGTTGGGTCTGAGTTGAAGGCGTTATCGATTTTGGGCGTGAAGGTTAACCACCGAGCATATGCGGTGGATGCGTTTGCAACGCCGGCATCAATCGCGGTCGCAAGGCTTGCTCGTGCTCCGGCTGCATATCCAACGGCTCCATCAGGGTATCCATCAATTGCAGTGGTTGATGTGCAACTCTGACCCGGATAGTTTGCCTCGTAGAGGGCCTTCCAGGTGGTTATGAAGTTGCCGTTGATGTCCCGAATCTTCCAGTAATAGCCGGCGGCATTTGCTGTGCAGAATCCAGCAGGTTCATTGAGAAAACGGCCAACATTGAACTTCCCAAACCAGTCGAGCGTCGGTTTTGCTAGCGGCTCTCCATCCTCCACCATCTGCGCGAAGATAATTCCCATAAAATCGTTTTGCCAAGGGCCGGTTACTGACTTGTCATCGGGCTTTTGGATAGCCCCTAGCGGCGATTGTGCTGTTGCGTCGGGATTGTTTACAAAAGTATCGATGTACCAGTTCAAATTGTTATTTAGACGATTCTGAAAATATGATTTGTGAGGGTGAGTGTCGGGGAGAAAAAGAGCTGCATCGCGAATCGATCTTAGTGCCCAAGCCTGACCACGCAGTTGCTCAGGGTGAATGAGGCCTGCTCCATACCCTCGGTAGCTCGGGTTGTTCGCGGCCATGTTCCAGGCTGCCCAAAATGCGGCTTCCTCCTGATAAAAGGCGTCTCCAGTCACGAGATAGGGAACAAAGGCAAAAGATCCCTGGTGAGCGATATCAACAGACCAAATGGTCGCTCCATCGACGACGGCTGGAAGTGCTGGGCTGGAGGTGCCAATCCGTACCGCGACCTTTGGATATCGGTCCAAGTCAAGTGGCAATGCGGTTGAGTCATCGCGGTAGTGAACCGGCACTGAGGCAGCGGCGTCGGCGTTGGCCAGCATCACCTCCAACATGCGGGGATCTTGTGACACCAGATACTGCGCAGTCCATCGGGGAAGCGGGCCAATTTCTTGGCGACCGCCCGTGGTGGGGAAATAGGGCGTGAGGAACGCATTTCCCATCGGGCCAAGTGCGGCCTGATCCTGGCGTTTTTGTGCCAGAAGGGCGTATTGACCGGCCAGTACCGTCTCCGGCACCTGCAAATTCAAGTTGTAGTTCCATACCGCCTTACTAGCCATGAAGTAAGGCATGTTGTGGCGCACGCGCGCCTGCGGCTCGGCCGAAGCGCCCGTCCACAGCACCTTGTGCCAGCGGGCGTGGTGGTAGTGGGTGAACTTGGGCTGGGTGTAGATCGTGCTGCCGTTGCGCTTCACGGCAAACGAGTAGGTGATGTTGCCGGGGTTGGCCGTCCAGGTGCGGGTGTTTTCCATCACCACGTCGGTGCGGATGCGCTGGCCACCGTCCACCAGGCGGGTGTGCAGCCGGGCGGTGAGGTGGGGGTGTTGGGTGCCGGTGGCCTTGTCTTTGAAGGGCAGGGCCACGGTGTACTCGGTGGCCACGGCGCCGGCCAGGCGGCGGCCGCTGCCGCTGGCGATTTGGGCCGCCAGTTGGGCTTGGGGCTGGGCCACCAGGGTGGCCACCACATTGCCGTTGGCGTCAAACACCTGGGCTTCGAGTTCCAGGTTCCAGTCGGGGTTAGCCGGCACGTTGGGGGAGCTGCTGGTCTTGGTGCCGGTGTAGAGGTTGATGATCTTGCTCTGGCCGGGCTGCAGGTTGTTGAGCTGGGCGCTCAGCACGGCGAAGCGGGCAGAGCCGTCGCGGTGCGACGAGATTTCGTCGGTCTGCAGGGGCACGGCCACACCGTCCACCTTGGCCACGAGGCCTTGGGTGGTGTGCTGCCAGTCGCCGGCACGGAAGGGCTGGCCGAAGGTCACGGGCACGCTGGCCTGGGTGACGGTGGCGGTGCCGGTCACTTCCACGCAGGTGATGGCGTCGGTGGCGCAGGCAAAGGGTCCCACGGGCACGATGGTAGTGGTGCCACCCGATGTGGTGGTGCCGCCCGTGGTGGTCGTCGGATCGGTGGTCGTGGTGGTACCGCCCGTCGTGGTGGTCGGATCGGTGGTCGTCGTGGTGCCGCCCGTGGTGGTGGTG
>Ga0255140_1000404_pt1 | contig 15846 bp, 17 predicted proteins | sample Law_Colum_RepC_8_FD_188547 | JGI IMG/M metagenome (GOLD analysis project Ga0255140, IMG submission 188547) | Freshwater microbial communities from St. Lawrence River, New York, United States - Law_Colum_RepC_8d | ecosystem: Environmental > Aquatic > Freshwater > River | place: USA: New York...
GGTCAACCACGCGCTCGCCGTCTTCCTTGGTGAAGGGGCCTGGCAGCGGGGGCAGCAGGTCCAGCACGCGCTCGGAGGGCCGGCACAGGGCCGCGCCACGCGGCGTGACCACGATGGGCCGGTTCAGCAGCACCGGGTGCTGGCCGATGGCGTCCAGAATGGCCTCGTCGCTCACACCGGGCTGGTCCAGCCCCAACTCGGCACAAACAGCCTCTTTGGCGCGCAACACCTCACGGACACCCACGCCCATGGCGGCCAGCAGGGCCAGCAGTTGCTCGCGGCTGGGCGGGGTCTTGAGGTACTCCACCACCACCGGCTCGATGCCGGCGTGGCGGATCAGCGCCAGCACATTGCGCGAGGTGCCGCAGCGCGGGTTGTGCAGCACGGTCACGCCGTCGGCAAAGCCGGGGGGCAACTGGTAGGCGCTCACGCCAGGCCCTCGGCCTTCAGTGCGGCCTGCACGGCCGGGCGCTGGCCCACGCGGGCCAGGAAGGCGGCCACGTTGGGCCACGGGGCCAGGTCGATCTTGAGCATGCGCGTCCAGCTCAGCACCACGAAGAGGTAGGCGTCGGCCACGCTGAAGGCATCGCCCATCAGGTAGGGGCGGCTGGCCAGTTGCTCGTTCACGTAGGCCAGGCGGCGCTCCAGGTTGGCGCGGGCGCCGGCCTTCCAGTCGTCGCTGGCGGCGGGGTTGAAGAAGGGGCTGAAGTTCTTGTGCAGCTCGGTGCCGATGAAGGTGAGCCAGCTTTGCAACTGGTAGCGCGCCAGGGTGCCGTTGGCCGGCGCCAGGCCCTTGGCGGGCACCTGGTCGGCCAGGTACTGCACGATGGCCGGGCCTTCGGTGAGCAGCTCGCCGCTGTCGAGTTGCAGCGCGGGCACATAACCCTTGGGGTTGAGGGCGGCGTAGTCGGCGCCGCTGGCGGTCTTCTTGGCCTTGAGGTCCACGCGCTCGGACTCGTAGGGCAGGCCGAGTTCTTCCAGGACGATGCGGGGCGACAGCGAGCAGGCGCCGGGGCTGAAAAAGAGTTTCATGGGGTCAACAAAAGGTTGGAACGGAACGGCCCCGATGCGGGGTGCCCCGTAGGGTAGCCGGCTTTGCACGAGGCTGCCGGCCCCCGGGCCTTTTGGGGAGCCCCCGGCCCCCGGCACCAGGTGTTCAGGCCGTGGCCGGCTCGTGCTGGAACAGGAAGCTGTCGGTGTAGATGAAGTCGGGGTCGGCGCCTCGGGCGATGAGGGCTGCCCGGGCGTCGGCGATCATGGCCGGCGAGCCGCACAAGTAAAAGGCGCACTCGCCCAGGTCTTGCACGTCTTGCAGCACCGCGTCTTGCACATGACCGCGCCGGCCGGCCCAGCCCGCCGACGCGCGGGAGAGCACCGGCTCGTAGCGGAACTCGTACAGGCGCTCACCCCAGGTGCGGATCTCGGCATCGAGGTACAGGTCGGCCTCGGTGCGCGCGCCCCAGTAAAGGCTCACGGGTGGGCAGTCGGGGTCGTCCATCAGCGACTCCAGCATGCTTTTGAGCGGGGCCAGGCCGGTGCCGGTGGCCATCATCACCAGGGGCCGGTAGTCTTGGGTGTGCAGGTGAAAGCTGCCCAATGGCAGCTCCACCTCCAGCGCGTCGCCCACTTGCAGGGCGCGCACGGCGAGGTCGGTGAAGCGCCCGCCGTCGATGCGGCGCACGTGAAAGTCCACCACCGCGCCTTGCGGGCGCGAGGCCATGGAGAAGCTGCGGTGGCTGCCGTCTTCGAGCAGCACGTTCATGTACTGGCCGGGGCGGAACTGCAGGCTGTCGTCGGGCAGCTCCAGGCGCAGGTGGGTGATGTCATCGGCCAGCGCGCACACCTCGGTGACGCAAGCCAGCAGGCGCGTGGGCGGCCTGCAGCCCTGCAAGGGCTCGGCGCTGATGACCAGGTCAGAGCAGGCGCGTGCCTGGCACAGCAGGGCATAGCCGGCCTCGGCCTCTTCTTCGCTCAGGCCCATGGGCAGCTCGTCGTACTCGACGCGGCCCTCCACCAGCTTGACCCGGCAGGTGCCGCAGCCACCGAAGCGGCAGTCGTGCTGCAGCTCGACCGAGCAGCGCAGCGCGGCCGACAGCACGGGTTCGTCGGCCTGTGCCTCGAAGGCCTGGCCGGTTTCCAACCAAGTGACGCGGTGTGCCATGGCGCGCTCCTCGGTGCTCACTTCTTGATGTCGGCCTGCACCAGGACGTCCTGGCCGCTGGGGGCCAGCAGGTCCTTGAGGGCTTGCAGTGCGGCCAGGCCGCAGGCGGTGTCTTGCTCGCCATTGCCGCCACTCAGGCCCACGCCGCCCACCACCTCGCCATTCACCACGATGGGGAAGCCGCCGACGAACACGGCGAACTTGCCCTCGAAGCTCCACTGGATGCCGAAGGCCTCGTTGCCAGGCAGCGCGGGGCCGTTGGGCGCGGTGTTGAAGAGGTGGGTGGAACGCTTGTGGCCGGCGGCGGTGAAGGCCTTGTTCCAGGCGATTTGCGGGCCAGTCACGCGGGCGCCATCCATGCGCTCAAGCACCAGCGGAAAGCCGCCTTCGTCGGTGATGCACACGGTCTCGGGCACGCCCAGGGCCTGGGCCTTGTCCAGCGCGGCGGCGGCCATGCGGCGGGCTTCGTCGAGTTGCAGTTTCAGGGAAGTCTTCATGGCGGTTCTCGGGTATCGGTAAGGGAATGGGCGGCGTTCAGAGGCCGCGGTAAACGACCTTGGTCTGGGTGAAGAACTCCAGGCCCACGCGGCCAGACTCGCGGAAGGTGGAGGTGCTGGAGTTCTTCACCCCGCCGAAGGGTGCGTTGATGAGGTTGCCGGTGGTGGTCCGGTTGATCTTCACCGTGCCCGACTGGATGTCGTTGGAGAACTGGTGGATGTAGCGCGGGTTGCGCGTGGCGATGGCGGCCGAGAGGCCGTACTCGCTGTCGTTGGCCATGGCCATGGCCTGCTCAAAAGACTCGGCCTCCAGGATGGCGATCACCGGGCCGAAGATTTCTTCGCGGGCGATGCGGGCCTTTTGCGTCACGCCGTCAAAAATGGCAGGCGTCACGTAGTAGCCGTGGGCGTACTCGCCGTCTTGCAGGCGCTCGCCGCCGCACAGCAGTTGCGCCTCTGCGCGGCCGATGGCGATGTAGGACAGCACCGTCTCCAGTTGCTTGGCGGTGGCCAGGGGGCCGAGGTCCATGCCTGGCTGGTGACCAGGGCCGATCTTCAGGCCCTTCACCTTGGCCACCAGTCGCTGGGTGAAGTCTTCTTTCACGGCCTTCATCACGATCACGCGGCTGGTGCCGGTGCAGGCCTGCCCGGTGAGCGAGAAGCCGCCCTTGATGGCCAGGTCCACCGCCTTGTCCAGGTCGGCGTCTTCCATCACGATCAGCGGGTTCTTGCCGCCCAGTTCCATCTGCAGGCGCGTGGTCAGGTGCACCGTGCGGTGGATGTGCATGCCCGCCTGGGTGGAGCCGGTGAAGGAAATGGCGCGAATGGCCTGCGAGGTGGTGATGATGGGGCCCACGTCGCCGGCGCGGCCGGTGATGTAGTTGATGACGCCCGCCGGCAGGCCGGCGTGCACCAGCGCCTCGACCAGGCGCAGGCCGCTCAGGGGCGCGTCCGACGAGGGCTTGAAGACGATGGTGTTGCCCGTGACCAGCGCTGGCGCGATCTTGCGCGCCGGGATGGAAGCCGGAAAGTTCCAGGGCGAGATCACCGAGACCACCCCCAGCGGCTCGCGCTGGCTGTAGACCATCAGGTCGGGGTCGTCTTGCACATAGGTTTCACCGCCAAAGGTCTGGCCTTCTGTGGCGTAGAAGCGAAAGGTCTGCGCGGCGCGCACGAACTCGTCCTTGCCCAGGGCGACCGATTTGCCCTCTTCCCGGCTGAGCTCTTCGCCAAAGCGCTGGGCGTTGGCCTCCAGGTAGTCGGCGGCCTTGTTGAGCAGGCGGGCGCGCTGGCCCACCGGCGTGCGGCGCCAGCCATCAAAGGCGGCGGCGGCGGCGTTCACGGCGTCTTCAGCGTCCAGCGCGGTGGAGGCTTGAAAGCGTCCCACCAGCTCACGGGTGTCGGCCGGGTTCATGTTGTCGAAGGTTCGACCGCTGCGGCACTTCACCCATTCGCCATTGATGTAGTTGAGGAATTCTTCGGTCTGCATGGAAGGACGGCTCCGGGATCGGATGTCGGGAGGGGGAGAGGACGGGCGCGCACGCACCCGTCCGGCTCAGCAAGCGCTCAGGCGGCGCTTGTGGTCACTCAATGGCGATCAGGCGGCCAGGGCCAGCGAGGGCTTGTCCAGGGTGGGGGCCACGTAGTCGTTGTAGAGCGCGGTGGTGTAGAGCAGGCGCATCTGGGCACCGATCTCGCAAATCTTCAGGCAGCGCTGTTGCAGCTCGATGGTGTTGGCGTGCTCCAGCACGATCTGGTAGCCGCGCTCGCCGTGGATCTCATCCGAGACGATGTGCAGGTCGAAGAACTCCACTTCTTCGTCGGTGAAGCCGTACTTCTCGCGCAGGGTGGGGGTTTGCTTGCGGTAGATCGAGGGCACTTGCGACTCCAGGCCCACCACGAGGCCAGCCACGGCCACCACGGGGTCTTCGCGCATGGCCACGGCGTAGCACCAGCTTTGCAGGCCACGGGTGGTGGGCGACATGTTGTCGGGGTCAACCACGCGCTCACGGGTGGTGCCGCAGGCCTCGGCGAAGCGGATCAGCAGGTCGGTGTGACGGTCGCCACCGATTTCCTCTTCGTACATGTTGGCCAGCAGGAAGTCCTTGGCCTCGGTCATGTGGTCGGGGGTGCGGGCGTAGAGGTAGCCCAGGTAGTCGGCGAAAGGGCCCACGTAGTGGTAGTGGTTCTCGGCCCAGCGCGCCAGGTGCTCGCGGCTGAGGGTGCCACCGGCCCAGGCCAGGCTAAAGGGCGACTGGTTGGCGCTCTTGCCCTTGATGGCGTTTTCGAGGGCGGTCCGGAATTCATCGCGGTTCAACAGTTGAGACATGAAAGGCTCCTGAATGAAGAGTGGGGTGGATGTCTGCCGGCACCTGTCCGGAACGGGCCAACCGCAGGCAGCGTATACAGTATACCGAGACTGCGCCAATAGGAAGGCCTTTTGGGGGCTTTCCATCCCCTTTTGACCGGGTGATTGGCGTTGACTCGATTAAAGTATACTGTATACTGAGCTCAACGCAACCGATTTTTCAGGCCTCCGAAAGCCCCCTCACCATGCCCATCGTCACCTTCCACAAGAACGGCCAGACCTACCAAGGCGAGGTCAAACCGCAAACCAATCTGGTGGTGCGCGCCGGCATCAAGGAATTTCCCTTTCCCCACCTGAAATACGAGTGCGGCATGGGCAAGTGCTCCAAGTGCGCCACGCGGGTGCTGGCAGGTGCCGAGCACCTGCCCCCACCCAACTGGAAAGAGAAGAAGCAGCTGGGCGAGCGGCTCGATCAGGGCTATCGCCTGACCTGCCAGCTCTGGCTGGAGCACGACATCGAGCTCGTGCAGGAATAACCCCACGCAAGGACCGCGCCATGTACGTCATCCTGACCTCCAAACCCGGGCAGTTCCGCAGCGAAGCGGGCCCCGGCCTGAACCCGGTGGAAGCCTACGACTACCGCTTTTATGGCCGCCTGCGCGCGCGCTTCGTGGTGGCCGAGCTGCTCAACCCCACGCGGGTGCGCGTCATCGACGAGACCGAGCCGGTCACCGTCAACGCCGTGCCCTCCAAGTTCCTGGAGTCTTTCTCCACCCTCGACGCCGCCCGGCGCGAGCTTCACCACCTCTGCTCATTCGGGGCGATGCAGGCCGAACTCGTGCCAGTGGCCCTTGCCGACATCAGCCGCCCTCTTTCTGTTCAGCCATGATCCAGATCACCTTCATCAACAACGAGCACAAGGTCGCCAGCGCGCCCGACAACAGCAACCTGCTGCGCGTGTCGCTGCGCGAAAAGGGCGGCATACCGTTCAAGTGCGGCGGCGGCCTGTGCGGCACCTGCAAGTGCCGCATCGAGCAAGGGCTGGAGCACACCGACGAGGTCAAGGCCAAGGAGCGCAAGCACCTGAGCGATGAGGACATCGCGGCCGGCTATCGCATGGCCTGCCAGACCTTCGTGCGCGGAGACATCGCCGTCTCGTGGTGAGGCGCACGCGGCCATGGCGCTTCTGGATCTGCTGAACAGCATCGGCTGGGACCGTGTGCTCGCCATGGGCAGCCTGGTGCTGGTGGGCGCCTGCCTGCAGGGCGTCAGTGGCCTGGGCTTTGCCATGTTCGCCTCGCCCCTGGCCGCGCTCTGGTTCCCCGAACTGGTGCCTGGCCCCATGCTGGTGCTGAGCTGCCCGCTGGCGCTCATGACAGGCATGCGCGACCGCCGCTCCATTGAATGGCCCATGGCGCGCCTGGCCCTGGTGGGCCGGGTGGTGGGCACCGGTGTGGCCGCCTTCAGCCTGACGCTGCTCTCTGCGCAGACGCTGTCGGTGCTGTTCGCTGTGCTGATCCTCAGCGGCGTGGGCCTGAGCCTGTCTGGCTGGCGCGTGATGCCCACGCTGCGCAACACCACCATTGCCGGGCTGGCCTCGGGCGTGATGGGCACCATCACCTCGGTGGGCGCACCGCCCTTTGCCATTGCCATGCAGCACATGCCGGCCGATCGCCTGCGCGGCACTTTTGGCGCCATCTTCTTCATTGGCTCGGCCGTGTCGATCGCGGCGCTCACCGCCGTGGGCCGCATGGGCGCGCACGAGTTCCTCATCAGCCTGATCCTCATGCCCTGGATGCTGGCCGGCTTTCTGGTCTCGGGCCTGCTCAAGGGGCGCGTGCCCGCGGCCCGGGTGCGCGCGCTGCTGCTGGGCATGGCCGGCCTGGGCGCACTGGGCATTCTGGCCCGGGTGCTGACCGGCCACTGAGGCCCCACCCTTCCCCCTGTTCACTCCCTTTCAAGGACCCGCCATGCAACACATCACGGACGCCGTGGTCGACGCCACCATCACCCCCGAGCAGGCACAGGTCGTGCTGCTGGACGCCTTCGAGCGCTTCGGGCGCGGCGAGGCCGCCATGCAAGAGCGCATCCGCACCGAGGCGGGCGGGGTGAAGCTCTCCACCCTGGGCGCGGTGATTCCCGGCCAGGAAGTGGCCGGCGCCAAGGTCTACACCACCATCAAGGGCCAGTTCACTTTTGTGATCCTGCTGTTCTCCACCGTGGACGGCCGCGCCCTGGCCTCATTCGACGCGGGCGCCATCACCCGGCTGCGCACCGCCGCCTGCTCGGTGATCGCGGCGCGCCACCTGGCCCGCGCGGGTGCGCGCCGTCTGGCCCTGTTCGGCGCCGGTGTGCAGGGGCGCATGCACGCGCAGCAGATGGCCAAGGCCTTCGCGCTGCACGACATCCGCGTGTGCGATCCCTACGCCAGCCCCACGGTGGCCGAAGAACTGCAGGCCTTGTGCGGCGTGCCGGTGCGCCTGTGTGGCGCCGACGAAGCGGTGGACGACGCCGACATCGTGGTCACCGCCTCGCGCTCGACCACACCCCTCTTCGGTGGTGCGCAACTCAAGCCCGGGGCCTTCGTGGCGGCCATCGGCTCCAGCCTGCCGCACACCCGCGAACTGGACGACACCGCCCTGCAGCGCGCCAGCGTGATCGCGGTGGAGTGGAAACCGCAGACGCTGCGCGAGGCCGGCGACCTGGTGCTGGCCGCGCCCGAGGTGCTGCGCGAAGGACAGATCGTGGAGCTGGGCGAACTGGTCACCGGGCAACACCCGGGGCGCCAGGACGACAGCGCCATCACGCTGTACAAGTCGGTCGGCGTGGGCCTGGAAGACGTGGCCCTGGCCGGTCTGGTGTGGCAGCGCCTGCAAGCCGGCGCCTGAGCGCCGGCGGCGCGCGTCCGCCCGATCAGGGCTCCATCTGCGCCGCGTTGTACACGTGGCGCATGGCCAGCAGCGCGGCGAGTTCAGCATCGCCCTTGATGACCGCGCGCAGGATGGCCGCGTGCTCGTCCCAGTTCTGTTCGCCACGCGTGCGGTTGATGGGCGCGAACAGCAGGGCCGTGCGGTCGCGCAGCGACCGCATGATCTCTTGCAACACCGAATTGGCGGCGATGCTGCCCAGCGCGTCGTGAAAACGCTGGTTCATCTGCATCAGCGTGGCCGGGTCGCCCACCGCGGCCAGGCGCGCGCCCTCTTCCAGAATTTTTTCCATCTCGGCAATTTGCCGGGCGTCGTGGCGCTGGGCCGCCAGCTTGGCGTTCAGGCCTTCGAGCGTGGCGCGCACTTCCACCAGTTCGCGCACCTGCTCGGGGCTGAACGACGTGACCGATGCGCCCCGGCGCGGCTCGATGGTGACCAGGCCTTCCGATGCGAGCTGCCGCAGCGCCTCGCGCACCGGCATGCGCGACACCCCCAGCTCTTCCGAGAGGCGGCTCTCCACCAGGCGCTCGCCCGGTGGAATGGCACCGCTGAGGATGCGGTCGCGCAAGGCCTCGACCACCAGCGTGGTCAGCGGCGAATGGGCGGCGCCCAGGGTGGCTTCCTTCTTCAGCAGGGTCATGGCGCTTGGTGTTCTCGGTCGACTGTATGGAGCGGGCCCGCGCAGAACGCCGCCCGAGGCGCCCGAATTTTATGCGAGCCCCCTGTCCAGGGGCGGGGCGGTGAGCCACCAGTGGTTTTTTCCATTCTTTCTTTCCCTTCCATCAAAGGAGTTTTCATGAGCGTCGATTTCTTGCATTGGTTGCCCGCCTACCTCGCCCTGGGCGTGGCCGGTGGTTTTGCCGCGGGCCTGCTGGGCATTGGCGGGGGCATGCTGTTCGTGCCTTTGCTCACCTGGCTGTTCGAGGCCCAGGGCTTTGCCCGCGCCTCGCTGGTGCACATGGCACTGGGCACTTCGCTGGCCATCATCGTGTTCACCTCGATCTCCAGCGCGCGCACCCACCACGCCAAGGGCAATGTGGACTGGTCCATCGTGCGCGGCATCGCACCGGGCATCCTGCTGGGTGGCCTGGTGGGCGGCTGGCTGGCCAAGCAGCTCAGCACCACCGCGCTGGCGATGCTGTTCGCGGTGTTTGTCTCGTACTCGGCGCTGCAGATGTTCCTCAACGCCAAGCCCAAGCCCACGCGCCAGTTGCCCGGCGCGCTCGGCCTGGCCGGCGTGGGCACGGCCATCAGCGCGCTGTCGCAGCTGGTGGGGGCCGGAGGCGGCTTTCTTTCGGTGCCCTTCATGACCTGGTGCAACGTGAACATGCACCGCGCCGTGGGCACGTCGGCGGCGCTGGGCCTGCCCATTGCCATCATGGGCGCGGTGATGTTCTTCATTGGCGGTCGCGGAACAGTGGATCTGCCAGCGGGCAGCCTGGGCTTCATTTATTTGCCGGCGTTTCTGGGTGTGTTGATTCCGGGCGTGCTGATGGCCCCTGTGGGCGCCCGTCTGGCGGCACGGCTGCCGGTGGCCACGCTCAAGCGGGTGTTCGCGGCCTTCCTCTTCGTGCTGGCCGCCAAGATGCTTCATTCGGCCTGGCTGACTTGATGCCACGGGGCTTCGGCCCCGGCTTTCGGGCAAAAAAACACCGCGCCGAGGCGCGGTGAAACAGCATAGGAAGTCAACCGGAGAAACAAGGGGCCGAGGCCCCTTTCGATCAGAAGGTGTGCAGCATGCCCACGGCCAGCAGGCTGCCGTCCTGGTCGGCCGCACCCGGCACCTTGGTGGTGTTGGAGCGGTAACCACCGTAGACGGTGGTGCGCTTGCTCAGGCTGTAGAAGGCCGCGACGCTGTAGCCGGTGCGCTTCACATCGGCGGCACCCGGTGCCAAGGTGTTCACGAGCTTGCCGGTGTAGTTGGCGTCGCCGGTGAAACCGGTGATGCCACCCTTCGAGTTGGCCACGCCACCCGAGAGCAGCCAGCCGCCGCCCAGGGGCACGTCGGCGCCCAGGGCCCACTCGTTGGTGCGGCTGCCGTCGTGGCTGACGCGGCCATAGCTGGCCAGCAGCTTGGCCGGGCCGAAGTCGTACGAACCACTCAGGCGGGTGAAGTTGATCGCCTTGGCGGCCGAGGTGGCCTTTTCCGTCTGGTAGGCCACGGCCGCGAACAGCGGGCCCTTGCCGTACTTCACGTGCACGCTGGTGATGGAGCCAGCACCAGTGGTGGGCGTCTTGTTCTCGCCCAGGCCGTAGCTCACGGCCGCGCTCAGGCCGCCGAATTCGGGCGTGGCGTAGTACAGGCCGTTGTTCGGGTTGTCCTTGTACGAAGTGGTCAGCCAGGTGCCCTGGTTGGGGGCCAGCACCGAGTTCTTGGCCGCCAGGGTGGAGCCGCTCACGTCGTCGAAGGCGCTCCAGGCCTTGCCGAAGCGCGCGTCACCAAAGCCACCGGAAATGCCCACCCACGACTGGCGGCTGAAGGCCTGGCCAGTGCTGGCAGTGCCGGCGTCCAGGGCGAAGCCCTGCTCAAGCTGGAAGTTGGCCTTGTAGCCACCGCCCAGGTCTTCGCTGCCCTTGAAGCCAAAGCGGCTTTCGTAGATGCCACTGCTCTCCAGCTTGGTCACGCGCTGACCGGTGGCGGCGTTTTTCTGGCTGGCCAGGTAGATGTCGGCCAGGCCATACAGCGTCACGCTGGACTGGGCCATGGCGGCGCCGGTGGCCAAGGTGGCGGCCACCAGAACGATGCTCTTCTTCATCATGATTTCAAGTTCCTCAGACAGTTTTTGAACAGTTTTTTTGGTCGGGCCTCAGGCGATCAGAAGATCACCACGGCGGCCAAGGTGGCCGCGCTCAGGCCCAGCAATACCGGTAGCGTCAAGGCCCTCACCAGATCGGTCACCGAGACACGGGCGAACCCGGCCACGGCGATCAGCGAAGACCACGCAATCAACGTCCCACCCCCGGTCCAGATGGCCCCCATCTGACCGATCGCGGCCAGGGTGGCTGAGTCCATGTTCGAGACGGGGCCCATGGCGCCCGCCAGTGCGCCGGTCAGCGGCAGGCCAGAGAAGCCCGAACCGTCGATGCCGGTGACCATGCCCACGATCAGCAGACCGAAGGCCACGAAAACCTTGCTGTGGGGAATCCAGTCCTGCGCGCCGGCCACCAGCTCAAACAGGAAACTGGGCGTCTGGTTGGCGGCGGTGCCGAAGATGGCGGCAGCGGATTCGCTGGCCCCCAGGAAGAAGAAGCCCGCGATCGGCAGCACCGAACCCATGGCGCGGAAGGCGAACACAAAACCCTCGGTGATGTGGTCGGCGCTGGCTTCCAGCATGCCCTTGGAGCCCTTCATGGCCAGGGTGGCGAAGATCATCAGCAGGCCGGCAGCGCCGCCCACCAGCGAGGCAGCCGCCCCACCCTTGAGGTCGCCCAGCGGCACGCCGAACTTGGGCAGTGCCATCAGCACCACGATCACCAGGAACACCAGCGGGGTCACCAGGGCGAACACGCGCGACCACTTGGCCTGCTCGGGCGGCAGCGAGGCCAGCTCGCGCTCGATGTTCTGGTTGGTGGACAGGTCTTCTTCGTGGCTGGTGCCTTGGGCGATTTCCGCCTTGTGCGCGGTGCCTTCGTGGCTCACCAGTTCGCCCGTGGTGGCCAGGGCCTGCCAGCGCTTGAGCAGCAGCGGGTTGGCCGGCTGGAAGGTGCGGCGCTGGAACAGGTACACCAGCAGCAGGGCCACGGCACCAGTGATGAGCGACAGCACCAGGGCGCGATCGCCAATCACGGCGGCCGAGGCACCGGCGGCCTTGGCGCTGATCATGGGCGCCACGCCGATCACGTAGTCAGACGACAGCGCCATGCCCTGACCGGCAATGGCCACGGCAGCGGCGCCCACCAGCGGGGGCAGGCCGGCGGCAATGGCGGCGGGCAACAACACGGCGCACACCAGCGGCACGGCGGGGGTGGGCCAGAAGAACAGCGAGATCAGGTAAGTGATCAGGCCCAGCAGCAGGTAGGACACCGTGCCGTTCTTCATGAGCACGCGGAAGGGCCGCACCATCAGGATGTCGGACTTCAAGTCCTTCAGGCTGTTGAGCAGCGCCGTCATCAAGGCAATGACCAGGAAGATGTTGAACAACTCCTTGGCCGCCACCAGGCTGGCGCTGTAAATGCTGCCCAATGCCCCGATGGGGCTGCCGGTCCAGGCGAAGGCCACCAGAAAAGTGGCGGCAATCGACGGCACCAGCACGTTGGCGCGGAACATCATCGTGACGATGATGCTGATGACCCCGATCAGGTACATCCAGTGCGCAGCTGTCAGTGTTACGTTGGAATCCATGTTGACCTATCAAATTGGTATGAGCCGTCGTGGGCCGGCCCGCTGTTGCGATGTCACCTCGCCCCGTCATGCCTGACCGGGCGCGGCGCTTTCCCTCACTTCACTTCGTTTGGCAACGGGCGGATCGCTGACCATCCGCCCGCTGGCGCTTCTCCTGCATTCACCACTTGGGTGCGCTTTCCCCTTTTTGGGGCTTCCTCCGTCCCTGCGCACCGAATCGTATACAACATACAGTTTGAAGAGGCTCAGGGTTTTCCCATGCAAAGTCGAACGCCAAAGCATTCGATTTCTTCACTCTGGAGACCATCCTCTCTTCGGCTTCCACTCCCTGTGCACCTTTTGGCTAACCATGTATACGGTATACCGATGCACAAGCCGCTATCAAGCACGTAGTGTGCCAACCCAAAATCCCCTCGCCGTACTGGTTGAGAGTGGCTTGGCGGCACCCGCCCCCGACTCACCACCATCGAATCGGCCCAATCGGTATACTGTATTCATCAAGAACGCCCGTCATTGCCCAGGAGTCCGCCCATGCCGCCCCCTACCCCTTCCATTTCCCCCTGCGTCATCGGAGAACGGGCCATGGTGGCCACTGGCCACCCCCTGGCCGCCGAGGCGGCCGCCCGCGCACTGGCCGAAGGCGGCAGCGCGGTGGACGCGGCCATCGCCGCCGACGCGGTGCTGGGCGTGGTGGAGCCCATGGCCACCGGCATTGGCGGTGACCTGCTGGCCATGGTGGTGCCGCCCGGGGCCGAGCCCCAGGCCTACAACGGCACCGGCCGCTCGCCGCAAGACTTTCTGCCTTCACTGGTGAGCGCCTTCCCGCGCGGCAAGCTGCCCGAGCGCCACGTGCTCACCGCCACCGTGCCCGGCGTGGTGCGAGGCTGGCACGACCTGCACCAGCAACACGGGCGCCTGCCCTGGCAGCGGCTGTTTCAAGACGCCATTCGCGTGGCCAACCAAGGTTTCCCCGTGGCGCCCGTGGCGGCGCGCGAATGGGCCCTGTTCCAGCCCGTGATCGCCCGCGACCCGGTGGCCGCCGCGCTCTACCGCGCCCACGCCGTTCCCAGCGCTGGCGAGCGCTTCGCCAACCCCGAACTGGGCGCCGTGCTGCAGGCGGTGGCCAACGAGGGGCCCGATGCCTTCTACCTGGGCGAGCCCGCGCGCGCGGCCGAGCGCGCCAGCCAGGCACTGGGCGGCGTCTTGAAGGCGCAAGACTTTGCCCGGCACACAGGCCACTTCGCGGCGCCGCTGCGCGCCAACTTCCGAGGCCTGGAAGTGCTGGAGTGCCCACCCAACACCCACGGCCTGGCCGTGCTGCACACACTGCAGGCACTGGACGCGCTTGACCTTGACCCGCATGACCCGCTCACCACCGTGGCCATGGTCGATCGCATGGGCCATGCCATGGCCCACGCCAAAAAGGTGGTGGCCGACCCCGCCGGCAACACGGTGTGCACCGTGGTGGTGGACAGCGATGGCCTGGCCATCACCCTGATGAGCAGCGTCTTCAAGCGCTTTGGCTCAGGCATTGGCGTGCCCGGTTGCGGCTTTGTGCTGCAGAACCGGGGCTTCGGTTTCTCGGAGCCGGGTCACCTCAACGGCCCCGGGCCCGGCAAGCGGCCGTACCACACGGTGGTGCCCGGCGCGGCCCTGCGGGGTGGCGTGTTCCACGCTGGCTTCGGCGTGGTGGGCGGCGCCATGCAGCCGCAGGGCCATGTGCAGATCCTCACCCGCGTGGCGGCCTGGGGCGAGCCGCTGCAGGCCGCCATCGACGCGCCACGCTGGCGCCTGGAAGGCGAGCGCGCCCTGGCCATCGAGGCCGGCACGCCACCTGCCATCGAACAGGCCCTGCGGGCCGCCGGCTACACCGAGCCCACCGGCCAGGGCGAACTGGGCGGGCGCAGCGACTTTGGCGGTGCCCAGGTGGTGATGCGCGCCCCGGACGGCCGCCTCATTGGCGGCTCGGACCGCCGCAAGGACGGCATGGCCCTGGCCTGCTGAGCCCACCGTTTTCCCCTTTGCAGAGAAAGACCCGACATGAGCCTGAAGATCTACGGCATCGCCGCCTCGCGCGCCATCCGCCCCCTGTGGGCGGCGGAAGAGCTGGGCATTCCCTACGAGCACATCCGCCTGCACTACAACGCACCCGAGACGCGCGAGGCGCCGTACCTGGCCCTGAACCCCAATGGCACAGTGCCGGCCATCGACGACGACGGCCTGGTGCTGTTCGAGTCGCTGGCCATCACCCTGCACCTGGCGCGCAGCCGCCCCGCGGGCGGCCTGTGGGCCAGCAACGTGGCCGACGAAGCGCGCATCGGCCAATGGACGCTGTGGGCCGCCACCGAGGCCGAGCCCCTGGCCCGCCAGTGGTTCCACCACACCGCCTTCCTGCCCGAGGCGCAGCGCATCCCGCGCCTGGCCGACGAGGCGCTGGAGAAGCTGCAGGCCCGCCTGCGCGTGCTTGACGAGCACCTGGCCACGCGCGACTACCTGGTGGGCAATGGCTTCACCGTGGCCGACCTGAACGTGGCCGCCGTGCTGCAGCGCCTGAACGACATTGCCCGCGAAGCCGTGCCCTATGCACGGGCCTGGCACGCCCGCTGCCTGGCACGACCGGCGGCGCAGCGCGCCTTCGCCTTGCGCCAGGCGGGCTGAAGCGGTCACCCGGCCGGGCACAATGCCCGGCCATGACAAGCCCTACCCCGTTGAGCGCAGCCCAGGTGCGCGCCCTGGCCGAGCAACACGGCCACCAGCCGCCCTGCCCCGCCTGCCAGCCCTTTGACCGCGCTGGCTGGGACTCTTTCCCCTCCACCGTGAGCGACGCGGCCCTGCAGTGCCTGGGCGCGCTGTGGTCGCCCGCGCACGACACACCCGAGCCCACGCTGGAGGAGCAGCGCCCGCCGGGCATTGACCAGTGGTCGCCGCAGGCGCCGATCGCGCTGGGCTTCTTTCCCTACAACCGCTGCGAGGTGTGGGCCTGCAAGGCCTGCCAGAAGCCGTTTCTGCGCTACACGGAATACGGCGGCTATTACCACGACGCGCGCCTGCGCACGCTGGACGCGGCCCGCGTGGTGGCGGACTGAACCGCCGCCAGGGCGCCCTCAGTCGGCGCGGCGGTAGATCTTTTGCAAGAGCGTGGTGAGGGTGCGCCGCTCGGCGTCGGTGAGCCGGCCGGAGGCGCGGTCTTCGGCGGCGATCACGGTGGCCTCGGCCTCGTCGGTGAGGGCCTGGCCAGCGGCCGTGAGGTAGAGGCCCTGGGCACGGCCGTCGGTGGGGTGCACCAGGCGCTCGACCAGGCCACGCGATTCGAGCTGCTTGATGATGCCCACCAGGTTGGGCGGCAGGATGTCGAGCACGCTGCACAACTGGCGCGAGGTCACGCCCGGGTTGTGGCCAATGAGCGTGAGCACCGAGAAGTCGAGCGGGCCGCGCAAGTCAAAGGGCTTGACGCTGTCCACCATCGAGGCGATCACGGTGAGGGCCGCGCGGCGTGCGTTGTAGCCAATCAGCCGCTCCAGCGCGGACACGTCCACCGTGTCCACCGCTTCGGGCACGGGCTTGGCGGCGGCGCGAGGGGCACGGCGACGAACGCCGCCAAGCCCGTGCCC
>Ga0255140_1000411_pt1 | contig 15717 bp, 15 predicted proteins | sample Law_Colum_RepC_8_FD_188547 | JGI IMG/M metagenome (GOLD analysis project Ga0255140, IMG submission 188547) | Freshwater microbial communities from St. Lawrence River, New York, United States - Law_Colum_RepC_8d | ecosystem: Environmental > Aquatic > Freshwater > River | place: USA: New York...
ATCAGCCTCGTAGTCCCTGATCCACAGTCACTGACCGAGAAGACAAAAGAAACAGACAGAGAGCTGAAAAACAACCGGCACCTATTGACAGGTCAATCCATACCAGGAGCCAGCCTGCTGGCGATGGTTTGTGATCCACAGCCCATTGCTTGCAGGCAAGCTCCCACAAACCCACAAGCCCACAAACCCACAAACCCACAGGCCCACAGGCCACCAAATTACAAGACCAAGCATTGCAGGTGGGTGAATGGGCGTCAGGCTTGGTTGAGTTGTGCCAGTCGTTCGGGCGTGCCGACATCGGTCCAGCGGCCCGTGTAAACCTCGCCGCTGACGTCGCCCCGGTCCATGGCCGCGCGCAGCAAGGGAGCCAAGGCCGCTGCCTGGCCTGTGGGGTTGCCAGGGGCGATGCCCGTGATGGCGGGGTCAAAAAAAGCACGCTTGTACAAGGCGATGGTGCTGAAAGTGAAGCGCCGCTGCAGATCGCCCTTTGGCAAATTCAGCACCTGCCCTGCGGCTGACAAACCAAAATCGCCGCCGGGGTTGTGCGCCGGGTTGGGCACCAGCCACAGGTGTGCCGTGCACGGGCTGGCTGCAAAGCGCTGCAGGGCTTCGGGCGTGAAAACAAAGTCGGGCGCGAACACATCGCCCGCCAGCACCCAAAACACCTCGGCCAGCGCAGGCAACGCACGCACGATGCCGCCGGCCGTTTCCAGCGCCTGACCAAAGTCGCGGCCTTCGTGCGAGTACACCAGCTGCAGCTCGGGCAAGCCAGGCCAGCTCACGCGCTCACCGAAGTACGCCGGGATCTGTTCGCCCAACCAAGCGGTGTTGATGAGCTGGCGAACGAAGCCACCTTGCCCCAAGGCCTGCATGGGCCATTGCATCAGCGGCTGGCCATGTACGGTCAGCAAGGGCTTGGGCGTGCGGTCGGTCAGCGGGCGCATGCGTTCGCCACGACCCGCAGCCAGGATCATGGCCTGGGCCAGGGGGGCTGCCGGGTTGTGGGAGCTGGGCTGAAGCGGTGTGTGTTGAGGGGCGTCCATCCCCGGATGTTGCCATGCCTTGGCGCACGCGAAGCCCGAAAAATCTCGGCTAAAGTCAAGCGATCAAAAGTAACTGAGCACCTGACCGCAAAAACCGGCGGTCAGGCGCGCAGACAAGCACAGCAGGAGACGCCCCCATGACCAGACCCCAACACGCCATCATCATCGCGGCCCAAAATGCTTCGCAGCGGCTGGCCGACCGCCACACGCCTTTTGTGATGGACGACTGGTACGTGGCCGCTTTCGGTGACGAAGTCAAACACCAGCTGCTGGCCCGCACCTTGCTGGGCCGCCGCCTGGTGTTCTACCGTGCGGCCGATGGCCGTGTTGTCGCCCTGGAAGACCGCTGCCCGCACCGCTCCATGCCGCTGTCGGCCGGAACGCTGGAGCAAGACACCATCGTGTGCGGTTACCACGGCTTTCGCTTCAACACCGAGGGCGATTGCATCGAAGTGCCTTCGCAAGCCACTTGCCCGAAAAACGTGGGCATCAAGGCCTACCGCACCCACGAGCGCGGTGCCGTGGTCTGGATCTGGATGGGTGAGGCCGAGCAGGCCGACCTGTCCAAATTGCCGCCTCAAGACTGGATGGAAGATGTTGCTTGGGAGCGTTCACAGGGCTATCTGAGCTTGCAGGCCAATTACGTGCGCCTGCACGAAAACCTGTTGGACCTGACGCATCTGAGCTTTTTGCATGCCAAGAGTTTTGGCACGCCCGATTACGCCAAGGCCGCATTTGAAAGCGAGATCGGCGATGGTCAATTCGCTTTGCTGCGCAACGTGGTGCCCACCACGCTCCCGCCGGTCTGGGGCATTCCGACGGGACTGACGGGCCAGGGCCAGGCTGCCCGCATCGTGCGTTCCGAGTTCCGCAGCCTGGGCCTGCACGAGGTGTCGGTGACTTTTTACGATTGCCATCTGCCGGAAAACGAGCGTCCGCAGTTTCGCATTCGCACCGCGCACATGCCTACGCCCGAAACAGCCACCACCACGCATTACTTCATCGTGCATGGGCGCGATTTCGCGCAGGACGACCCGGCCACCACCCGCTTCATGCACGATCAGCTGTTCGTGGCTTTTCAAGAAGATGTGGATGGCCTGGCGCTGCAGGAACAAGCGCTGGCCAACACCCCGCCGCAAGACCTGTACGAGTTTTCCGTGGCCGCCGATGCCCCGGCCATCGCCATGCGCCGCTACGTACTGGCGCGTCAGCAAAAAGAAGCGAAGCCCTGAAAACCAACTGCAGACGGCCTCCTGCAAAGGCGGCAAGGCAATCGTCTGCGGGGATGTTTGCAGGAGCGCACCCCGTGCGCGATTTTGGGCGTAGCGCCATCGCATGCAATCGCCCACAGGGTGGGCTCCCACAAAGGTGGCGAGGCAATCGTCTACGGGGATGTTTGCAGGAGCGCACCCCGTGCGCGATTTTGGGCGCAGCGCCATCGCATGCAATCGCCCACAGGGTGGGCTCCTACAAAAGTGGCGAGAAAATCGTCTACGGGGATGTTTGCAGGAGCGCACCCCGTGCGCGATTCCCGGCGTAGCGCCATCGCATGCAATCGCCCACGAGGTGGGCTCCCACAAAGACAACCAAAACCATCGCCCACAGGGTGGGCTCCCGCAACACTGCCACCATGGGAACTCGCTGAGTCTTGGTGAAGCATGGTTTTTGTGGGAGCTTGCCTGCAAGCGATGGCCAGTGGACCCCGGGTGTCCTATCGCCAGCAGGCTGGCTTCTACAAAAGAGCAAGTGCCAGCAGGTGGGCTCCCACAAAAGAGCAAGTGCCAGCAGGTGGCCTCTCGCAAAAGTCGACTGGCATCGGCCACAGGCTGACAACCGCTAAAATCCCGGGTTTACCAGAATACTTTCCCGGAGCTGCCCACATGGCAAACCAGCAACAAATGGCCAACGCCATCCGCGCCCTCGCAATGGACGCTGTTCAACAAGCCAACTCCGGTCACCCCGGCGCCCCCATGGGCATGGCCGACATGGCCGTCGCTTTGTGGGGCGATCACCTGCAACACAACCCCAAAAACCCGCACTGGGCCAACCGCGACCGCTTTGTGCTGTCCAACGGCCACGGCTCGATGCTGATCTATTCGGTGCTGCACCTGACCGGCTATAAACTGCCGATTGAAGAGCTCAAAAACTTCCGCACTCTGCACAGCAAAACCGCTGGCCACCCCGAAGTGGGCGTGACCCCCGGCGTGGAAACCACCACCGGCCCACTGGGTCAGGGCATCACCAACGCCGTGGGCATGGCGCTGGCCGAGAAGATGCTGGCCGCTGAGTTCAACAAAGCCGAGCACAAAATCGTCTCACACCACACCTACGTGTTCTTGGGTGACGGCTGCCTGATGGAAGGCATCAGCCACGAAGCCGTGGCCTTGGCTGGCGCCTGGAAGCTGAACAAGCTGATCGCCCTGTACGACGACAACGGCATCTCCATCGACGGCCAAGTGGCCCCCTGGTTCATCGACAACACGCCCCAGCGTTTTGCCGCCTGCGGCTGGAACGTGATCGACGCCGTGGACGGCCACGACGCCGCTGCCGTCTCGGCCGCGATTGCCAGTGCCAAACACAGCGCCGACAAGCCTACTTTGATCGTGTGCAAGACCGCCATCGGCAAGGGTTCGCCCAACCGTGCGGGTACTTCCAAAGCCCACGGCGAGCCTTTGGGCGCTGAAGAAATCAAACTCACCCGCGAAGCCCTGGGCTGGACGGCAGAGCCTTTCAAGATCCCCAAAGAGGTGTACGCCGACTGGGACGCCAAGGCCGCAGGCGCTGCCCGCGAAGCCGAGTGGAACACCGCTTTTGCCGCTTACAAAGCCGCCTTCCCGGCCGAGGCCAAAGAGTTTGTTCGCCGCATGAAGGGCGACTTGCCCAAGAACTTCAACCAAGTGGCGTTTGACGCCGTGGTCGCGGCCCACACCAAGGGCGAGACCGTGGCCAGCCGCAAGGCCAGCCAGTTGGCGCTCGAAGCCTTCACCGCCGCTCTGCCCGAAATGCTGGGCGGCTCGGCCGACCTGACCGGCTCCAACCTCACCAACACCAAGAGCACGCCCGCTTTCCGCGTGGACTTGGCTGGTGACGTGGTCAAGACCGAAGACGGGAAAATCGGCCGCCACATCAACTACGGCGTGCGCGAATTCGGCATGGCCGCCATCATGAACGGCGTGGCCCTGCACGGTGGTTACATACCTTACGGCGGCACCTTCCTCACCTTCTCTGACTACTCACGCAACGCCATCCGCATGGCCGCGCTGATGAAGCAGCGCGTGGTGCATGTGTTCACCCACGACTCCATCGGTCTGGGCGAAGACGGCCCAACCCACCAGTCGATCGAGCACGCCGCCAGCCTGCGCCTGATCCCCGGCTTGGACGTGTGGCGCCCCGCCGACACGGCCGAAACCACCGTGGCTTGGGCCGTGGCCCTGCAAAACGCCCACCGCCCATCGGCCCTGCTGCTCAGCCGCCAAAACCTGGCCTATTCGCCCAAGAGCGATCTGGGCGACATCAGCCGTGGCGCTTATGTCTTGTCCGAGCCCGAAAGCGTCGGCATGAAGAAGACCCACGGGGTGATCATCGCCACCGGCTCTGAAGTGCAACTGGCCCTGGCCGCACAAAAACTGTTGGCCGAACGCAAGATCGGTGTGCGCGTGGTCTCCATGCCCAGCACCAATGTGTTTGACCGCCAAGACGTCGAATACAAACAAAGCGTGTTGCCCAAAGGCCTGCCCCGCGTGGCGGTCGAGATGGGCTCCACCGACGGCTGGTGGAAGTACGGCTGCGCCGCTGTGGTCGGCATCGACACCTACGGCGAGTCGGCGCCTGCACCTGTGCTGTTCAAACACTTTGGCTTCACCGCCGAGAACGTGGCCGACACGGTCCACGCTGCGCTGCTCAAGGCCTGATTGGCATCCCACACCGCGAACCCACTGGGGTTCGCGAGTGGCCAATCGGCCACTGACCGGCCGGACCGCTTCAGCGTCATGTCGCTTGACTAAGTGCGCAAGACAAGTCCGAGGGATCAGGCTCACGCAAGGGTCTTGGTTTCCAATCCGGTTACGTAACGGTTTAGTAACTTATCTCCTGAGGCTCTCACCATGACCATCAAGCTGGGTATCAACGGATTTGGCCGCATCGGCCGTCTGGCGCTGCGCGCCGCGCTCAAGCATGGCTACGACGACATCCAGATCGTCGGCATCAACGACCCCAAACCCGCCGACTACCTGGCCTACATGCTCAAGTACGACAGCGTGCACGGCCGCTTTGATGGCACGGTGGACTTCACCGAAGACACCCTCATCGTCAATGGCAAAAAGATCAAGCTCTCGCACGAACGCGACGCACACAACCTGCGCTGGGGCGAGATGGGCGTGCACACGGTGCTCGAATGCACCGGCCACTACCTGACCGAGCCCACCAGCCAAATGCACTTGGCAGCGGGTGCCAAAAAAGTCGTGATCTCGGCCCCGTCCAAAGACAGCATCCCCATGTTCGTCTACGGCGTGAACCACAAAAAGTATGCTGGCGAAGCCATCGTGTCGAATGCCAGCTGCACCACCAACTGCCTGGCCCCCGTGGTCAAAGTGCTCAACGACAAATGGGGCATCAAGCGCGGCCTGATGACCACGGTGCACGCCGCCACCGCCAGCCAAATGACCGTGGACGGCTCGTCCCGCAAAGACTGGCGCGGCGGCCGTGGCATCCTCGAAAACATCATCCCCAGCAGCACGGGCGCAGCCAAGGCCGTGGGTGTGGTGATCCCCGAGATCAAGGGCAAGATCACCGGCATGGCCTTCCGCGTGCCCACCTCGGACGTGTCGGTCATTGACCTGACCGTGGAGCTGAACAGCGACGCCAGCTACGCCGAAATTTGCGCCGAAATGAAAGCACAAAGCGAAGGCGCGCTCAAAGGCGTGCTGGGTTACACCGACGAAAAAGTCGTCTCCACCGACTTCCGTGGCGAGCCCTGCGCCAGCGTGTTCGACGCGACTGCCGGCATTGCCCTGGACAAGACCTTCGTCAAGATCGTGGCCTGGTACGACAACGAGTGGGGTTACGCCAAGCAGTGCCTGGAGATGGTGCGGGTGGTGGCCAAGAAGAAGTGAGCTTGACCGCTCGCATGAAAAAAGCGCCTTCGGGCGCTTTTTTCATGGGCGTTTAGGGTGAGGCTGACGTGAGGCTCAGCGGTGCGTCGCCACTTTGGGCGCTCGTTGTAAGGGCACATCAGAATTCGTCGCCTGAAGGCGCTCGGCCAGCCAGACCTTGATCACGGACTGCCTCGTCACCCCCAGTTTGCTGGCTTCGCGATCCAGTGAGTCAACCATCCATGTTGGGAAATCAACATTCACACGCTTCTGCGCTTGCTGCACGCGCCTGGCTTTGGACAAGTCCAAAGAGGCCATGATGTCGGCGCCATCATCAAACTGCTGTTCGAACTTTTTAGCTTTCATAAAGTGCCACCTCTTCTGTGCGTGCGCGACGCACTGATATCAATCGGATATTGGCTCCCCGGTAGGTGATAACTGCCGACCAATGCTTCCCATCCATGACGCCAATCACCAGATAACGCGGTTCATCTTCTGTTTTTGCCGGAATTTCCAACAGCATCGGGTCGTTCCAAAGCACCTGAGCTTGGACGAAATCTATCCCATGCTTGGTGCGATTGGAAACACTCTTTGCGGTGTCAAACTCAAAGGACATCATGGTATAGAAAATATACCTTAATTGGCATCTAACGGCAAGCCGACGTGAGCTCTGACGCTTAACATTTATCCGCCGCCATGTGGACCTGGCTTGAACACTTTGCGGTGTTGGCTTATAGACTTTGCGTGACCGCCTTTGCCCGCGTAAGAGGCCTAACGTGATGTAGACCGCAAAACCCGGTTGATACATCCGGTCCGTGTCGATACATCTTGTTGTTGAAATCATTGAAAGTGGCTTGCGCTTTGTCTTGCAGACCCGCAGGGCACCCAGCCCCTTGCAACTTCCCTCCCACTCTATTCAGCGCAGCAGGCGTCAAGTGCTCCACTATACCGAAATAATTACGAAAAATTAGCTACAAAATATTTTGGTGGGTTCAACGTTTTTCAGTGGCAAGCCACTGCAAAGAAAAACATAAAACCGAGTATCGCAACCACAAGCGGCCCGGTGAAAAGCCTCAATGCGCCACACGAATCCAGTCTGCCGCCTTGTCTACAAACATGTTCATCGGCGCATGGGTGTTGCCGCTCACGATGCGTGGCATGACCAACGCATCGACCACGCGCAGGCCCGCCCCAGCCGACGCTACCAAGCGCTGTGGCATTTCGCACACGCCCCGCAACTCCCAGCGGGCTACGCCACCATGATTTCGGTGGCTTTCAGGGCGTGTTCCACGCCCATCGCCCACGGGGTGGGCTCCTACAAAGAGAAAAATAGCCGCATGGCCGATAAACACTGGGGCCATTCAAAATTGATCGGGCCGGATCAATGAGATTCAACAAACGCCAACACGGCCTCCAGCATCTTGCGCACATGCGGCTGCACGCCCGCTGCCACCTCGGGCAGGTAATCAAAGGGCCAGCTTTCTTGCATGTAACTGCTTTGCGTCATCTCCAGCTGCACCGCGTGAATGCCTTGCGCCGGGTTGCCGTACTGGCGGGTGATGTGCCCGCCTTTGAAGCGGCCGTTGAGCACCGCTGTGTAGCCGGTGGCTTGCTTGCCGATGGCCAGCAGCTGTTCGGCCAATGCCGGGTCGCAGCTGGCCCCGTTGGCCGTGCCCAGGTTCAGGTCGGGCAGCTGGCCTTCAAAAAAGCGCGGCAGCACCGAACGGATGGAGTGGGCGTCCCACAAGGCGGCGACGCCGTGCACCTCGCGCAGCCGCGCCAGCTCTTGCGCTAACTGCGCGTGATAGGGCTGCCAGATGGCTTCGCGGCGCTCGGCGATTTCGGCTTCGCCCGGCACATCGGCCGGGTCGCGGTACAGCGGCTGGTCGTCGAACAAATCCACCGGACACAAGCCGGTGACGCTTTGCCCGGGGTACAGGCTCGCGCCGTCCGGCGGGCGGTTCAGGTCGATCACAAAGCGTGAATGCGTGGCCACCAGCACCGAAGCGCCCAGTGCATCGGCAAAGTCGTACAGACGCTCCAAATGCCAGTCGGTGTCGGGCACGCGCCGGGCTTCGTCGGTCAGGCGGGCGGCCAATGCGGGCGGCACATGCGTGCCCACATGGGGCATTGAAATCAGCAACGGGCGTGTGCCCTGGCGAAAACGAAACGGCGGTTCGGTGGTCTGAAAAGTCATGGCGTGTTCTCCAGCAATTGTTGACGTGCGGCCACTTGGCCGCTCATGGCGCTGTCGTGCAAAGCGTGTTGTCCGCGATCGACCCGCAAATGACCCGCCACCCACACCTGCTGCAGGGCCGATTGTCGGTGGCTGGCAAACACATGGGCCGACAGCATGGCCTCGGGCGTGGGCAAGTCGCGCAGCAGCGGATGCTGGGCATCGAGCACCACCATGTCGGCTTGCTGGCCAGGCACCAAACCCGCGACGGCGCGGGCGCTGGCCTGGGCACCACCGGCCACGGCTTGCAAGGTCATGGACGTGGCCACCGAAGGCTGCGCGGCACTGGCCAGCACATTGCGCTGGCGCGTGGCCAGGCGCTGGCTGTATTCGAGCTGCATCAGCTCTTCGGCCGCGTTGACGCAGGCGTGGCTGTCCGAGCCCACACCCCAGCGGCCATCGGCTTGCAGCCAGGTGGGTGCATCGAAAATGCCATCGCCCAAATTGGCCTCGGTGCTGGGGCACAGGCCCGCCACCGCGCCGGTCCGGGCGGCACGGGTGCTTTCTTCGGGCGTCATGTGGGTGGCATGCACCAGGCACCAACGCGCATCGACAGGCGCATGGTTGAGCAGCCACTGTACCGGGCGCTGGCCGCTCCAGGCCAGGCAGGCGTCGACCTCGGCGGTTTGCTCGGCAATGTGGATGTGCACCGGGGCCGTGGCGTCGATGGCGTGCAAACCGGCCAAGGCCTCGCGCAAGCTGTCGGGCGGCACGGCGCGCAAAGAGTGCGGCGCCAGCCCCAGTCGAGCGCCTTGCGCATCGCACAGCGGTTGGAGCTTTTGCAGCAGCGCCAGCATGTTGTCGGTGGAACGGATGAAGCGGCGCTGGCCAACGCTGGGCGGTGTGCCACCAAAGCCACTGGTCTGGTAGAGCACGGGCAGCAAGGTCAGGCCAATGCCTGCACGGGCAGCCGCACGCAGCAGACACATCGACAAAGCGGCGTCATCGGCATAGGGGCGACCCTCTGGGTCGTGGTGCACGTAATGGAATTCGCACACGCTGGTGTAACCAGCTTCCAGCATCTCGACATAGAGGCCCGTGGCAATGGCTTCGAGTTGTTCGGGCGTGATGGCCGACGCAAAGCGGTACATCAGGCTGCGCCAGCTCCAGAAGCTGTCTTGCGTGGCCCCCCGGTATTCGGTCAAGCCTGCAAACGCCCGTTGAAACGCATGCGAATGCAAATTGGGCATGCCCGGCATGACGGGGCCAGTTGCGCGTGGGGTGCTTTCAGGGCAAGCCGTTTGCGCCCTCACATCCGTGAGCACACCTGAATCGTTCCACGACAAGAGCACATCACGCGCCCAGCCCGTGGGCAACAAAGCGTGTTCGGCAAACAGGCTGTGTTTGTTCATGCCGAATCCCTCTGCACACCCATGCCGTCAACCGCCAAACGCCCCTGGCGCACCACGCTGCAGGCTGGGCGCTGGCCCAGCCAATAGGCCAGTTCGGCCACATCGCCCAAAGGCCACAGCACAAAATTGGCGGGGCAGCCCACGGCAATGCTCCCGTGTGTGGCCTGAAGGCCCAGGGCCTGCGCGGCATGGCGCGTCACACCCGCCAGTGCCTCAGGCACCGTCATGCGGAACAAGGTGCACGCCATGTTGACCATGAGCAGCAGGCTCAAGGCCGGAGACGTGCCCGGGTTGTGGTCGGTGGACACCGCCATGGGTACACCCGCTGCGCGCAGTGCGGCAATGGGCGGCAGGTGGGTGTCGCGCAAGGTGTAGTAAGCGCCGGGCAAGAGCACCGCCACCGTGCCCGCTTGCCGCATGGCAGCGATGCCCTTGGCGCTCAGGTGTTCGATGTGGTCGCACGACAGCGCGCCGAAACGTGCCGCCAGCGCCGAGCCGCCCATGTCCGACAGCTGCTCGGCATGCAGCTTGACCGGCAAGCCCAGCGCTTGCGCGGCCTGGAACACCTGCTCGGTCTGCGCCAGCGTGAAGCCGATGGTTTCGCAAAACACATCCACCGCATCCACCAGGCCTTCGGCCGCCAGCGCGGGCATCATCTCGTGACACACCAGACGGATGTAGTCGTCGCTGCGCCCGGCGTATTCGGGCGGCAGCGCGTGCGCACCCAAAAACGTGGTGCGCACCGTGACGCCAAACACCTCGCCCAAGCGCCGGGCCACGCGCAGCTGTTTGCGCTCATGTGCCAGGCTCAGGCCATAGCCCGATTTGATCTCGATGGCGCAAACGCCTTCGGCCAACAAGGCTTGCAAACGGGGCACAGCCGCGTCGAACAAGGCGTCTTCGCTGAGAGCGCGAGTGGCCTTGACGCTCGACACAATGCCGCCCCCGGCACGCGCCACCTCTTCGTAGCTGGCTCCGGCCAGGCGCATGGCGAATTCGTTGGCCCGCTGCCCGCCGTACACCAGGTGTGTGTGGCAGTCGACCAGGCCGGGCGTGACCAAAGCGCCTTGGCCGTTGTGTTGGGGCAGTTGCCGATATGCGTCTGGCAAATCGGCATGCGCGCCCACCCAGGCGATGATGCCTTGCGCCACCACGATGGCCGCATCGGGCACGGTTGGAGTGCCTGCACCCAAGGCCTCGGGGGCCAGTTGCAGGGGGTGCCAAACGCCGTCGGCGCTGGGCCATACATCAGGGGTCAATGAAGTGCTCATGTTCAATGAAAGTGAAGTGTCAAGACCAGCAGCGCCGGGTCATCGCCTTGCGGCTGCAAGCGCCATGCCGGGCAAGCCGCAGACCACCACAGGCCTTGCTGCGGCGCGAGCGTTTGCGCATGGGCGCCTTCGAGCTGCCAGCGCCCTTGTACCGCCATGAGCAGGCCCTGCGACGTGACAGGCCAGTCGCAAGCGCTGCGCAAAACCTGTAGCGAAGCGCTGCACGCGCTGCGCCGGGTCATGACGTTGAAATCGTGGCAGTCGCCCGTCAGCAAGCGGGCATGGATGGGCGCTTCGCCCGCAAATGCCAACGGGGCCAGCGGCGTGTCCAGCAGGTGGTCCACCTCGCCACCCTCGCTGAGCAAATGCACGCCGCCGCCGCTCAGCAAGGTGATGATGCGGTCCACACCCGGAAAGGCCGAAAACGGCCCATCGCTGGCGATGTGCGCAATGCTTACGCGCCAGTCAAAATCGTTGATGCCCGCACCGGGTGGAAGGCAGACGATCTCGCGTGTGACGCCGCCGCCGTTCTTCCAGGGCATGGCCGGTAAATCATCCACAGTGAATCGGTGCAGTGTCATGGCTTGTAGATCCGGCTCTGTGAAGTATTCAATGGTCAAAGATGTTGCAGGTCGGTGGCTTCAGCCCCGACAGGCAGCCTGCGCCGACGCCATCCATGTCGGGGCTGAAGCCGCCGACCTACGGGGAGAAGGTGCAACAGTTTCAATCGTCATCGCGCCGAATCAAGAGAGGGGTTGGACGTATTCAACGGCGCGACAAAATCGCCTGCAAAAAACTGCGGGTGCGCTCTTGTTGGGGCTGGCTGAAGATGGTTTCAGGCGGCCCGGATTCGACGAGCATCCCGGCGTCCATCACCACCACCAAGTCGGCCACCTCCTTGGCAAAGTCCATCTCGTGCGTGACCACCATCATGGTCATGCCTTCGCTGGCCAGCAGCTTCATGACCTGCAGCACCTCGCCCACCAGCTCCGGGTCCAGGGCCGAGGTGGGTTCGTCAAACAGCATGACACGCGGCTGCATGGCCAGTGCACGGGCAATCGCCACGCGCTGCTTTTGCCCGCCCGACAAACTCGCAGGCATGGCATCGGCCTTGTGGGCCAGGCCCACTTTGTCGAGCAAGGCCAGGGCCTGAATCTCGGCTTGCGTCCGGCTTTGGCCGCGCAGCTTGCGCGGCCCCAGGGTGATGTTGTCCAGCACCGTCAGGTGCGCAAACAGGTTGAAGGACTGGAAGACCATGCCCACCTCTTCGCGCAAGGCGTTCAGCTGGGCTTCGGGCAGCATGCGCCCCTGATCCACCAAGGTTTGGCCGCAGATGTCCACTCGCCCGGCTTCGGCTTGCTCCAGTCCGTTGCAGCAGCGCAGCAAGGTGCTCTTGCCCGAACCACTGGGGCCAATGACCACGACCACCTGCGAAGGCAGCACATCCAGGTCAATGCCTTGCAAGACCGGCTGCACACCAAAAGACTTGTGCAGGCCGCGAATCCGGACGATGGGGTCAGTGTTGTGTGACAAGGCATTCATTGCACCATGCCCCCCACGCGCAAGCGCTGCTCCACATGGCGCAGCGCCAGCGTGGTCAAGCCCGTCAACACGAAATAAATGAGGGCGATGGCCAAGTAAACCTCCAGCGAGCGGTAAGACACGCTGATGATTTTCTGGCCCTCGTGCATCAGGTCATGGATGGTCAGCAAGGACACCAAGGCCGAGTTCTTGATGAGCGCAATGAACTCGTTGCCCAAAGGCGGAATCATGCGCACCACCGCTTGCGGCAAGATCACATTCCACATGGCCTGGCGCGACGACAAACCAATCGAGCGCGCCGCTTCCATCTGGCCCCGGTCAATCGACTGGATGGCGCCGCGCACGATCTCCGACACATAAGCGCCCGAGTAAATGCCCAGCCCCAGCACGCCACACAAAAATGCGGGCAACATGATGCCAAACTGCGGCAAGCCAAAAAACAAAATGAACAGCTGCACCAGCAAGGGGGTGCCACGGATGACGGCCAGGTAAGCGGTGCACAGGCTGTAGAGGATGCGGCGCTCGGGGTGCAATCGGCCGATGCCAATGAGCAAACCGAGCACGCAGCCGAGCAGCAAGGACACGCTGGTGACTTCCACCGTCACCAGGGCGCCTTGAAGCAGTTGCGGCCAGCCGGACCAGACCGGAGAAAAATCAAGATCCATGGGGAGCTGCTGAAGCCGGTGGTTTTATTTGTTGCTGAACCATTTTTTGACGATGGCCGCATAGGTGCCATCGGCCTTGAGTTTGGCAATGGACGCATTGACCGCTTTGGTCAGCTCGGGCGTGTCCTTGCGCAAGGCCATGCCGTATTCCTCGGTGGTCAGCTGCTCATCGAGCACGCGCAAACCGCCCCGGGTGCGCACGTACTGGAAGGCGGCAGGCTTGCCGGTCACAGCCGCATCGGCGCGGCCGATGTCCACCAGGTTGAACATCTCCTGGTTCTTTTCCACTTCGACGCGTTGCACCTTGGGGAATTTTTCAGCCAGGTAGCTGACCGATTTGGTGCCCACTTGTACGCTCACCTTCTTGCCGTCCAGATCGGTCAGCTTCTTGATGGCCGCGTTGTTGTCCTTGACCATGGCCACCAGACCGCCTGCGTAGTAGGGGTCGGTGAAGTCCACCACTTTTTTGCGCTCGTCGGTGATGTAAATGGCCGAAACCGCCATGTCAAAACGCTTGGAGATCAAGCCGGGAATCAGGCCCTTGAAGTCGATGTCGATCCACTCGATTTGTTTGCCCATGTTTTTGGCAATGGCTTCCATCAGTTCGATGTCAAAGCCCGTGCGCTTGCCGTTGTCCACAAACTCCATGGGCGGGAAGGTGGCATCGGTGCCCACGCGCAAGACGTTGTCCTGGGCGTGGCCCACGCTGGCACCCAAGCTGGCTAGGGTCAAAGCGGCAGAAATGAAATGGCGGCGCAGTGTCATGAAGATGTCTCCAGAAGGTTGAAGGGGTCAGAATAGGTCAATACACAAAGGGCGTCATCGGGGAATTCACCCGGGCTCACTTGATCATGGGCAGTTTCAGCCCCTGCTTTTTGGCGGTGGCCACGGCCAGTTCGTACCCGGCATCGGCGTGGCGCATCACGCCCGAACCGCTGTCGTTGACCAGCACACGCGCCAGGCGCTCGGCCGCCGCGTCGCTGCCGTCGGCCACGATGACCATGCCCGAATGTTGCGAATAGCCCATGCCCACGCCACCGCCGTGGTGCAGACTGACCCAGCTGGCGCCGCCTGCGGTGTTGAGCAAGGCATTCAGCAGCGGCCAATCGCTCACAGCGTCGGTGCCGTCTTTCATGGCTTCGGTCTCGCGGTTGGGGCTGGCCACCGAGCCGGTGTCCAGGTGGTCGCGCCCGATCACGATCGGGGCTTTCAATTCACCAGTGCGCACCATTTCGTTGAAGGCCAGTCCGGCCAGGTGCCGCTCGCCCAGGCCCAGCCAGCAAATGCGTGCGGGCAAGCCCTGAAAGCTGATGCGCTCGCGCGCCATGTCCAGCCAGCGATGGGTGTGCGTGTTGTTCGGGAACAGTTCCTTGATCTTGGCATCGGTTTTGTAGATGTCTTCGGGGTCACCCGACAAGGCCACCCAGCGGAACGGACCCTTGCCTTCACAGAACATGGGGCGGATGTAAGCGGGCACAAAGCCGGGGAAATCAAAGGCGTTGCTCACGCCATGGTCAAACGCCACCTGGCGGATGTTGTTGCCATAGTCCACCGTGGGAATGCCCATGGCCTGGAAGTCCAGCATGGCTTGGACTTGGGTGGCGCAGCCTTGCGAGGCTTCGGCTTTCAGGCGGGCGTGTTGTGCGGGGTCGTGTTGGGCGGCTTTCCACTTCGCCACACTCCAGCCCGGGGGCAGGTAGCCGTTGATCAGGTCATGCGCAGAAGTCTGGTCGGTCACCAAGTCGGGGCGCATGCCGCCCGCTTTGGCGCGTCGCACCAGCTCGGGCAAGATCTCTGCCGCGTTGCCCAGCAGAGCAATCGAGATCGCCTCTTTGGCGGCGGTGTGCTGCGCAATCAAGGCCAGGGCATCGTCCAGGTCTTTGGCCTGTTTGTCCACGTAGCGGGTGCGCAAACGGAAGTCGATGCTGCTTTGCTGGCATTCGATGTTGAGCGAGCAAGCCCCAGCCAACGTGGCAGCCAAAGGCTGCGCGCCGCCCATACCGCCAAGACCCGCAGTGAGGATCCAGCGGCCTGTCCAATTGTTGTTGTAGTGTTGGCGACCGGCCTCGACAAAGGTCTCAAACGTGCCTTGCACGATGCCTTGGGTGCCGATGTAAATCCACGAGCCGGCCGTCATTTGCCCGTACATGAACAGGCCTTTGCGGTCGAGTTCGTTGAAGTGCTCCCAGTTGGCCCACTTGGGCACCAGGTTGGAGTTGGCGATCAGCACACGCGGCGCGTTGGCGTGGGTCTTGAACACGCCCACCGGCTTGCCCGACTGGATGAGCAAGGACTCGTCTTCGTTCAGGTCTTTGAGCGAGGCCAGGATCTGGTCAAAGCACGCCCAGTCGCGGGCCGCACGGCCAATGCCGCCATACACCACCAGGCTCTGGGGGTTCTCGGCCACTTCGGGGTCAAGGTTGTTTTGCACCATGCGGTAAGCCGCTTCGGTGACCCAGTTTTTGCAGGTCAGCGTGCTGCCACGCGGGGCACGCACCACGCGGGTGGGGTCCAAGCG
>Ga0255140_1000418_pt1 | contig 15620 bp, 13 predicted proteins | sample Law_Colum_RepC_8_FD_188547 | JGI IMG/M metagenome (GOLD analysis project Ga0255140, IMG submission 188547) | Freshwater microbial communities from St. Lawrence River, New York, United States - Law_Colum_RepC_8d | ecosystem: Environmental > Aquatic > Freshwater > River | place: USA: New York...
TTTGCCGCCCAGGACGCCGAGCACGAAGACATCGCCCTGACCCTGGCCAACGCGCAGTGCCGCATCGACGCCTTGCACGCTTGGGAGCAACAGGTGCTCACGGCGCGCATTGGCGGCGGCGCGCCGCCTTGCTGGTTGCCCGCAGCGCCATCGATGGGCAAGCTGCTGGCCACCGAGCTCAAGCAGCACCTGACCGAGTTGGGCCTGAGCATTGCTGGCCCTTACGGTGCCACCAGCCTGACGGTGGAAGAAGCCAGCGCCCACGCGCTGCCTGTGCCCGAAGAGTCGGTGTTCGCCACCCGTGCGTATTTGAACGACCGCGCCGCCTCGATTTACGGCGGCACCAACGAAGTCCAGCGCAACCTGATCGCCCGCCACATTCTGGGGGCTGAAGTGGTAGAGCCCGTGGTGCCCACCGACGAAACGCAGGCCATGCTCTTGGCCAGTTTGCAAGGCTGGTTGCAAGACAAGTTGCCCTTCGACAAACGCGCACAAATGATCGCCAGCCCCGAGGCGATGGCGCCGCTTTGGCAAGGCCTCACCCGTGAGCTGGGCCTGTTGGGCGCGGCGCTGCCGGAAAGCCTGGGGGGCATGGGCGGTGGTTTGCCCGAGCAAATGCTGATTTGCCAGGCTTTGGGCGCGGCCTTGGTGGCCGAGCCCTACAGCAGCACCGCCGTACTGGGCGCGACCTTGCTCCAAGCGCTGCGCGACCCGGCGGCCGATGCTTTGCTGCAAGGCGTGGCCGACGGCCAAGTGCGCCTGGCCGTGGCGGCGCTCGAGCCCGCAGGCCGCACCGACCTGAGCCGGGTGCAGGCCCGCTTGCACAATGCGAACGGCCAGTGGCACATCAGCGGACGCAAAGCCCTGGTGCGCGGCGCGCCCGGAGCCACGCACTGGCTGGTGAGTGCGCACGACGAAGCGGGCCAGCTGCGCATTTGCCTGATCGACCCCGCAGCCAGCGGCGTGCAGCGGCGCGATGTGCGTTTGATCGACGGTGCCTGGGCCGCCGAGTTGGCCTTTGACCAAACGCCCGTTCAGGCCGTCTTGGGCCAGGGCGATGCGCTGGCCGCACTCATGAAAGCCTGGGACACGGCCACCCTGGCTGTAGGCGCTGAAGCCGTCGGCGTGATGCAGGCCCTGATGCGCGACACGCTGAACTACACCAGCCAACGCAAACAGTTTGGCCAGCCCTTGGCCGCCTTCCAGGCTTTGCAACACCGCATGGCCGACATGTATCTCGCGCTGGTGCAAGCTGCTGCTGCGGTGGGTGCCTGCGCTGATGTGGCGGGCGACAGCCCGGAGCGTCGCGCCGAGCGGGTGTCATCGGCCCATGTCACTGTGCTGCGTGCGGCCCGCCTGGTGGGGCAGGGCGCGGTGCAGCTGCACGGCGGCATGGGCATGACCGACGAACTGGCCGTGGGCCATGGCTTCAAGCGGCTGACGGTGATCGAGCAGCAGTTTGGTGGGCTGGCGCAGCATTTGCGGCGGGTGGCGGGTTTGAGCTCTTGATCCAGCCCAAGAAGTTTGAATGGCCCCAGTGTTTGCCAGCCATGCGCTTATTTTTGTTGCTGTAGGAGCCCACCCTGTGGGCGATGGTTTGCAGGGCGATGCTGTTCAGGGCGTGTGCCACGCCCATCGTCCACGGGGTGGGCTCCTACAAAAAAATCCATCCCTTGTTTCTTGCTCAAGGTTTCAAGTGGCCGGATCAATAAACGCTCTTGCGACCGATCAGCCCCGCATCAACTTCTGAATCAAATCTGCCGCCCCTGAGGCCTGGTATTTGCGCATGAGCTTGACGCGGTAAATCTCCACCGTGCGGTGGCTGATCCCCAAGGCCTTGCCAATTTCCTTGCTGGTCAGCCCGTCCATCAGGTGGGCGGCGACTTCGCGTTCGCGGGCGGTGAGTTCGGCCTTGACGGGTTTGCGCTCCGACAGGTCTTCAAAAGTCCAGATCCCTGCTTCGTGTGGCGCGTCGCGGTTCAGGGCCCGGCCTGTCACATGGCACCAGAAGGTTTCGCCCTTGAAGCGGCCGTCCACCCGTTTCATGACGCGGTCGTCGGCGTACACACCCTTGGCGTTCAGGATGGGGGTGATGCGCTGGCCGGTGCGCTCGTACTCGTCGGCGCTGGGGTAGAGCAGCTGAAAGGTCTGGCCGATGAGCTGTTCGCGGCCCACACCAAACATCTCGCACACGCGCTGGTTGCAGTCGACCATGGTGCGGTTGCGCGAGAGCACCATGCCGATGGGGGCCAGGTCGAAGGCGAGGCGGTAGTCGATCTCAGAGTTCATGGCAAGTCCAATTCGGCGATTAATCCGGCCCCTTGAAATCTTGAGCAACAGACCAGGAATGTATTTTTTGTAGGAGCCCACCCTGTGGGCGATGGTTTGCAGGGCGATGCTGCTGAGGGCGTGTGCCACGCCCTTCGCCCACGGGGTGGGCTCCTACAACAAAAAAATAAACGCATGGCTGGCAAATACAGGGGCCATTCAAACTTCATGGGGCCGTATCTGTAGGGGCCAGCCTCTACGAAAAACTACGTAGTTGAATACGTAGTATCGTAGCGCCTTCATCCTTCTTTTGGAGACCGGTGTGAACAAGATTTTTCCTTCCGCAGCCGAAGCCCTCAAGGGCATCGTGGCTGATGGGCAACTCATTGGCGTGGGCGGTTTTGGCCTGTGCGGCATCCCCGAGGCCCTGATCGACGCGCTGCGTGACAGCGGTGTGCAGAACCTGACCGCGATTTCCAACAACGCGGGCGTGGACGACTTCGGTCTGGGCAAGCTGCTGCAGACCCGCCAGATCAAGAAGATGATTTCTTCTTATGTGGGCGAGAACAAAGAGTTCGAGCGCCAGTACCTGGCAGGCGAACTGGCTCTGGAGTTCACACCCCAAGGCACGCTGGCCGAGAAGCTGCGTGCGGGCGGCGCGGGCATTCCGGCTTTCTTCACCAAGACCGGTGTGGGCACCCTGGTGGCCGAGGGCAAGGAGCTGCGCGAGTTCGACGGCGAGACCTACGTGATGGAGCGCTCTTTGGTGCCCGACGTGTCTCTGGTCAAAGCGCACCGCGCTGACAAGTCCGGCAACCTGCAGTTCCGCTACACCTCGCGTAACTTCAACCCTGCGGTGGCCATGGCCGGCAAGATCTGCGTGGTCGAGGTCGAGGAGATCGTCGAGACCGGCGAGATGCACCCCGACAGCGTGCACTTGCCCGGCATTTATGTGCACCGCATTGTGCTGAACACGAATCCGGAAAAGCGCATCGAAAAACGCACGATTACAGAAAAGGCGGGCGTATGAAGCCCGCCGTGACCGAAAAAACAGGAGCCTGATATGAGCTGGAGTCAAGACCAAATGGCCGCGCGTGCGGCCCACGAACTGGAAGACGGTTTCTATGTGAATCTGGGCATCGGCATCCCCACGCTGGTGGCCAACTTTGTGCCTGCCGACAAGGAAGTCTGGCTGCAAAGCGAGAACGGCATGCTGGGCATTGGCCCCTTCCCGACCGAAGACGAAGTCGATGCCGACCTGATCAACGCTGGCAAGCAAACGGTGACGACCATCAAGGGCTCGTCCATCTTTGGCAGCGAGCAGTCGTTCGCCATGATCCGTGGCGGCAAGATCAACTTGTCGATCTTGGGCGCGATGCAGGTGAGCGAAAAGGGCGATCTGGCCAACTGGATGATCCCCGGCAAGATGGTCAAGGGCATGGGCGGTGCGATGGACCTGGTCGCAGGCGTCAAGCGCGTGATCATCCTGATGGAACACGTTGCCAAGAAAAAAGACGGCACCGAAGACCTGAAGATTTTGCCCAGCTGCACCCTGCCTTTGACCGGCGTGGGCGTGGTGGACCGCATCATCACCGACCTGGCCGTGATGGACGTGACCGATGCCGGCCTGAAAGTGGTCGAGCTGGCCCCGGGCGTGACGCCTGAGGTGCTGCAAAGCAAGACGGGTGTGAAGCTGATTTTCTGATCGGTTGCCGCATGCATGACAAAAGGCCCTTGAAGGGCCTTTTGTTTTGGTGTGACCGTTGCACCCTCTGGGGTCGCCCTGCGCGAGGCGCTCACCGGTCGGGCTCATACTCGCTTCGCTCGCCAAATCGCCCGATCCAGTGAGCGCCTCACACAGTGCTGATGGGGGCTGTGCTGTTTCCCTGTTTGCTAAGTCAGTGTTATGACGTTCAAACCGACTGCTGTGCCTGTAGCTGCGCCTGCAACTGAGCCACCTGTGCTCGCAGAGCCTGGTTTTCTGTCGTCAAGGTGTCAACCCGCTCCTGTAAGGCTTGCAGTTCAGTTGGTGTTCCTTCAGCGGTGTCCGATTCGCCAGAGGGCTTGGCGTCTGTCGGCGTTTTGCGGTAGACATCGCGCACGCGCTTGGCCGCTTGCTTGAGTTCGTCTTTGCCTCCCAGGCCACAGCGGCAGCGGCGTTGAGTGAGATGGTGCCGGCTTTGACGGCGGCCACCAATTCGGGCGCGGCTTGTTTTTGGATTTTTTCGATGTGAACCACTTGGCTGCTGCTCAAGCGGGCGGCTTTGGCGATGTCGGTGCGGCTCTTGAGCGGGTTGGGCTCAGGGATGTCGGCGTTCCGGGGCATGTGGTCTGCATTGTCCCTCGCGGCTTCATGTGTCAAAGCCGTGGCGGCAATGCTTTGTGCCCGCCGCTCGGCCAGAATTTCCCGCTTGCGCAAGGCCAGCACGCCGCGCTGAAAGTCCGATACGCTGCGCCGCCCCAGGTGCTGGTCGATCATCCACAAGTGCACGTCTTCCATGGACTGAAAACGGGTGTTTTGCACCGTCTGAAAAGGAAGGCCGTGCTTTTGACAAATGCCATAGCGGTTGTGCCCGTCCACCAACACATCGCCCCACAGCACCAGCGCATCACGGCAGCCCTCGGCCAGGATGCTGCGCTCCAGCGCGTCATGCTCGTCAGGCGTCAGGGGGTCGATGTAGGCTTTGAGTTCTTCGAGGACGGTGATGTGCATGGGGGAGGGCTCGTGGGCAGAAGGCTGGCGGCAGGAGATCAAAATGCCGAAGGCCCCTTGCGGGGCCTTCTTTAAATGGGCATGAAACTTGGAGCGGGAGAAGGGAATCGAACCCTCGTTATTTGCTTGGGAAGCAAAAGTCCTACCATTAAACGACTCCCGCGAAGGCTTGTAGTTTACTTCAGGATGTCGCCCACACAGAGGTACTTGATTTCCACATAGTCGTCCATGCCGTGGTGTGAGCCTTCGCGGCCCAAGCCCGATTGCTTGACGCCACCGAATGGCACATGCTCGGTGGCCAAAATGCCCACGTTGATGCCGACCATGCCGTATTCGAGCGCTTCGGCCACGCGGAAGATGCGGCCCACGTCGCGGCTGTAGAAGTAGCTGGCCAGGCCGAACTCGGTGTTGTTGGCGGCGTCCACCGCTTCTTGCTCGGTTTTGAACTTGAACACGGGTGCAAACGGGCCAAAGGTTTCTTCTTTGGCGCACAGCATGTCCGGCGTGGCATCGGCCACCACGGTGGGCTCAAAGAACTGGCCCGAACCCATGCCCGACAGGCGCTTGCCGCCCACCACCACGCGGCCGCCCTTTGCCACGGCGTCGTCCACATGGCGCTGCACTTTGGTCAGGGCGGCTTCTTCAATCAGCGGTCCTTGGTTCACGCCGTCTTCAAAACCGTTGCCCACTTTGGCGGTCTGCACTTTGACTGCAAACTTTTTGACAAACTCGTCGTACACGCCTTCTTGCACATAAAAGCGGTTGGAGCACACACAGGTCTGACCGGCGTTGCGGTACTTGCTGGCAAAAGCCCCTTCCACAGCGCTGTCGATGTCGGCGTCATCAAACACGATGAAGGGCGCGTTGCCGCCCAGCTCCAGCGACATTTTTTTGACGGTGGGGGCCGATTGCGCCATCAGGATGCGGCCCACTTCGGTGGAGCCGGTGAAGCTGATGTGGCGCACCACGTCGCTGGCGCACAGCACCTTGCCCACGGCAATGGAGTTGTTGGCGTCGGCGGTGACCATGTTCAGCACACCAGCGGGAATACCCGCACGGATGGCCAACTCGGCAGCAGCCAAGGCGGTGAGCGGCGTGAGTTCTGCGGGTTTGATGATCACAGGGCAGCCTGCGGCCAAGGCCGGCGCCACCTTGCGGGTGATCATGGCCAGCGGGAAGTTCCACGGTGTGATGGCGGCGCACACGCCAATGGGTTGCTTGAGAACCATCAAGCGGCGGTTGTTGTCAAACTGCGGCAGGGTTTCGCCATTGACGCGTTTGGCTTCTTCGGCAAACCATTCCACAAAGCTGGCCCCGTAGGCCACTTCGCCTTTGGCCTCGGGCAAGGGCTTGCCTTGCTCGGCGGTCATGATGCGGCCCAGGTCGTCCTGGTTGGCCATGAGCAGGTCGTACCACTTGCGCAAGATGATGCTGCGCTCTTTGGCGGTTTTGGCTTTCCAGGCGGGCCAGGCGGCATTGGCAGCGGCAATGGCCTGCTCGGCCTCGGCTGGCCCCAGGTTGGCCACATCGGCCAGGTGGGCCCCGGTGGCTGGGTCGGTCACGGCAAAGCGGCTGCTGCCTGCGACCCATTGGCCGTTGATCAGGGCGTTGGTCTTGAGCAGGCTGGGGTCATTGAGTTGGGCGAGGGGTGATGTCTTCATGTCCATGGGGTCTCCAAAAGCAACCGGAACAACAGGTTTTGTGTGTGTTCAGCCACTGAGCTTAGCGCTTGTGAGCCGGGCTGGCTGTCACAAAAGTCTCAAAACCACGATGCCGGGGGGACGACGATCGCGAACCTTTGCGGTTAGGGCTGTGCCTCAAATCTATAATGCCCGGTTGCATTGAAAGCCTGAAACACCATGAGCCAAGCCGTTTTTTCCGTCGCAGACATCCGCAAGACATTCCTGGACTTTTTTGAGTCCAAAGGTCACACCGTGGTGGCGTCCAGCCCGCTGGTGCCGGGGAACGACCCCACTTTGATGTTCACCAACTCGGGCATGGTCCAGTTCAAGGACGTGTTTTTGGGCTCGGACAAGCGCTCTTATGTGCGCGCTGCCTCCGTGCAGGCCTGCCTCCGGGCCGGGGGCAAACACAACGACCTGGAAAACGTGGGCTACACCGCGCGCCACCATACTTTTTTCGAGATGCTGGGCAACTGGTCGTTTGGCGACTACTTCAAGCGTGAGTCGCTGGAGTGGGCATGGGAACTTTTGACTCAGGTCTACAAACTGCCCGCCGACAAACTCTATGCCACGGTGTACATGGAAGACGACGAAGCCCATGCCATTTGGGAGAACATTTTTGTCAAAGCAGGTTGGACGCCTGAGCGGGTGAAGGAAGAAAACCGCATCATCCGCATCGGCGACAACAAGGGCGGCCGCTACAAGAGCGACAACTTCTGGATGATGGCCGACACCGGCCCATGCGGTCCTTGCTCGGAAATCTTTTACGACCACGGCGCACACATCCCCGGCGGCCCACCCGGCAGCCCCGACGAAGACGGTGACCGCTTCATCGAAATCTGGAACAACGTGTTCATGCAGTTCAACATGGACGAGACCGGCGCTGTCACGCCGCTGCCCGCACCTTGTGTGGACACCGGCATGGGCCTGGAGCGCCTGGCGGCCATCTTGCAGCACGTTCACAGCAACTACGAGATCGACATTTTTGACGCGCTGATCAAGGCTGCGGCACGCGAAACCGGCTGCACCGACCTGAACAACAAGTCGTTGCGCGTGATCGCCGACCACATCCGCGCCACCGCATTTTTGGTGAGCGACGGCGTGGTGCCCAGCAACGAAGGCCGAGGCTATGTGCAGCGCCGCATCGTGCGCCGCGCCATTCGCCACGGTTATTTGCTGGGCCAAAAGACCCCGTTCTTCCACAAGCTGGTGCCCGATTTGGTGAAGCTCATGGGCGCTGCTTACCCTAATATGGCTGATCAGGCCGATCGCATTGCGGACGTGTTGCGTGTGGAAGAAGAGCGCTTTTTTGAGACGCTGCAAAGCGGCATGCAGATTCTGGATGCGGCCTTGGATGGCGGCGTGAAAGTGCTGCCCGGTGAAGTGGCCTTCAAGTTGCATGACACCTACGGCTTCCCGCTGGATTTGTCGGCCGACGTGTGCCGTGAACGAGGTCTCAGCGTGGACGAAGCCGGTTTCGCCACCGCCATGGAAAAGCAAAAGGCCCAGGCCCGCGCTGCTGGCAAGTTTAAGATGGACAAGGCGCTCGATTACACCGGCGCTGGCAACGACTTTGTGGGCTATGACGAGCTGACGGCCAACGCCAAAGTGCTGGCTTTGTACGCCGACGGCAATGCTGTGAACGAGCTCCAGGCAGGCCAGGCAGGTGTGGTGGTGCTGGATACGACACCGTTTTACGCCGAGTCCGGCGGTCAGGTGGGCGACCAGGGCATGATCCACAACGCGGGTGGCCAGTTCAACGTGGCCGACACGCTCAAGATCAAGGCCGATGTGTTTGGCCACCACGGCGAAGTCAAATCCGGCAGCCTGAAAGTGGGTGACGCGGTGCAAGCCCATGTGGACCTGGCCGTGCGCGCCGCCACCGTGCGCAACCACAGCGCCACCCACCTGATGCACAAAGCCTTGCGCGAAGTGCTGGGCAGCCATGTGCAGCAAAAGGGCAGCTTGGTCAACGCCGAGCGCACCCGTTTTGACTTTGCGCACAACGCGCCCGTGACCGACGCCGAGATCCGCCAGATCGAAGCTCAGGTCAATGCCGAAATTTTGGCCAACGCCGCGGCGCAAGCGCGTGTGATGGACATTGAGAGCGCTCAGAAAACTGGCGCGATGATGCTGTTTGGCGAGAAGTACGGCGAGACCGTGCGCGTGCTCGACATTGGCTCCAGCCGCGAGCTGTGCGGCGGCACCCACGTCAAAGCGACGGGCGACATCGGCCTGTTCAAGATCGTCAGCGAAGGCGGCGTCGCCGCAGGCGTGCGCCGCATCGAAGCCGTGACCGGTGAAAACGCCTTGGCTTATCTGCAGTCGCTCGAAGACACCGTGACGCAAGCCGCCGGTGTGCTCAAGGCGCAGCCCGCCGAGCTGAACAATCGAATCGCGCAAGTGCTGGACCAGGTCAAGGCGCTGGAAAAAGAACTGGCCGCTGCCAAAGGCAAGCTGGCTTCGGCCCAGGGCGACGAGCTGCTGACCCAAGCGGTGGACGTCAAAGGCGTCAAGCTCTTGGTGGCCAAGCTGGAGGGTGCAGACGCCAAAACCCTGCGCGACACCATGGACAAGCTCAAGGACAAGATCAAGACCGCCGTGATCGTGCTCACGGCTGTGGATGGCGAGAAAGTGCAGATCGCCGCTGGCGTGACCGCCGACACCGTGGGCAAAGTCAAAGCCGGTGAGTTGGCCAGCTTTGTGGCGGCCCAAGTCGGCGGCAAAGGCGGTGGCAAGCCCGACATGGCCATGGCCGGTGGCACCAACCCAGCGGCCTTGCCCGCTGCACTGGCCAGCGTGCAAGCCTGGGTCGCCGAGCGGGTTTGATGTTGGTTGGCTCTTGGTTCGGGACCGATTGGTCGGTCCCGGCTTGCCATCAAAACTGCAGTTGCAGCTGACTTTCGAACACCCGGTCTTGCCCAGTGTGCGGATCGGTGAACCGCACCGAGTGGGCCAGCAGTTGTAAAGGGTTGCTGAAGTTTTCTTGCGCGTCAGGACCCCGCAGCACCGAGGGGTAAAACTGATCGCCTTCGATCGGCATGCCCAAAGCGTTCATGTGCACACGCAGCTGGTGGCGCTTGCCTGTCACGGGCTCCAGCTGGTAGAGCGCGCGTGCGCCTTGGACGTTCAACAAGGTGATGTGTGTTTCGCTGTTGGGTTCACCCGGGACTTCACGCATTTTGAAAAAATACGCAGGGTCTTCGGCCAGGCGGCTGGTGTGCACTCGGGGCAGTGCCAGCCCCGGCTGGTGCGTGGCCACGGCGCGGTAAGTCTTGTGAATGGTGTGGTCGCGAAACAGGGCGTGGTAGGAATCGCGTTCGTGCAGGCGCTTGCCCAACAGCACCAGCCCCGCCGTTTCCCGGTCAATGCGGTGCAGCGGCACCAGGTCGGCATGGCCCGTCAGGCGTTTGAGTTGCACCAGCAGGCATTGCTGCACATAGGGGCCAGACGGGGTGACAGGCATGAAGTGCGGTTTGTCGGCCACCAGCAGGTGATCGTCTTCGAACAAGACCGTTGCCGACATGGGCAGCAGCGGCTCATCAGCCACGTTGCGGTAATAAAAAAAGCGCTGCCCAGCCATGCAAGGCTGATCGGCTTGGGCGCTTTGCCCGCTTTCCTGAAGCACCAGGCCTTGGCTGAGACGCTGGGCCCATTCGCTGCGCGGGATGCCGGGCATGCGTTGGGCCAAAAAGTCGAGCAGGCTGGGCCAGTGGCCAGCCGGGACCGCCACCACACTGGCGCTCACGCCGTTGCGCACGGGCATTTGGGCCACGCGTGCCGAGCGGGTCATGTCAGACCCGGCGGAACACCAGGTCCCACACGCCGTGGCCGAGTTTGAGGCCCCGGTTTTCAAACTTGGTCAGCGGCCGATAGTCGGGCTTTGTTGCAAAGCCATCTGGGGCCTCGCTGGTATTGACCAGCAAGGGCTCGGCGCTGATGACTTGCATCATTTGCTCAGAATACGGCTGCCAGTCGGTGGCCAGGTGCAGGTAGCCGCCGGGTTTGATGTGCTGGGCCAGGCGCTGGATAAAGGGGCTCTGGATCAGGCGACGCTTGTGGTGGCGGCTCTTGTGCCAAGGGTCCGGAAAAAAGATGTGCACGCCGTCCAGACTGTCCGTGCCCAGCATGTGGTCCATCACCTCAATGGCGTCGTGCTGCACGATGCGGATGTTGTCGATGTGCTCTTCGCCGCAGCGTTTGAGCAAGGCACCCACGCCTGGCTCGTGCACTTCGCAGCACAAAAAGTTGTCATCCGGGCGCACTTGCGCGATTTTGGCCGTGGCATCGCCCATGCCAAAACCGATCTCCAGAATCAGCGGGGCACTGCGTCCAAATGCGGCCTGCACATCCAAGCGCTCAGCGCTGTAGGGGATCAGGAATTGGGGGCCGAATTGCTCAAAAGCCCGCACTTGGCCCGAGCCCATGCGCCCGGCGCGAAGCACATAGGTTTTGATGGTGCGCATGAAGGGGGCGTCGGCTGCAGCCTGATCAGTCGCGGATTCGGTGGCAGTCTGCTGCGTGGGGTTGTCGGGCGTGGTCATGTCAGGTGTCGGCATGTGGGCCGGTGTGTTTCGCAAAGTCTTCGATTATCGCGGCTGCGGTGTGGTGTGCCCGCCGATGTGTGGGGGCATTGTGGGGGGCATGTGATGGGATCACGCCGCAAAAGGATTGATCAACTGCACGCCCGCTTCAGCCGCGATCATGCAGGGCATCCCGGTCAAACTTCCAGCCCTTGAGTTGTCCACCGCCACTGAGGCAGCGTTCCTCCCACGCTTGCCATTCGGCAGCTTGGCGCTCTTGCCCCGCCAGTTGTTTCAGATAGTCGCGCACGGCTTGGTTCAGACTTTTGCCCATTTTTCGGGCCGCTTCTGCGATCCGCTCGTCCACAGACAAGGTGATGTTCATGGTTTGACCTCCCGCAACGGCATGAATTTCACACGTATTGTGTGTGGATCATGCTTTCGCCGCAAACGGTGCCGCCAAGGTGCCGGCGTGCAGAGTCGCCCACTGGTCCAGAGCTTGGGGAACGGGCGTGAGTTCGGGCAGCGCAGGCAGGCCCAAAGCTTGCGCCGCAGCGTTCAGCGCTTCGAGTGGGCGGTCCAAATCCAGCGCCCTGGCGCCGTTTTGTTTGCTGAGTTTTTCGCCGTTGTCGCCCAGCACCAAAGGCGTGTGCAGGTATTGCGGTGTGGGCAGGCCCAAGGCGTGCTGCAGCACGATCTGGCGCGCGGTGTTGTCGGCCAGGTCTCGGCCACGCACCACATGGGTGATGCCCTGGGCCGCGTCGTCCACCACCACCGCCAGCTGGTAGGCCCACAGGCCATCGGCGCGGCGCAGCACAAAGTCGCCCACTTCTTCGCAAACGTTTTGCTGTTGAGGCCCCAAGCGTCGGTCGGTCCAATGGGTGAGGGCGGGCAGGCCCAGCGCGGTTTGTACGGCCTGTACATTCAGCCGCCAGGCGCGGGCAGGTTTGCCTTTCAGGCCATCGCGGCAGGTGCCGGGGTAGACCGCCGCCTGATGGCGCACCACAGACTGGGCTTGCGCCGATTCAATGTCTTTGCGCGAGCAGCCGCAAGGGTAGGCCCAGCCTTTGTCGATCAGTGATTGCAAAGCGGATTCATACGCGGGCGTGCGCTGGCTTTGCCACACCACCGGACCATCGGGCACCAGGCCACAGGCGCTCAGCTGTTGCAAGATGGCCTGGTCGGCCCCCGGCACGCAGCGGGGGGTGTCCACGTCTTCGATGCGCAATTGCCATTGGCCCACTTGGGCGCGTGCGTCGAGCCAGCTGGCCAGGGCCGCGACCAGCGAGCCCGCATGCAAAAGGCCGGTTGGCGAGGGCGCAAACCGGCCTATGTAGCGGATCCCCATGGGTTATCAGCGTTTTTTGAGCACCGCCAAAGCCAGCTCCAGGCCCGAGATGAAAGCATCTTCGGCCCGGTGGCCCAGACACCAGTCGCCGCACAGGCCAATGCCCTGGTCCTTGAACCACAGATGGCTCTGGCCCAAGGGCTGCGCGGTTTTGGCGTACAACCAGCGATGCACTTCTGCGTGGGCGGGCGTGGCGCGAATGCCGGTGATCTCGGCAAAGGCCTTGATCAGCTTGCCCGTGATGCGCTCGGGGGCGTCATTGACGTGCTCGGCTGACCAGGGTGCGCTGGCCTGCACGGTCCAGCGTTCGATGCGCTCGCGTCCGGGTTTGGATGACTCGCGGGCCATCCAGGCGATCCGGTGGTGTGTGCTGCGGGCAGCATTCCACTGAGGGCCCAAGGTGATCAGACCAGGTTGCACCGCTTGGGGGTAGGCCAGCATCAGGGTCCAGCAGGGGTCCACACGAACTTCTTTCAGCGGACTGGCCAAAGCACTCAGGTTGGAAGCGTTCAACAAGGCCGCAGCTTGCGCGGGCGGTATGGCCAAAATGATCTTGTCGAAACCGGCGTAGATGTGCTGGCCGCCGTCTTCGCTCTCGGTTTGCAGTTGCCAGCCGTTTTTCATCAGCGGGTCGGCCATGATCTGTGTGACACGGGTTTGCAGTTGCACATTGCCGTCTTCAAGCAGGGGCGCCGCCCAGGCTTTGACCAGACCGTTCATGCCGGGTGTGGCCACCCAATGGCGCTCGCCGCCGGGCAGACCTGCCTCGATCACACGGCCATTGGGGTCCAGCACGCGCACGGCGTTGGCACTCCAGGGTTTGCACACGCCCGGGGCGGTGCTAATCGCCAGTTCAAAACGCGGGTCGCGCACGGTGAAGTACTGCGCGCCATGGTCAAAACTGCCAAACGCACTGGTGCGTGTGGACATGCGGCCCCCCAGGCCCCTGCTTTTTTCGAACAGCGTGACGTTGTGTCCGGCCTGGCGCAAGGTGCGTGCGCAAGTGACGCCGGCCATGCCGACGCCGATGATGGCGATGTGTTGTGTGGTCATGGGTTCACTTTATCCCAGAAATGGGGCGAGGGAACGCATGGGTGGGTTATTCCCGATGCCGGGGCGTTGAGGGCTTTTCACACACTGTGTAATGGTCGCAGCAGGGCCTCACGCGTGGTGGGGCTTTCGAGCTGCGCGAGCCACCAACGCAAGGCTTGACCGGCCGGTGTTTGCTTGCTGTCACGCCAGGCGTAATGGCCGATGTTGGTGCGCGGGCTGTGCACTTGTTTGACGACCAACATGCCGCTGTCAATGTAGGGCCTGGCCAGCGATTCGGGCAAGAAGCCCCCGCCCAGCCCGCGCAGCTGGGCTTCAAGCTTGCTTTGCATGTCAGGCACGGTGAACACGTCCTGTCCGCTTTGCAGTCCGATCGTCAGCCCTGCGCCCCGGCTGACCGAGTCGGCCACCGCCACCGCGCGGTGTTGTGACAGCAAGGCGTCGGTCAGGGGTTCAGCCGCCTGGGCCAATGGGTGGTGCGATGCCACCGCATAGACAAACGGAATCGGTCCCAGCACGGCGTGCCGGATGTCCGATGGCAGCCCGGGTATGGGCACCACGCCCAAAGCCAGATCGGCCTGGCCCGAGGTGAGGGCGGCCAATGTGCCTGACAGTGTCTCGTAGCGCAAGCGCAGCCGCGTGGTGGCCCCCAGCGACAAAAAAAGGGCGCACAGGTCCATCACCACGCTGCGCGAGACCACGCTGTCCACCGCCACGGTGAACATGGCCTCCCAGCCCGTGGCCACGCGGCGCACGCGGTTGGCCACCGCATCCATGTCGTCCAGCAAGCGTGTGGCTTCGCGCAGCAGTTCGCGGCCAGCCGCGGTGGGCACGGCCTGGCGGGCGCTGCGGTCAAACAGCAGCACATCCAGCGCATCTTCCAATTGGCGCACGCGGTAGGTCAGGGCGCTGGGCACCAAATTCAGGGCGCGGGCTGCTGCTGCAAAGCTGCCCTTTTGGTCAATGGTCTGCAGCATCAGCAGGGCTTCAGGGGTGAGCCAGTCGCGGGGTGTTTGCATGGTCTTGCTTCGATCGTTCAATTGGTTTGAATGATGCCAGCAAATCGGATCAACTTTCAACCGCCTTTGCGGGGCTAAAGTTCGTCTCCATCCAAGGCGCAAACCTTGGCCTCTTGAAAAGGAAAAACCATGTTGAACATCCGCAAATCCACCGAACGAGGCTACGCCGATCACGGCTGGCTCAAGTCGTTTCACAGCTTTTCGTTCGCCAATTATTACGACCCGGCCCACATGGGCTGGGGCAACCTGCGCGTCATCAACGAAGACCGCATCGCACCGGGCACCGGCTTTGGCACACACGGCCACCGCGACATGGAAATCATCAGCTACGTGCTGTCGGGCAATCTGGCCCACCAAGACAGCATGGGCAACGTCAAGGGCATTCCCCCCGGCGACGTGCAGCGCATGAGCGCAGGCAGCGGGGTGCGCCACAGTGAGTTCAACCACGCCGAAGGCCAGGAGACGCACTTTTTGCAAATCTGGATCGAGCCCAATGAGATGGGCGTTGACCCCGGTTACGAGCAAAAAACCGTGCCCGAAAGCGCCAAACGCGGCCAGCTGGCCCTGGTGGCTGCACCCGAGGCCGCTGAGCACACGGTCAAAATTCATGCCGATGCACGCTTGTATGCCGGGCTATTTGACGGCGCAGAAAATGCCAGCCTGGTGCTGAACCCGGCCCGCAAAGCCTATGTGTTTTTGGTGCGTGGTCAATTGCAAGTCAATGGCCACGCCCTGAGTGCGGGCGATGCCGCGATGCTGCAAGCCGAATCGGCCTTGAACCTGACCCAAGGCCAAAACGCCGAAGTTCTGGTCTTTGACCTGGCCGCCTGATTTCCCTTTTCCAACCCCTCTGTTTTTTTAGGAGCTTTTCTCATGGCTAAAACTGTTGTTGTTTACCACTCTGGCTACGGCCACACCCAGCGCGTTGCCCAATTTGTGGCCCAAGGCGCCAATGCCCAAACCATCACCATCGATGCCGACGGCAACATCACCGAGGCCGACTGGGCCACGCTGGAC
>Ga0255140_1000423_pt1 | contig 15565 bp, 12 predicted proteins | sample Law_Colum_RepC_8_FD_188547 | JGI IMG/M metagenome (GOLD analysis project Ga0255140, IMG submission 188547) | Freshwater microbial communities from St. Lawrence River, New York, United States - Law_Colum_RepC_8d | ecosystem: Environmental > Aquatic > Freshwater > River | place: USA: New York...
CCGCCAGCCCCTCCGACAGCGTGGCCCTGCCACCGGGTGCCACCCCAACGCCGGCAGGCGAGCCCGGCGCCACCAGCAAACCCGCCCCCACGGGCTACTGGATCGGCGTGGGCGTGGGTGCCCTGGCACTGGCAGTCTTCTATGCCCTGATGAGCTATGCACGCCTTGAGGTGTTCAAGATGCTGCTGAGCAGCTTCTTCCCGCTGCTCATCCTGATCCTGGCGGTGCTGGGCTCCATCGTGTTCGGCCTGGCCACGCCCACCGAGGCGGCAGCGGTCGGCGCCTTTGGCGGCTTCGTGCTGGCGGCGGCTTATCGACAGCTCACCTTCGGCGTGGTGAAGGAATCGGTCTTTCTCACGGCCAAGACCAGCGCCATGGTGTGCTGGCTCTTCGTGGGCTCGGCCATCTTCTCGGCGGCCTTCGCGCTGCTGGGCGGCCAGGAACTGGTGGAGCAATGGGTGCTGGGCATGAACCTGTCCAAGACCGAGTTCCTGATCCTGAGCCAGGTGATCATCTTCATCCTGGGCTGGCCGCTGGAATGGACCGAGATCATCGTGATCTTCATGCCCATCTTCATCCCGCTGCTGGACAACTTCGGGGTCGACCCGCTGTTCTTCGGCCTGCTGGTGGCCCTGAACCTGCAGACCGCCTTCCTGAGCCCGCCCGTGGCCATGAGCGCGTTCTACCTGAAGGGCGTGGCGCCGAAGCACGTGACGTTGAACCAGATCTTCGCGGGCATGCTGCCCTTCATGGGGATTCAGATCATCGCCATCATCCTGCTGTACCAGTTCCCGGGCATCGGCCTGTGGCTGCCGGAGGTGCTGTACAAGTAAGAACCGGTCGCGCGGGTCGCACTGGCCCGCCCCCCGGAAACCCCAAGGGGCGCTGCGGCGCCCCTTTTTTCATGGCCGAAACGCGCTACCATTGACGTTTACGTTAACGTCAATCTGGTACAACCCGGTTAGGGTATTGAACCGCCGCCCAAGGAGACGCGATGCCAGGCCCCAGTGACGCCCATCTGCCATTCCCCGAGGCCGCCCTGCGCGCGCCCAAGGGCAGCGCATGGCGCGCCTGGCAGATCGCGCCCTCGGCCCGCGCGGTGTCGCTGGCCGACCTGAGCCCCGCGACCAAGCCTTTCTCTGGTGGCGACAAGACCGCCGACAAGACCGCGGTGGAGTCGCTGGCCACCCAGATCGACGAGCTGCAAGAGCTGTTCTACGCCGACGCCCGCTACCGCCTGCTGGTGGTGCTGCAGGGCATGGACACCTCAGGCAAGGACGGTACGTTGCGCGGCGTGTTCTCGCGCACCAGCCCGCTGGGCGTGCACACCGTGGGCTGGAAGGCCCCCACCGAGCCCGAGCGCGCGCGCGACTACCTCTGGCGCATCCACCAGCGCGTGCCGGCCAACGGCGAGATCGTGTTGTTCAACCGCAGCCACTACGAAGACGTGCTGGTGCCGGTGGTGAACCACTGGATCACGCCCGAGCAGACCGAGCAGCGCTACGCCCACATCAACGACTTTGAGCGCCTGCTGGCAGAAACCGGCACGGTGATCCTGAAGTTCATGCTGCACATCAGCCGCGACGAACAGCGCGAGCGCCTGCAAGAGCGCGTGGACGACCCGCGCAAGCACTGGAAGTTCAGCCACGGCGACCTGGAAGTGCGCAAGCAATGGGACGACTACCAGCGCGCCTACGAACAACTGCTGGCCAAGACCAGCACCGACTGGGCACCCTGGACAGTGGTGCCCGCCGATTCCAAGACCCACCGCAACCTGATGATCGCCACCATCGTGCGCGACACGCTCAAGGCGCTGGACCTGCGTTACCCGCCCGAAGACCCTTCCCTCAAGGGCCTTCGCATCGACTGACACCCACCGTAGAGAGAGACAGACCATGACCAACCTTGCCGCCGACTACCAGGCACTGGCCAACTACCGCCCCACCCACAAGGTGCGCTTCGTCACCGCCGCCAGCCTGTTCGATGGCCACGACGCCGCCATCAACATCATGCGCCGCATCCTGCAGGGCATGGGCGCCGAGGTGATCCACCTGGGCCACAACCGCAGCGTGGACGAGGTGGTGAGTGCCGCCCTGCAGGAAGACGCGCAGGGCATCGCGGTGTCCAGCTACCAGGGCGGGCACAACGAGTACTTCAGCTACATGGTCGATCTGCTGCAGCAACGCGGTGGCGAGCAGGTGCAGGTGTTTGGCGGCGGCGGCGGCGTGATCGTGCCCGAAGAAATCCGCATGCTGGCCGAGCGCGGCGTGCGCATCTACAGCCCCGAAGACGGCCAGCGCATGGGCCTGGCCGGCATGATCGGCGAGATGGTGATGCGCTGCGACAAGAGCCTCTCGGCGCTGGCGCCCAAGAGCCTGTCGGCCATTCAGCCCGACGCCACCGACCCCACCCGCCACTGGCGCGCCCTGGCGCAGTTCATCACCACGCTGGACAACGGCGACGCCGACCCGGCCCTGGTGACGCAGTTGCGCGAGGCGGCAGCGCAGGTGAAGACGCCGGTGCTGGGCATCACCGGCACGGGTGGCGCGGGCAAATCGAGCCTCACCGACGAACTCATCCGCCGCTTCCGCCTGGACCAGGACGACCGCCTGCGCATCGCGGTCATCAGCATCGACCCCTCGCGCCGCAAGAGCGGTGGCGCCCTGCTGGGCGACCGCATCCGCATGAACGCCATTGGCCCGTGGCAGAGCGGCCAGCGCGTGTACATGCGCAGCCTGGCCACGCGCGACACCGGCAGCGAGATCAGCGCCGCCCTGCCCGACGTGGTGGCCGCCTGCAAGGTGGCGGGCTTTGACCTCATCATCGTGGAGACCTCGGGCATCGGCCAGGGCGACGCGGCCATCGTGCCCTACGTGGACGTGCCCATGTACGTGATGACGCCCGAGTTCGGCGCGGCCAGCCAGCTCGAGAAGATCGACATGCTCGACTTCGCCGCCTTCGTGGCCATCAACAAGTTCGACCGCAAGGGCTCGCTTGACGCCCTGCGCGACGTGGCCAAGCAGGTGCAGCGCAACCGCGAGGCCTGGATGACCCCGATCGAGCAGATGCCGGTGTACGGCACCATGGCCGCGCGCTTCAACGACGACGGCGTCACCTCGCTCTACCAGGCCCTGAAGGCCAAGCTGGGTGAACTGGGCCTGCCGCTCACCGAAGGCCGCCTGCCCGCGGTGAACGTGCGCCACAGCACCAACCAGACCCCCATCGTGCCGGCCGCGCGCACCCGCTACCTGGCCGAAATCAGCGACACGGTGCGCGGCTACAAGCGCCGCGCCCACCAGCAGGCCAAGCTGGCCCGCGAGATTCAGCAGTTGCGCGCCGCTGCCGCCATGCTGGCGGTGGACAAGCCCAACCGGCCCAAGGCGTCCGAGGCCGCCATTGACCTGGCCCAGCAGCGCGAACTCGACCAAGACCCGACCGCCCGCAAGCTGCTGCAGCAGTGGCCGGACATGCAGAAGGCCTACGCCGGCGACGAGTACGTGGTGAAGATCCGCGACAAGGAAATCCGCACCGTGCTCACCACCCGCAGCCTCTCGGGCACCGTCATCCGCAAGGTGGCGCTGCCCCAGTACGAAGACCACGGCGAACAGCTCAAGTGGCTGATGCTGGAGAACGTGCCCGGCAGCTTCCCCTACACCGCCGGCACCTTTGCCTTCAAGCGAGAAGGCGAAGACCCCACCCGCATGTTCGCGGGCGAGGGCGACCCCTTCCGCACCAACAAGCGCTTCAAGCTGCTCTCGGAAGGCATGCCAGCCAAGCGCCTGTCCACCGCCTTCGACTCGGTCACGCTCTACGGCAACGACCCCGACCCGCGCCCGGACATCTACGGCAAGGTGGGCAACTCGGGCGTGAGCATCGCCACGCTGGACGACATGAAGGTGCTGTACAGCGGCTTTGACCTGTGCCACCCGGCCACCTCGGTGTCCATGACGATCAATGGCCCGGCGCCCAGCATCCTGGCCATGTTCATGAACACGGCCATCGACCAGAACATCGAGAAGTTCAAGGCCGACAACGGCCGCGAGCCCACCGAGACCGAGGCCGCCAAGATTCGCGAGTGGGTGCTGTCCAACGTGCGTGGCACGGTGCAGGCCGACATCCTGAAGGAAGACCAGGGCCAGAACACCTGCATCTTCAGCACCGAGTTCAGCCTGAAGGTGATGGGCGACATCGCCGAGTACTTCGTGCACCACGACGTGCGCAACTTCTACTCGGTGTCCATCAGCGGTTACCACATCGCCGAAGCCGGCGCGAACCCGATCTCGCAATTGGCCTTCACGCTATCGAATGGCTTCACGCTGGTCGAGGCTTACCTGGCGCGCGGCATGCACATCGATGACTTCGCGCCCAACCTGAGCTTCTTCTTCAGCAACGGCATGGACCCGGAGTACACCGTGCTGGGCCGCGTGGCGCGCCGCATCTGGGCCGTGGCCATGAAAGAGAAGTACGGCGCCAACGAGCGCAGCCAAAAACTCAAGTACCACATCCAGACCAGCGGCCGCAGCCTGCACGCGCAAGAGATTCAGTTCAACGACATCCGCACCACGCTGCAGGCCCTGATCGCCATTTACGACAACTGCAACAGCCTGCACACCAACGCCTTCGACGAGGCCATCACCACGCCCACCGAAGACTCGGTGCGCCGCGCCATGGCGATCCAGCTCATCATCAACCGCGAGTGGGGCCTGGCCAAGAACGAGAACCCGAACCAGGGCGCCTTCATCATCGACGAGCTGACCGAGCTGGTGGAAGAGGCGGTGCTGGCCGAGTTCGAGAAGATCGCCGAGCGCGGCGGTGTGCTGGGCGCCATGGAGACCGGCTACCAGCGCAGCAAGATTCAAGACGAATCGATGCACTACGAGATGCTCAAGCACACCGGCGAGCTGCCCATCATCGGCGTGAACACCTTCCGCAACCCCAAGGGTGACCCCATCCCCGAGGCGCTGGAACTGGCCCGCTCCACCGACGAAGAGAAGCAGAACCAGCTCAAGCGCCTGCAAGACTTCCACACCCGCCACGCCAACGAAGCGCCGGCCATGCTGGCGCGCCTGCAGCAGGCGGTGATCGAGAACCGCAACGTGTTCGAGGTGCTGATGGACGCGGTGCGCGTGTGCTCGCTGGGCCAGATCACCTCGGCCCTGTTCGAGGTGGGCGGTCAGTACCGCCGCAACATGTAAGCGCGCGAGGCGGGGCTCACTGCCCCGCCGCCAACGGCAGGTTCAAGAGCAGGTTCTGCGGCTTGAGCTTGAGCTGGCCCTGCGGGTTCATGGCCAGGCCCAGGTACACCGGCTTGCCGCGCAGGTCTTCGCGCTGCTCGGCCGGGTTGTCAAAGCGCAGGCGGAACAGGCTGATGAGGCGGCCCAGGCGGGCCTCGTCCACCGGCTCGCCCTCGTACAGGTCGTTGAGCAGCGCGCTGGCCTCCACGTCCAGCCCGATGTGCCAGCGCCAGGCCGGGTCGTCCACCCGGGGCTCGGGCGTGATGTGCACGCGCACGCCCTGGGTGTGCAAGACCCAACGCTCCAGCACCGATGCCAGGGCCTTGAGGCCCGATCGGCTGCGGGTCATGGTGAGGGTGAGACCGTGCGACAGGTGCTGTTGCACCTCGTGCGTGAGGTCCAGCACAAAGGGGTGGTGGTCGTCGATGGCGCGGCTGGCCAGGTAAGCGCCGCCGTTGTCGGGGCCCAGCACCTGCACCTGCGCCTCGGGCAAGGTGGCGCCGGCCTGGCGCAGCAACTGGCCGATGCTGCCGAGCCCGCCGGTCTGCTGCAGGCGGTCCAGCGTGTCGGCGTCGGCGCTCAGCACGCGCCCTTCCTGCACCTGCACCCGCTGGCGGCGAAACAGCAACTCGGCTGCGCGCCATTGAAACGCGTCATCGACATCGGCCAGGGCACGCGCCGCGATGGCCTGGGCCAGCAGGTCGAGGAACAGCGGCGGCACGCGAATCTCACCGGCGCGGAAGAAGCCGGCCCAGGCGGCCTCTATGGTGCCGGCGCGCTGCACGGCGTCACGAAAGCCCAGAAACAGCCGGTAGTTGTCGCGCACGTCGGGGTCGCGCATGGCCTCGATCTGGCCGGCCATCACGCTGCGCAAGGGGTCATCCAGCAGGGCCTGGTGCAGCGCACGCTCGGCCACGCACGACTCGTCCACCGGCGCCAGCTCTGGCCGGTTCAGCCACACGCGCCAGTAGCCCGGCGTGGGGCGCGAGCGGCCGGGGCCGTCTTCGATCAACAGGGCGGCACCGCTGCCGGGCCAGACAGCATCAAGGGATGGGGGCGCAAGGGGTTCGGACATGGGCGGCGATTGTGCGCCAGCGCCTTTGCACCCACGAGGCGCGTGGACACAATAGCGGCCATGACTTCACACCTTGCCGTCAGTCTGATTGGGGCCCCCACCGACGTGGGTGCGGGGGTTCGCGGTGCCTCGATGGGGCCGGAGGCCCTGCGCGTGGCCAACCTGGCCCAGGTGCTGCAAAGCCACGGCCTGGACGTGGCCGACCGAGGCAACCTGAGCGGCCCGCCCAACCCCTGGCAATTGCCCGTGGCCGGCTACCGCCACCTGCACGAGGTGCTGGCCTGGAACCTGGCGGTGCACGAGGCGGTGCACGCCGAGCTGGTGCAAAACCGGCTGCCCATTCTGCTGGGGGGCGACCACTGCCTGGGCCTGGGTTCGATCAGCGCGGTGGCGCGGCACTGCCGCGAGCGCGGCAAACGCCTGCGCGTGCTCTGGCTGGACGCCCACGCCGACTTCAACACCGCCGCGCTCACGCCCAGCGGCAACCTGCACGGCATGCCGGTGGCGCTGCTGTGCGGCCTGGGGCCGGCCGAGCTCACCGCCATCGGCGGGCACACGCCGGCGATTGAGCCGGGGGTGGTGCGCCAGATCGGCATTCGCAGCGTGGACCCGGGCGAGAAGCGCCTGGTGCACGAAATGGGGCTGGAGGTGTTTGACATGCGCTACATCGACGAGATGGGCATGCGCCAGACCATGGAGCAGGCGCTCATGGGCCTGGACGAGCACACCCACCTGCACGTGAGCTTCGACGTGGATTTCCTTGACCCGGAAATCGCGCCCGGCGTGGGCACCACCGTGCCCGGCGGCCCCACCTACCGCGAGGCGCAACTGTGCATGGAGATGATCGCCGACACCGGCCGCCTGGCCTCGCTCGACGTGATGGAACTCAACCCGGCGCTGGATGTGCGCAACAAGACCGCCGAGCTGGCGGTGGACCTGATCGAGAGCCTGTTCGGCAAGTCCACGCTGATGAGGAAAAGCTAGGCTCAGCTATTGCTGACCAGCTCGAAGTGCTCCACCACCGGCGGCTGCAGGAAGAAGGGGCCGACGATGGCGCGCCACTGGGTGAACAGATCGGAGCCACGGAAGGTGACGGTGTGGTCTTCCAGCGTTTCCCAGTAAATGGTCAGCACGTAGCGGCCGGGGGATTCGATGCTGCGGTTGACCTTGTAGCCCTTGAAGCCCTTGGACTGGGCGATCACGGTGCTGGCGCCGCGCTGAATGGCGGCCTCAAAGTCGGCGGCCTTGGCGGGGTCGATGCGGATGTCGGCGTGTTCGAGGATCATGGTCTTGGGGTGGTAAATCAGGCCGCGGCGCGGCGATCGTCCAGGATCATATCGACGGCCTTCTCCGCCACCATGATCACCGGCGCGTTGGTGTTGCCACCCACCACGCGGGGCATCACCGACGCGTCCACCACCCGCAGCCCGGCCACACCGTGCACGCGCAGGCGGGCGTCCACCACCGCCTCGGGGCCGGGGCCCATCTGGCAGGTGCCCACCGGGTGGTAGATGGTGTCGGCGTGGCGGCGCAGGAACTGCTCGATCTGCTCGGGAGTTTGCGCGTCGGCCGAGGGGGCGGTTTCACGCCCGCCGTGGCGGGCCAGCGCGCTCTGGCCCAGCAGGTGGCGCATGTGTTGAAAGCCACGCGCCAGGCGGGCCACGTCGTCGGGGTCTTGCAGAAAGGCCGGGTCGATCAGCGGTGCCACCTGCGGGTCAGGGCCGGCCAGGCGCAGGTTGCCCCGGCTGCGCGGGCGCAGCAGGCACACGTGGCAGGAGTAGCCATGGCCCCACACGGTCTGGCGGCCGTGGTCCACCAGTTGGCCCACCACGAAGTGCAGTTGCAGATCGGGGATGGGCTCGCCCGGGTCGCTCTTGATGAAGCCCCCCCGCCTCGGCAAAGTTGGTGGTTAGCGGCCCCTTGCGCTCGCGCTTCCACTGCCAAGCGCCTCGGGCGAGGTGCCAGGCGCCCTTGGCGGACAGGCCGAACAGCTCGGTGAGGCGCGGTGCGCGCACCACCATCACCGCGTCGATGTGGTCGTGCAGGTTGGCGCCCACGCCGGGCAGGTCGTGCTGCACCGCGATGCCGTGCTCGGCCAGGTGCTCGGCCGGGCCAATGCCCGAGAGCATGAGCAATTGCGGCGAACCGAAGGCGCCCGCGCTGAGCAGCACCTCACCGCCCGGGTTCAGGCGCAGCGTCTGCAGCGGACCGCGCCCGCCCCGGCCCCGGAACTCAATGCCATCGGCGCGCAGTGGCCCGCCGTCGTCGCGCGCGGTGAGCACGCGCGTTACCAGCGCATCGGTGAACACCTGCAGGTTGGGCCGGCCCAGGTGAGGCGTGAGGTAGGCCTTGGCGGCGCTGAAGCGCTCGCCATCGCGGTGGGTCACTTGATACGCGCCCACGCCTTCTTGCTGGGCGCCATTGAAGTCGGGGTTGAGGGGGTGGCCGGCTTGCTGGGCGGCCGCGAAGAAGTCGGCCAGCACTGGGTTGGGGCTTCGCAGGTCGGCCACGTTCAGCGGGCCACCGGTGCCGTGGAAGGCATCGGCGCCGCGCTCGTTGTGCTCGGCGCGCTTGAAGTAGGGCAGCACGTCCTCAAACGCCCAGCCGGGGTTGCCGCGAGCGGCCCAGTCGTCGTAATCGCTGGCGTGGCCGCGGGCATAGATCATGGCGTTGACCGAGCTGGAGCCGCCCAGCACCTTGCCGCGCGGCTGGTAACCGCGCCGGCCCAGCAGGCCGGCTTGCGGCACGGTCTCAAAGCACCAGTTGGCCTGCCCGGTCTTGGCCATCACCGCCAGGCCGGCGGGGCAATGAATGAGCACGCTGCTGTCGGGTGGGCCGGCCTCGACCAGCGCCACGCGCAGGGCCGGGTCTTCGCTCAGGCGGCCAGCCAGCACGCAGCCGGCCGAGCCGCCGCCGACGATGATGCAATCGAACATCGGGTGTCTCCGGGGTGAGCCGTCCACACCGGGTCGGTGCGTGACAATGCGGGGCCACTGTACACAGGTCAAGCCGCATTGGCGCGGCCAGCCACCTGCGCGCGGGCCCCGGCAGGCGCCGGGTTTTCACCGATTCATCCGTCACGAGGTTTTTTTCATGAGCATCCAGACTGTGGGCATCATCGGCTCGGGCACCATGGGCAACGGCATCGCGCAGGCTTGCGCCACCAGCGGCATTCGCGTGGTGATGGTGGACATCGCGCAGGCCGCCATCGACAAGGGCCTGGCCACCGTCAGTGGCAGCCTGGACCGCCTGATCAAGAAAGAGAAGATGACCGCCGAGGGCAAGGCCCAGGCCATGTCGCTGATCCAGGGCAGCACCAACTACGACGACCTGAAGCAGGCGCAACTGGTGATCGAGGCCGCCACCGAGAACGAAGGCCTGAAGGTCAAGATCCTGCAGCAGCTCGACGGCCTGCTGGCCCCCGAGGTGATCGTGGCCACCAACACCAGCTCGATCAGCATCACCAAGCTGGCCGCCGCCACCCAGCGCGCCGACCGCTTCATCGGCATGCACTTCTTCAACCCGGTGCCCATGATGGCGCTGGTGGAAATCATTCGCGGCCTGCAGACCAGCGACGCCACGCACGACGCGGTGAAGGCCCTGGCCGAGCGCCTGGGCAAGACGCCCATCACCGTGAAGAACGCGCCGGGCTTCGTGGTCAACCGCATCCTGGTGCCCATGATCAACGAGGCCTTCTTCGTGCTGGCAGAAGGCCTGGCCACGCCGGAAGACATCGACGCCGGCATGAAGCTGGGCACCAACCAGCCCATCGGCCCGCTGGCCCTGGCCGACATGATCGGCCTGGACGTGTGCCTGGCGGTGATGAACGTGTACATGGCCGAGTACAACGACAGCAAGTACCGCCCTGCCCCGCTGCTGAAAGAGATGGTGGCGGCGGGCTGGCTGGGCCGCAAGACGGGCCGGGGCGTGTACACGTATTGATCCCCCTGCGCCGCGCTGCGCGCGTCACCCCCCAGGGGGCGATGCGTGGCGGCCCGGCGAAGCCGGTTCCGCCGCATCCTCGGTTAGGGCACGTGCGCCGGCTACGCGTTGGTGGTTTTGCCGTGATGACTTACCAGGGCACTTCGGTGCCCTGGTGGTCGAAGAAGCCGCCGCTGCTGCCGGCGGGCAGTGTGTCGATCACGCGCAGCAGCTCTTGTGCGGCCACTTCGGGCGGGCGCACGGTCAGGCCGGTCTTGGCGAAGGGGGCTGAGAGCGCGGTGTCCACGGTGCCGGGGTGCAAGGCCACGCACAGGGCGTGCGGGCAGCGGCGGGCCAGTTCGATGGCGGCGGTGTGCACCAGTTGGTTGAGCGCGGCCTTGGAGGCGCGATAGCCGTACCAGCCGCCCAGGCGGTTGTCGCCGATGCTGCCCACCCGCGCCGACAAAAAGGCCGCCACGCTGCGGCCCTGGCGCGGCAGCAGGGGCAGGCAGTGCCGCATCACCAAGGCCGGGCCCACGGCGTTCACCAGAAACAGGCGCTGCAGCGCAGCGGCGTCCAGGTGGGCCCAGCTCCGCTCGGGCTGAATCTCACCGTCGTGCAAGACACCCGTGGCCACCACCAGGCGGCGCAGCGGCAGGCCGGTGCGCGCCAGCTCGTCGGCCACGGCCTGCGCCACGCGGGCGACGCTGGCCTCGTCGGCGTAATCCAGCGCGGGCTCGGTGCGCCGGCCCAGCGCCAGCACCTCGTGGCCCTGGCGGCGCAGGCCATTGGCCAGGGCCGCGCCGATGCCGCCAGTACCGCCCAGCACCACGGCCAGGCCAGGAGGCTCGTCGCGAAGAGGCTCAGGGGTGCTGCTCATGCGGCGCATTATGGAAAGCCACCGCGGGCCTTGCCGAGCAGGCCGGCGAAGGCCGCCCGGCGCCTGGGGACAAGGCGCCGCTTGCACGGCAAGACAGGGGCGGCAGTACCATCGCCCGTATGCAAGAACACGACTTTGATCTCTTCGTCATTGGGGGCGGCAGTGGCGGCGTTCGCGCCGCCCGCATGGCCGCGCAACGCGGCGCACGCGTGGCCCTGGCCGAGGCCCTGGGCACCGACGGCCTGGGCGGCACCTGCGTGAACGTGGGTTGCATCCCCAAGAAGCTTTACAGCTACGCGGCGCACTACGCCGACGCCTTCGAGGAATCCCACGGCTACGGCTGGGAGGGTGAGAAACCCACGCTGAACTGGGACACCCTGAAAACCAACCGCGCCAAAGAGATCACGCGATTGAATGGCGTGTACGGCAACCTGCTACGCGGCTCGGGCGTGACGGTGCTCAATGGCTTTGCCCGCTTCAGCGGCGAGCACGAGATCACCCTGGCCACGCTCAACGCCGACGGCTCGCCCGGCCACCAGACCTTCACCGCGAAGCACATCCTGATCGCCACCGGCGGCACGCCCTTCGTGCCGCACTTCCATGGCCGCGAGCACGCCATCACCTCCAACGAGGTGTTCGACCTCAGCCCCTTCCCGCAGCGCCTGCTGGTGGTGGGTGGCGGCTACATCGCCTGCGAATTCGCGTCCATCTTCAACGGGCTGGGGGCCAAGGTCACCCAGCTCTACCGTGGCGAGCAGGTGCTGCGCGGTTTTGACGACGAGATCCGCCACTTCGTGGCCAGCGAAATGGCCAAGAGCGGCGTGGACCTGCGCCTGAACGCCGGCGTGGTGGGCATCGACAAGACGGCCGATGGCCTGCTGGTGAAGCTGGAAGACGGCAACACCGTCACGGCCGACGCCGTGCTCTACGCCACCGGCCGCGTGCCCAACGTGAAAGACCTGGGCCTGGAGCGCGTGGGCGTGGCCCAGGGCGCGCAGGGCGAGGTGCTGGTGAACGGGCACTATCAGACCAATGTGCCGCACGTGTACGCCGTGGGCGACGTGACCAACCGGGTGCAGCTCACGCCCGTGGCCCTGGGCGAGGCCATGGTGGTGGTGGACCACCTGTTCGGTCCGGCCGCCGGCAAACCCGCGCGCCAGATGAGCTACGACTTCATCCCCACGGCCGTGTTCACCCACCCCAACATCGGCACCGTGGGCCTGACCGAAGCCCAGGCGCGTGAGCGACACGGCGCGGTCACCATCTTCCGCAGCGAGTTCAAGGCGCTGAAGCACACGCTATCGGGCAGCAGTGAGCGCACGCTCATGAAGCTGGTGGTTGACACCGCCAGCGACCGGGTGGTGGGCCTGCACATGGTGGGCGCCGAGGCCGGCGAGATCGTGCAGGGCTTTGCCGTGGCCATGAAGGCCGGCGCCACCAAGGCGGTGTTCGACAGCACCATCGGCATCCACCCCACCGCCGCCGAAGAGTTCGTGACCATGCGCGAGCCCACGCGCCACTGAGCCCGCAACGTCAGGCCAGCAGCAGCACCGCCACGCCCAGCGCGGTGTGGGCCCACAGGCCAGGCGCCAGCCAGGCAAAGTAGCGCCAGCCCCCCACCGCCCAGGCGGTGACGCTCTTGCTGGAAGCGTGCACCACCAGCGCCAGCCACACCGCCTGGTGGCCGACCGAAGCGGGCGGGCCCGAGGCGAACACCGCCCCCAGGGCCGAGTGCAGATCGGCCAGGGCGCCCAGCAAGGTGCCCACGATCAGACCAGCCGACCCGAGCCAGGCTGTGAGCGCCTGCACCAGCACCTGTATGCCGGTGAGAAGGGCCGCTACCGCCAGTGCGCCCTTCAGGCTGAACATGCGGTCTTGGCCCGTGCCCGGCAAGCCCTCGATGCGCGGTGACGACACGCCGGCGGCCACGCCGTCGGGCAGACCGCCGCGCACCAGCCACAGGCCCCAAAGCAAGGCCAACACCCCCGCGGCCAGGGCCGACCAGGCCAGGTGCCCCAGCCAGGCCGGCTGCACGGCAGCGGCCACCAACAGCACCTGCACCTGGGTGGACACGCAGCTCAGCAAGCCCCCACCGGCCATGAGCCGGGGTGAGCCCTGCCCTTCGCGCGCCGCCAGGCCCATGGTGGCGATGGTGGCGGTGCTGGACACAAAGCCCGAGGCCAGGGCCGACAGCGCAATGGCTTGCTGGGTCTGCAGCAGCCGGCGCGCCAGGTGGGCGGCCGATTGCACCGACAGGATGAGGGCGAGCAACTGCACGATCACGTGCGGGTTCAGGGCCTGCTCCCACAGCGGGCGGTCGGGCACCAATGGCAGGGCCAGCAACACGATGGCGGCCAGCAAGATGCCGTCGCGCACCTCGGCCGGCTGCAGCCAGTGGCGCGCGAAGCGGTGCATGCGCTCGCGCCCGGCCAGCAGCGCGGTGAGGCCGGTGGCCAAACCAGCGGCCAGCGGCACGCTCCAGAGGCAAAGCACACCGATCAGGTAGGTGAGCAGCAGCGCAATTTCGGTGGTGATGCCGGGGTCGTCCGAGCGGTCGCGCGCGTAGGCCACCACGGTGAGCGCGCCCACGAACACCGCGCCCGCCACCACCAAGCCCATCGACCCGGTGAGGGCCGCGGCCGCGCCCGTGATGCAGGCCAGCGTGAAGCTGCGCAACCCCGCCAAGGCGCGGTGCGGCCCCTCGCCCTTGCGGCGTTCGCGCTCAATGCCGATCAGCAAGCCGCAGCCCAGCGCCGCCACCAGGGCTTGCACCGCGCCGTGCAGATCGGCCGTCGGCCAGGGCAGGAAATCGGTCATGAAGGCAACACCCGCAGGGCCACAATAGCCCCATGCACAAGACGCCCGACTTTACCGCCCCGCTGTTCTTCGACGACCCGGCCCAAGCGCTGGCGCAGGTGCAGCACATCTACCAGCACAGCGTGGACTTTCTGCGCCAGGCCATGCGCGAGTTCGTGGCCGGCGACGACCACGGTGGCGCCCACGTGCGCGCCTGCTACCCCTATGTGCGCCTGCACACGCACAGCGTGCTGCGCCAGGGCAGCGGCGCCCAGAGCCCGGCCCACACCCGGCTGAGCTACGGCTTCGTGGCCGGCGCGGGCCGCTACGAGACCACCCTCACCCGCCCCGACCTTTACGCCGACTACTACCTCGAGCAGTTCCGCCTGCTGCTGGCCAACCACGGCGGCCAGTTGGAGGTGGGCACCAGCACCCAGCCCATCCCGATTCACTTTTCGTTTGCCGAGCACGACCACGTGGAAGGCCAGATGGACGCCCACCGCCGCGCCCTCATGCGCGACGTGTTCGACCTGCCCGACCTCACCGCCATGGACGACGGCATCGCCAACGGCACCCACGAGCCCAAGCCGGGCGAGGCGCACCCGCTGTCGCTGTTCACCGCGCCGCGGGTGGACTATTCGCTGCAGCGCCTGCGCCACTACACCGGCACCGCGCCGGAGTGGTTCCAGAACTTCGTGCTGTTCACCAACTACCAGTTCTACATCGACGAGTTCATCAAGCTCGGCCACGCCGAAATGGCCCGCGCGGACAGCGAGTACATCGCCTTCGTCGAGCCGGGCAACGTCATCACCCGCCGCACCGGCCTCAGCGCCGAGGCCATTGATCAGTTGGGCAAAGCGCCACCGCGCCTGCCCCAGATGCCCGCCTACCACCTGCTGCGCGCCGACCGCAGCGGCATCACCATGGTCAACATCGGCGTGGGCCCGGCCAACGCCAAGACCATCACCGACCACATCGCCGTGCTGCGCCCGCACGCCTGGCTGATGCTGGGCCACTGCGCCGGCCTGCGCACCTCGCAGCAACTGGGCGACTACGTGCTGGCCCACGCCTATGTGCGCGAAGACCACGTGCTGGACGAGGAACTGCCACTGTGGGTGCCCATTCCGGCGCTGGCCGAAATTCAACTGGCGCTGGAGGCCGCCGTGGCCGAGGTGACCGGCGTGCCGCCGCACGAGCTCAAGCGCATCATGCGCACCGGCACCGTGGCCAGCACCGACAACCGCAACTGGGAACTGCTGCCCGACAACACGCCCCAGCGCCGCTTCAGCCAGAGCCGCGCCGTGGCGCTGGACATGGAAAGCGCCACCATCGCCGCCAATGGCTTCCGTTTCCGTGTGCCCTACGGCACCCTGCTGTGCGTGAGCGACAAGCCCCTGCACGGCGAGATCAAGCTGCCCGGCATGGCCAACCACTTCTACCGCGAGCGGGTGGACCAGCACCTGCGCATTGGCATCCACGCCATGGAAACCCTGCGCGCTGGCGGTGTGGACCAGTTGCACAGCCGCAAGCTGCGCAGCTTCGCCGAGGTGGCCTTCCAGTGATGGCGGGCGCGCCAGGCGCGCGCCCTTGGCATCACAAGGCCTTGTAGAAGATGTAGTCGGCCTGGTACTTCACCACCTGCTTTTGCCCCTTGGTGGC
>Ga0255140_1000456_pt1 | contig 14800 bp, 2 predicted proteins | sample Law_Colum_RepC_8_FD_188547 | JGI IMG/M metagenome (GOLD analysis project Ga0255140, IMG submission 188547) | Freshwater microbial communities from St. Lawrence River, New York, United States - Law_Colum_RepC_8d | ecosystem: Environmental > Aquatic > Freshwater > River | place: USA: New York...
TGTCGGTCTCGTTGTTCGAGAAAACTGAGGTTTCAAGCGCCTTGCAGCTCGAAAGAAACACTAGCGATAGCCCAGACGACAGTAACCAATTGAATTTATTCACTTTTTAACCGGACACTACTGATATAAATTGAGAAAATCATGAATCCAGTTGATAAAAATTCCAAAGTCGTCGTCGCTTTGAACCTGCCCACTGCTCAAATGCCGCTGGCAACAAATGGTCAAAAATACGCCAACCCGTTCAAAATAAAATTGACGGTGGACGACGGTAAAACACTGCAAAATTTTGATTTTCTCAAAAATACCGCTAAGGGAAGCTTTGAGCATCGTGTTAAGCGCGGAACAAAAATCGTTGTAAAAATTGAAGGTGCTGAGGTCTTCAGTCCCAACAATCCGGCTGGAAAAAAATTATTCTTGAAGCGGATCGACAACGATTTGATTTTTGAGACAGAAGCAGGTGAAAAACTGGTTCAACTCAATGATTATTATCTGGCGCCCGATGTTGAGCTGGACAGTCCCAATTGGATTGAAATTGTTAGCGACACCCAAACCAGTTCCCTCAATGCCGCAGTGGATTACTTAACAGGCGAAACCACGGCCTTGCCGCTTGATTTCTTGGCCTATTATTCACTGGGTTTATTGGGGGTAGGTGCCGTGGGCGGCTTTCTTTTGAATCAGAAAAAGAACAATAACGCGACCGCTGACGCACCCGATACGCTAAAAGTCATTCAAAATTTTGCCGCAGATATTGCCAATACAACAGAACCCACGCTGGCCAATTACAAAGCAGCCGACATCGCAGGCATCATTACGGAGGCTGACAAAACCCAGGTCAACAGTTTCCTGATAGAGGCCAACATTGATCCGTCAACCAAAGTTGCCATAGAAGCCATTGCGGCCGCGGCCAACAGGGTGGAAGCCTACGCTGCCAGCAGTACCAATACCCCACCCACCTTGATCGATTACCAAAACTTGGGTGTATTGGGCAGTGACGGCACAGCACAGCAAGTCAGTTTGCTGAACAATGCTGTGGACGGCAAAGTCGGTGCCGGTGTGGACAGCTTCACTGAGTTGAACTTGTTAGCCGCGGCTGTCAGAGTGGTGCAAGGCGAGGCCAATGGAGTTCGCGCGCCTAGTCCTTCAGTTTTACTGGCAGCACTAAACACTTTGGGCGTGACCACTGCAACCACCGACAACGTCGCAACCATTGCAACCGATTTGGCCAAAGCGAAGGCAGCAGGTGTAGACACCTTGACTGAATTGAATGCGGTCGTTGCCGAGGCAGCGAAAACGGCTGCTGCTGACGCTGCAGCGGCACTCAGCAAAATAGTCAATTTTTCAAAGGAAGTGCTTAACGTCACTGCACCCTCACCGGATGTCTTTTTGTCCGCTAATATTGCGGGGGTGACCACCGCAGATGATGCCGCTCAAGTCAACAGCTTCTTAGCATTGCTAGACAATGACCCCGACAGCTTTGCCACGATTCAATCGGTCGTGGCCGCATCCAACAAGGTTGAAGCCTACGCTGCAAACCCCACCTCGACAGTGCCGGTGTTGGCTGACTATCAAGTTTTGGGCATTTTGGCTGCAACACCCACAGGAACCGTGCAACAAGCCAGCTTGTTAAGCAGCGTTGTTGACAATAAAGTCGCTTCAGACGTGGACAGTGCGCCCGAGTTAATGTTGTTGGCCGATGCTGTCAAAGTTGTGCAAGACGCTGCCGATGGCGGTACATTGCCCACCAACACAGCCTTGCTTGCCGCACTGCAGACACTGGGTATCACAAGTGCAACGGCAAGCAATATTGCACCTGTCGCTGCAGCTGTGGCTACAGCCGCTGCAGCAGGATCAGACACCATTGCAAAGTTGAACGCCATCGCAACAACTGCAGCTGCCAAGGTTTTACAAGATGCAGCGCAATCAATCCTTACCTCTTACGCGGCCGACACAGTGGGTGCCACAGTGCCTGTCTTGGTGAACTACCAAAGTGCGAACATTCTTGGTGTGACAACCGAAGCAGATGCCACGCAGGTCAACACTTTCCTGGCATTGGCTGCCATCGACCCAGCCACCAAAGCAGCAGTTGATGCCATTGCAGCAGCGGCAAATAAGGTGGAAGCTTACGCCGCAAGCAGCACCAATCCACCCCCTACCTTGGCTGACTATCAGACCCTCGGCATTCTGAGCACGGCAGGAACCCCAGCGCAAACCAACTTGCTCAACAGCACGGTTGATCGCAAAGTCGCTTCAGAGGTGGACAGTGCACCAGAACTGCAGGCGTTTGCAGATGCCGTCACGGTGGTGCAAGATGCTGCCGATGGGGGTACGGTCCCGACCAACGCCACCTTATTGGCTGCTTTGCAAACACTGGGCATTAGCGGTGCCAACGCCACCAACATTGCACTCATTGCTGCCGCCTTGGCTGCAGCCACAACGACAACTGCAGGTGCAGACACGCTCGCTGAACTGGATGCTATTGCCCTGGCCGCAACAAATCAGCTGGCACAAGATGCATCGCAGCTGGTCATCAACACCTTTGCTGCAGACCCCGTAGCGCCGGTTGTGCCCACATTGGCTAATTACATAGGGGCCAAAATTGCAGAGGTGTTAACAGCAGCAGATGCGACACAGGTCAACAGCTTCTTGGCATTGCCCGACATTGATCCCACCACCAAAGCAGCCGTTGATGCCATTGCGGCAGCGGCAAACAAGGTGGAAGCTTATGCTGCAAGCAGCGCCAATACAGCCCCAACGTTGGCTGACTATCAAGCTTTGGGTGTTTTGAGCGCAGCACTCACAGGCACAGCAGTGCAAGCCATCTTGCTCAAAAGCGCAGTGGACCGTAAAGCCGCAGTGGATGTAGACAGTGCAACTGAATTGAAGGCGCTGGCCGATGCCGCCAAAGTGGTGCTGGACGTGACCGATGGTGGCAACGCTCCAACCGCCCAGGACTTGTTGGCCGCTTTGCAAACCTTGGGCGTTACAGGTGTCACTGCAAACAACATTAACCCCATCGCCGCTGTTATGGCCGCAAGCAACGCAGCTGGAACAGATACTGTTGCTGAATTAGAAACCATTGCCGCCAACGCCGCGAACCAATCGACGCAAGATGCAGCGTTGACACTGCTCACCACTTACGCAGCAGACACAGCAAATGCCGCCGTGCCCGCGCTGGTTAATTACCAGGCAGCCAATATTGCAGGTTTAACGAACAACGCTGATGCCTTGCAGGTCAACAGCTTCTTGGCGTTGGCCAACATCGACCCAACCACAAAAGCAGACATTGAAGCCGTAGCGGCAGCTGCCAACAAAGTAGAGGCCTACGCTGCAAGCAACACCAGTGCCGCACCAGTGTTGGGTGATTATCAAATCTTGGGTATTCTGGCAAGCTCGGCCACAGCAAATGAAGTCAACTTGCTCAACAGCGCAGTGGACGGCAAACTGGGTGCAGATGTGGACAGCGCAGAAAAGCTGGTTGCCATAGCTGCAGCAGCCAAGGTAGTGCAAGACGCTGCCGATGGAACGCCCGTGCCAACTTTCACAGATTTGCTGGCCGCATTGCAAACATTGGGTGTCACAGGTGCAAATACCAACAACATTGCAGACATGGCCGCGGCCATTGCTGCAGCCAATGTGGGTGGAACCGACTCGATTGCAGAGTTGAATGTCTTCGCTGCAACAGCCAATCTGGCGCTGCAAAATGCTGCGCAAGCAGTCATCAACACTTATGCAGCAGATACCGTGGGCGCAACAGTGCCCACATTGGCCAATTACCTAGCGGCAAACATTGCAGGCGTAACCACTGTGCCCGATGTCGATCAGGTCAATACTTTCCTTTCATTGGCTGCCATCGACCCGGCCAACAAAGCAGATGTTGAAGCTATTGCGGCCGCGGCCAACAGGGTGGAAGCCTACGCTGAAAGCGTAACCAATCAGGCCCCCACTTTGGCTGACTATCAAGCTTTAGGTGTTTTGGCCGCATCGGCCGCATCGCCAGCAGGCACACCAGCGCAAGCCAATTTGCTCAACAGCGTAGTGGATGGCAAGCAGGGCGTCGATGTAGACAGCGCTACAGAATTGATGAACTTGGCCACTGCCGTCAAGGTGGTGCAAGACGCTGCCGATGGTGGCACTTTGCCCACCAATGCCGCACTGCAGGCCGCTTTGCAAACATTGGGCATCACAGGCTTGACGAGTGACAACATTGCAGAAGTGGCAACGGGCATTGCTGCAGGAACCACTGCAGGCGCTGATTCATTGTCCGAACTCAGCACCATCGTCACTACAGTCAACAGTACGGTGCCTACAGTGAGCAGCATTTCTCTGACCGCCACCGGCGCACAGGCGGGCACGTTGAATTTGGGCGATACGGTCACAGCAACCGTCACCATGAGCGAAGTGACCACCGTGATCGGCACGCCCCAGTTGGCACTGAACATTGGCGGCAGTGTGGTGCAAGCCAACTACGCCAGCGGCTCGGGCACCACTGCCCTCGTGTTCACCTACGCCATTCTTGCAAATCAGACCGATGCCAACGGCATCAGCCTGGGAGCAAACGCTTTGAGCTTGAACAGCGGTAGCTTGAAGGATGCAAGCAGCAACAATGCCAATCTGACGACGGCTGCCATTGCCGACAACGTTAACTTCAAAGTGGATACCACGGCAGCAGCAGCCCCGAGTATTTCTCGTGTCATTGACGACGTGGGCAATGTGACCACAGACGTTGCCAGCGGCGGTACAACAGACGACACAGATTTGGTTATACGTGTGAGTTTGGCTAATACCAATGCGGCACTGGGTGACACTGTGCAATTGAACATCGGATCGACGGCATTGGGTAATGCAGTCACCTTAACCGCGACCAATATCACAGATGCCTATGTTGACATCACCAGCACCGCACTAACCAACGCCACCACTTACGCCTTTAACGCCAAGATCACCGACGTGGCTGGCAACGTGAGCTTGGCCAGTGCCAACCACAACGTGACCATTGACACCGCGCCCACTGTGAGCAGCCTGGCCATTACCAGTGCGACCAATGCACCCAACGGCATACTCAATGCTGGCGATGTGGTCACCGTGACGGTGAACATGAGTGAAGCGACTACGGTAACGGGCACACCCCAGTTGGCGCTGAATATTGGTGGAACAATCGTACAGGCCACCTACGCAGGCGGCACCGGTACAACAGCGTTGACCTTCAACTACACCATCTTGGCCAACCAGACCGATGCCAACGGCATCAGCTTAGATGCCAACGCCCTGAGCCAAATCAATGGCAGCACGTTGCGTGACAGTTTTGGCAGTGATGCAATATTGGTCACGCCAGTGGTGGCGGACAACGCCAGCTACAAAGTGGACACCACGGCACCGACGGCGCCCAGTATTACGAGCGTGACCGATAACGTCGGCAACGCAAACAACGCAGTTGTCATCGTTGCGAGTGGGGGGTCAACCGATGACTCGTCATTGGAGGTCCGCGTGAGCTTAACTGGTACGGGTGCAAATGTGGGCGATAGCGTTCAATTGAACAACGGTAATGCTGGTTTAGGAAGCTCGGTAACCCTGACCGCAACCGACATAACCAATGGCTACAAAGACGTCAGCACTGGCACAACCCCCTTGGCTGCAGCCACTTACAACCTGAACGCCAAAATCACCGATACAGCTGGCAACCCGGGTGTTAGCAGTACAGATTATCAAGTCACGGTTCAGGTGACCAACCCCACAGTGTTCTCTAATTTGGACGGCGTGACCAACTTGGATGTGCGGTCTAACTTGGTGATTAACTTTAATGAAAATGTGACAGCAGTTTCGGGTAAAAAGATACGTGTAGTTAATGATGGCGGCGTCGGATTTAGAGCAGAACAAACAACACATTCTTTTGAAATTGATGTGACAGATACAACACAAGTTACCATCTTAGGCGGGCGAATCACTTTGAATCCGACATTCGATTTGGACCTGACTAACAACTACCACATAGAGATAGATGCGGGTGCTTTTACAGGAGCAACAAGCAGTTTGCCTTCGGCTGCTATCTCTGACAACACGACATTGAATTTCAGTACAGTAACGCCGAGTGTCTTTAATTCAGTATTGGGGCCGACAGTGGCAGCCCAAGCGCAAGAAATGACAGCAACAGGTGGCTTGCAAAACAGTTTGAAATGGTTGGATGTAACAGGTGTTGGGTCAAATGGAACTGCGCTTGCTTTATCTGCAAGTGCGGAGGATTATGCGTTTGTAGTGCAAGATGGTGACTCACGTAACGGTGGCAACCTGTCAAGCAGTACCAGTGATATTTTTATTGACACAAGAACTTTGGCTATTTTTAATAATTTTAATGGTCAAGACTTGCTTTATATAGACAATAAAGAAAATAACAACGGCAGCAACGACTTATATAACATTGCCTTTAATGGAGCTACTCAAAACAATCTTGGTGAAACGACGTATGTCTTGGGTTTAAATGATAAACCAACGGTTGGCACTTCAGAATTCACATTTAATTTGGATTCTTCAATAAAATTACAGCCTGGAGTTGGTGGTTTATCACCATTAGCGGCGACGCTTTTGGAAACTCAAACTGCACGAGATATTAATACAAATCAGATTTGGACGACGACTGGTATGGTTATTACGGCATAAATTTCCATATATATTAAATTTGAAATAATATTTTTATCGTTTAATAGCCATTTATCCATAAATAGATGAATGGCTAATTTAAATCTCTAAAAATGAAAAGACCATAAACAAGGTTAATGTATCGGAGAATTCATGAACGAATTCTCCGATGTAGAACTTCATAAATCGGTACTTTTTTTGCATAAGTCATATGGGCCAATCTGTGGCCCAATTTTTTGCCCTTCAATTGCTAGGGTGCGTAAAAATTTGTAATAAAGTATGCATTTTTTTGCGCAGTGAATTAAATTAACAACACTACTTCGATCTAAATTAACCCTCAGAAAGCACAACCATCATGACAACTCTTATTGAATATTCGCTCAACGGCCCAGGCGCAGACTACCTAGACTTTAGATCCAGCATCCCTACTCTTAGCTTGGCTGGTCAAGAGGTTGCGATCAAAGGAAATGCAGGGGTCAACGTGGTCAGAGCTGCACCAGGCGTATCACTTGATGCACGTAACCTGTTGGGCGGTATAGATGTCATTGTTTTCAACAAAAACTGGGCTGATTACACAAAAGACACAACAAGTATTGCCTCTACCATAGTGTTTACCAACACGGACGCTACAACAGGACTGACTGAAAGGGTCTTAGTCTCAAATGGTGTGGTGGGATCAGCTCGAGACAAGTTGGTGTTTGGAGATGGTTCAGTTGTAACTGACAAAGTCCGAATCGGTTTGGCAGCTAATCCTAATGTCGCGATCGCGGCAATTACCGATTTTGATGTTGCCGTTACAAACAACACACCCAGTGCCTTCGTATCAGCAGCATTGAATTCACAGTACGAAGTGAAAGCAACAAGTAATGCAGGAGTGGGAGCAGTATTTGCGGTAACAAATGCTGGAATGAACGGCAACTTAACAGGCACTGGCGAAGTTGACAAAATTTATGTCGCACGCGGCTCATCTGTTGACGCACGAAACATGTTAGGTGGACAAGACATTGTGTACTTCACAGGGAGGTGGTCGGACTACTCAAAGAGCTTGTCAGTGGCCAACAGTGTTTTGTTTACAAGAGTGCTTGATAACGGCATGACTGAAACTGTTTTGGTTGCCGACGGAAGAATTGGCTCGACGCGTGACCAATTGGTTTTCGCAGACGGCGCTGTTGTCAGTAACAATGCAAAGGCAGCTATTCTTATCAACCCAGCAGCTGCTTTGTCATCTGTTACTGGGTTTGATCTGACTGTTAAAACACCGGGTCTGACCATCGAAAAAATCTTGAACTATGCAGCCGATACCGTAGGTGCAGAAGTTCCAGTTTTGTCCGACTACACAGGGGCCGGCATTGCAGGCGTTACCACTGCAGCCGATGTGCCCCAAGTCAACAGTTTCCTCGCTCTTGCCGACGTAGACCCAACGACACAAACAGCGGTAGAAGCCATTGCTGCGGCCGCCAACAAAGTTGAAGCGTACGCAAACAACAACACCAACCCAGTGCCTACATTGGCAGACTACCAAACCTTGGGTGTATTGCCAACACCAGGTACACAAGCCCAAGCAAATTTGCTCAACAGTACAGTTGAGAGCAAAGTTGGCGAAGACGTGGACCGAGCCAGTGAATTGGTTGCTTTGGCCAATGCGGTCCAGGTGGTTTAAGATGCAGCCGATGGCGGCACATTGCCATCAAATACAAACTTGCTTGCCGCCTTGCAAGCACTGGGCATTACAACAGCCAACGTTAACAACATCGGCGAAATCGCCACCTCTATTGCCACCAGCGGTACAGCGGGTTCAGACACACTGCCAGAATTGACCGCACAAATTGCGGCCATCGTCAGCGCATTCCCAACCATTGGTAGTGTGGGCATTACCAGCGCCACGGGGGTTCAACTGAACACCCTTAACACGGGTGATGTGGTCAGCGTCACTGTGAACATGAGCGAAGTGACCAACGTGACAGGGACTCCCCAGTTGGCACTCGATATTGGCGGTACAACAGTACAAGCCAATTACTTTGGCGGTAGTGGCACCAACACACTGGTGTTCAAATATACGATTCAGCAAGGTCAAACCGATATCAACGGAATCAGTTTGCCAATCAATGCCATGCGTCTGAATGGTGGCGCAATGCTAGACAACGCTGGCAATGCAGCAAGCATGAACACGGCGTTGGTGGCAGACAACGCAAGCTATAAAGTTGATACAACTGCGGCAGCAGCGCCAACCGTCAGCATCATCTCAGACACTGGCATCAGCAGCAGTGATGGCATCACACAAAATGGCAATTTTCGAGTGCAAGGCCTTGAGGCTGGGTCAAGCTGGGAGTACAGCAGCAATAGTGGCAACACTTGGACGACAGGCGCAGCAGGAACACCGGTCACATTGAGCAGTTTGACGCCTAACATGATCAGTGCTTCGCTCAACGGTGGCGCCATCGGTTCTGCTACAGCGGCCACAGTCTCTTCATGGACCACGACGGCTTCTGGCGCTACCGCTTGGTTATTGATGTCAGACGGTGGCACATTTACAAAAGGGGTTCAAGTCGAATTTTCTACATCTGCTGCTGGCGAATTGCTGGTCAAGATACTGGGCGCAGCTTATGTCAGCGGTAACCACATTGCCGATTGGGACACCACATCGGGCAAAACGTCTCAAACTGTTGCTACCAGTGCCAATGCTGGCGGATACGGCGTAGAGAGGATGTTGATTGCGGGTGACCTGGTAAGCAGTAACTACCTCACAACGTCGGCCACCACAGTAAGCGTGCTGGACGAAAGCTTTAACTTGGCCAATGGCACCTACGCCAACGCTCAGATCCTGGTTCGTCAGACCGACTCGGTTGGTAACACCAGCGTGAACAGCAGCGGAATCGGTGGCTTAAGTTCGGTCACTGTAGACAACACCGGACCATTACCAAGCAGCAACCTCACAATAAGTGCAGTGGGTGCTCAAGGTGGAACATTGAACGCCACCGATGTGATCAATGTGACCGTGAACATGAATGAGGTGACCTATGTAACAGGCACGCCTCAATTGGCGCTGAACATTGGCGCCACTCTGGTGCAAGCCAACTACACCAGTGGCTCAGGCACCAACGCATTGACTTTTAGCTACGCCATTCAAGCAGGCCAAACCGACGCCAACGGCATTAGTTTCGGTGCAAATGCATTGACGCTGAACGGCGGCACAGTGCGTGATGGCGCAGGCAATAACGCCAACCTGGCCAGCGCATCGATAGCAGACAATCCGAGCTTCAAAGTGGATACAACAGCAGCGGCTGCTCCGGGCATCGTTCATGTGATGGACGACGTGGTCAGTGTTATAGGCCCTGTGGCCGACGGGGGTACCACCGACGACACGCTCTTGGTGGTGCGTGTCAGATTTGGTAACACGGCAGTGGCAGGTGACAGTGTTCAATTGAACAACGGTAACACCTCAGTGGCTGCTGCTGTGACCTTGAGTGCAGTGAATATCACGGCCGGTTTTGTGGACATCAGCACCAATGCGTTGGCCAACAGCAACTCGTATGCCTTTAACGCCACGATCACCGATGTCGCTGGCAACGTGAGTGTAGCCAGTGCCAACCATAACATCACCATTGACACAACCAGTCCAACGGTCACCAGCTTGGCTTTAAGTGCTACGGGTGCACAAAGTGGATTTTTGAATGCTGGCGACACCGTTACCGTCACGGTAAACATGAGCGAAGTGACCACAGTCACCGGTACACCACAGGTGTCGCTTAACATTGGCGGTACTGTGGTGCAAGCTAACTACGCAGGTGGTTCAGGCAGCAACGTCTTGACCTTCAGCTACACCATCTTGGCCAACCAGACCGATGCCAACGGCATCAGCTTGCCCACCAATGCGCTGACGCTCAACGGCGGAACTATCACTGATGCAGTCGGTAACAACGCCATCTTGGCGACGGCAGCAGTAGCCGATAGCGCCAACTTTAAAGTTGACAACACGGCGGCAGCAGCGCCGACCATCAGTGCTGTCAACGATGATGTGGGCAATATCATGGGTTCGGTCGTTAACGGTGGCAGTACCGATGACACACTCGTGGTGGTACGTGTTGATTTGAACAATACAAACGCAGTCCAAGGCGACAGCGTGCAATTATTCAATGGATCTGTACCTATTGCCTCAGCAGTAACTTTGTCTCAAAACGATATAAACCTGAACTCTGTAAGCATCAGTACGTCGGCTTTGATTGCTACAAACACCTACGCCTTCAATGCCAAGATCACCGATGTGGCTGGCAACGTGAGCGCGGCCAGCGCCAACTACAACGTGTCGATTGACACAGCAGCCCCCACGGTCAGCAGTTTGGTGATGAGTGCCACGGGCGCACAAAGCGGCACCTTGAACGCTGGCGACACCGTCACCGTCACGGTGAACATGAACGAAGTGACCACGGTCACCGGTACACCACAGTTGGCACTGAACATTGGTGGCACTGTGGTGCAAGCCAACTATGCCAGCGGCTCAGGCACCAACGCCTTGACCTTCAGCTATACCATCTTGGCCAGTCAAGCCGATACCAACGGCATCAGCTTGCCCATCAATGCACTGACACTCAACGGTGGCACAGTGCGCGATGCAGCAGGTAACAACGCCAACTTGGCAACTGCTGCTGTTGCTGACAATGCCAACTATAAAGTTGACACCACTGCGGCAGCAGCCCCAACCATCACCACTGTGGCTGATGATGTGGGCAGTATTATCACGGCAGTGCTCACCGGTGGCAGCACCGATGACACCGCCCTGGTGGTGCGTGTCAGTTTTGGCAACACGGCAGTGGCAGGTGACAGTGTTCAATTGAACAACGGTAACACCTCAGTGGCTTCTGCAGTGACCTTGAGTCCAGCGAACATCACGGCCGGTTATGTGGACATCACCACCACGACGTTGAGCAACGCCACCACCTACGCCTTCAATGCCAAGATCACCGATGTGGCTGGCAACGTGAGCGCGGCCAGTGCCAACTACAACGTGTCGATTGACACAGCAGGCCCCACGGTCAGCAGCTTGGCATTGAGTGCCACGGGCGCACAAGGCGGTACCTTGAACGCTGGCGATGTGATCACAGTGACTGCGAACATGAGCGAGGCGACAACGGTCACCGGTACGCCACAAATGGCACTGGTTATTGGTGGCAACACGGTACAAGCCAACTACGCAGGTGGCTCAGGCACCAACGCCTTGACTTTCAGCTACACCATCTTGGCTAACCAGACCGATGCCAACGGCATCAGTTTGGCAACCAACGCGCTGACACTCAACGGTGCCACATTGCGCGATGCAGTGGGCAACAACGCCAACTTGGCAACCGCTGCGGTTGCTGACAGCGCCAACTTCAAAGTTGACACCACCGTGGGTGCGACACCAACACTTACCTTGGTATCAGACACTGGCCTGACCAACAGCGATGGTTCGACACAAAACGGTCGCGTTGCAGTGCGTGGCATCGAAGACGGTGCAACTTGGCAGTACAGCGCCAACAGCGGTACAACCTGGACCGCCGGTACCAACCTGACACTCAATTCATTGACCTCGGGCATGGTCTTCGGCACCGTCGCTGGTGCGTACGTCACGACCCCGGGCGCGGCTACCGTCACCAACTGGGACACCAGTGTTTCTGGCCAAGTGACAGCCTGGCTCTTGTTACTTGACGGTAACGTGACCAAAGGCGTCAAGATTGAATTCACCGAAGTTGGCGGTGAACTGCAAATCCGAACCCTGAGTTCAGCTTATGCCAACGGAAACCACCTGACAGACTGGGCCACAACAGCACAGACAGTACAGCCCATAGCCGCCAGTGATTCGGATAATGGATACGGTGTTCAGCAACTGTACATACAAGGTGTGCGGGTAGGTACCGGTTATATATCTGCCACAGCCAGCGCTGCAAACGTAGACAGCTTTGTTTTGGCGGATGGCACATTCACCAGTGCACAAGTTCTGGTTCGCCAGACTGACGCAGCAGGCAACACCAGCGCCAACGGCAGTGGCATTGGTGCTTACAGTTCTGTCACCATCGACAACGCAGCCTCTACGGTCAGCAGTTTGGTGATGAGTGCCACAGGCGCACAAAGCGGCACCTTGAACGCTGGCGACACCGTCACCGTCACGGTGAACATGAACGAAGTGACCACGGTCACCGGTACACCACAGTTGGCACTGAACATTGGTGGCACTGTGGTGCAAGCCAACTATGCCAGCGGCTCAGGCACCAACGCCTTGACCTTCAGCTATACCATCTTGGCCAGTCAAGCCGATACCAACGGCATCAGCTTGCCCATCAATGCACTGACACTCAACGGTGGCACAGTGCGCGATGCAGCAGGTAACAACGCCAACTTGGCAACTGCTGCTGTTGCTGACAATGCCAACTATAAAGTTGACACCACTGCGGCAGCAGCCCCAACCATCACCACTGTGGCTGATGATGTGGGCAGTATTATCACGGCAGTGCTCACCGGTGGCAGCACCGATGACACCGCCCTGGTGGTGCGTGTCAGTTTTGGCAACACGGCAGTGGCAGGTGACAGTGTTCAATTGAACAACGGTAACACCTCAGTGGCTTCTGCAGTGACCTTGAGTCCAGCGAACATCACGGCCGGTTATGTGGACATCACCACCACGACGTTGAGCAACGCCACCACCTACGCCTTCAATGCCAAGATCACCGATGTGGCTGGCAACGTGAGCGCGGCCAGTGCCAACTACAACGTGTCGATTGACACAGCAGGCCCCACGGTCAGCAGCTTGGCATTGAGTGCCACGGGCGCACAAGGCGGTACCTTGAACGCTGGCGATGTGATCACAGTGACTGCGAACATGAGCGAGGCGACAACGGTCACCGGTACGCCACAAATGGCACTGGTTATTGGTGGCAACACGGTACAAGCCAACTACGCAGGTGGCTCAGGCACCAACGCCTTGACTTTCAGCTACACCATCTTGGCTAACCAGACCGATGCCAACGGCATCAGTTTGGCAACCAACGCGCTGACACTCAACGGTGCCACATTGCGCGATGCAGTGGGCAACAACGCCAACTTGGCAACCGCTGCGGTTGCTGACAGCGCCAACTTCAAAGTTGACACCACCGTGGGTGCGACACCAACACTTACCTTGGTATCAGACACTGGCCTGACCAACAGCGATGGTTCGACACAAAACGGTCGCGTTGCAGTGCGTGGCATCGAAGACGGTGCAACTTGGCAGTACAGCGCCAACAGCGGTACAACCTGGACCGCCGGTACCAACCTGACACTCAATTCATTGACCTCGGGCATGGTCTTCGGCACCGTCGCTGGTGCGTACGTCACAACCCCGGGCGCGGCTACCGTCACCAACTGGGACACCAGTGTTTCTGGTCAAGTGACAGCCTGGCTCTTGTTGCTTGACGGTAACGTGACCAAAGGCGTCAAGATTGAATTCACCGAAGTGGGTGGTGAACTGCAAATCCGAACCCTGAGTTCAGCTTATGCCAACGGTAACCACCTGACAGACTGGGCCACAACAGCACAGACAGTGCAGCCCACAGCCGCCAGTGATTCGGATAATGGATACGGTGTTCAGCAACTGTACGTCCAAGGCGTGCGTTCTGGCTCGGGTTATATTTCTTCCACAGCCAGCGCTGCAAACGTAGACAGCTTTGTTTTGGCGGATGGCACATTCACCAGCGCACAAGTTCTGGTTCGCCAGACTGACGCAGCGGGCAACACCAGCGCCAACGGCAGTGGCATTGGTGCTTACAGTTCGGTCACCATCGACAGTGCAGGCCCCGCAGTCAGCAGCATGAGCATGAGTGCTATCGGCGCACAAGCGAGTAAATTAAACGCTGGCGACACCGTCACTGTCACTGTAAACATGAACGAAGTGACCACGGTCACCGGCACGCCGCAATTGGTTTTGGGTATAGGGTCTGCAGGATGGGTATTAGCGAACTACACGGGAGGCTCAGGGACAAACAATTTAACATTTAGCTACACCATCTTGGCAGGTCAAACTGATAACGATGGAATCAATGTTGATGTCGATGGTTTAAGGCTTAATGGCGGCACGCTACGTGATGCTGCTGGCAACAATGCTTCATTGACATCTGCTTGGTTGGCAGACAACGGTAACTTTAAAGTGGATACCACGGCACCG
>Ga0255140_1000466_pt1 | contig 14563 bp, 15 predicted proteins | sample Law_Colum_RepC_8_FD_188547 | JGI IMG/M metagenome (GOLD analysis project Ga0255140, IMG submission 188547) | Freshwater microbial communities from St. Lawrence River, New York, United States - Law_Colum_RepC_8d | ecosystem: Environmental > Aquatic > Freshwater > River | place: USA: New York...
ATGGAACAGAGGGGTGCTGGCGGCCACGGACGTGGCGGCACAGCGCAGGAATCGGCGCCGATCGGGGGTCATTCAAAGAACTCCGGAGTGGGAACAAGGCCGAGCCACACACACCGGGTGCAGCGCAAAGCCAGGGGAACTGGCCGCGAGCGGCCGGAGAGCCCCCGATTATCCCTGCCCGGTCAGCGCTGCCCGAGCACCCGCTCGACCCAGGCCAGGGCCGGGGCGCTGAGCCAGTCCACCTCGCCCTGCACCACCTGACGGGCCTGGCCGCTCCGGTCGATCAGCACCGTGGTGGGGAAGGCGCGCACGCCCCAGGCCTTGGCGATGTCGCCACTAGGGTCAAGCGCCACAGGCACCTGGATGCCAGACGAACTGAGAAAGCGGCGCGCGGTGCGGCCCGATTCGCGAAAGTTCAGGGCCAGCACGGCCACCTTGTCTTCGCCAAACCACTCTGGCAGGGCTTGCAGAGAGGGCAGCTCGGCCCGGCAAGGCGGGCACCAGGTGGCCCAGAAATTGAGCAGGAGCACGCGGCCCTTGAAGTCGTCCAGGCGCACCGGCTGGCCCTCAAGGCCCACGGCCTGCAACGGCGGCGTGGCACGCTGGGCAGGCCAATCGCTCACCCGATAGCCGGGCGAGGCGGCGCCAGCGGCCTGGGCGTGGGCAGCGCCCGCGCAGGCGGCCAGGGCCGCCGCGAGGCACTGCCGCCGCGAGAGGCCCGGACGCACCACCACGCTCACAGGCGCTCGGCCACCCAAGCCTGCACCGAGGCCAGGGCCTTGGGCAGGGCAGAGGCGTCGGTGCCGCCGGCCATGGCCATGTCGGGCTTGCCGCCGCCCTTGCCGCCCACCTGCTGGGCCACGAAGTTCACCAGCTCACCGGCCTTCACCTTGCCGGTGCTGTCGGCGGTGACGCCCGCGGCCAGCTGCACCTTGCCGCCGTCCACGGCCGCCAGCACGATGGCGGCGGTCTTGAGCTTGTCCTTGAGCTTGTCCAGGGTGTCGCGCAGGGTCTTGGCGTCGGCGCCTTCGAGCGTGGCCGCCAGCACCTTGATGCCCTTGACGTCCACGGCCTGGGCCATGAGCTCGTCGCCCTGGCTGGAGGCCAGCTTGCCCTTGAGGGCGGCGATTTCTTTTTCCAGAGCCTTCACCTGCTCCAGGGTCTGGCCGATGCGGGCGGTCAACTCGGCGGCCGGGGCCTTGAGGGCACCGGCGGCTTGCGACACGGTGTCTTCGAGCGACTGCAGGTAGGCCAGCGCATTGGCGCCGGTGACGGCCTCGATGCGGCGCACGCCAGCGGCCACGCCGCTCTCGGCCACCACCTTGAACAGGCCGATGTCACCCGTGGCCTTCACGTGGGTGCCGCCGCACAGCTCTTTGCTGGAGCCGATGCTGAGCACGCGCACGGTCTCGCCGTACTTCTCGCCGAACAGCATCATCGCGCCACTGTTCTTGGCCGCCTCAATGTCCATCACCTGCGCGCTTGCCGCGGCGTTGGCCAAAATCTCGGCGTTCACGAGGGCCTCGATCTGGCGGATCTCGGCGTCGGTGACGGGGGCGTTGTGGGCAAAGTCGAAGCGGGTGCGCTCGGCGTTGACCAGCGAGCCCTTCTGCTGCACGTGGGCGCCCAGCACCTCGCGCAGGGCCTTGTGCATCAGGTGGGTGGCGCTGTGGTTGCGCACGGTGGCGGCGCGCAGGGTGGTGTTGACGCGGGCGGTCACGCTGTCACCCACGGCCAGGGTGCCTTGCGCCACGCTGCCGTGGTGGCCGAACACGTCGGCCTTGATCTTCTGGGTGTCGGCCACGTCAAACCGGGCCGAGCCGGCCGCGATCTCGCCCTCGTCACCCACCTGGCCGCCGCTCTCGGCGTAGAAGGGGGTGGTGTCGAGCACCACCACGCCGCTCTGGCCGGCCTTGAGCTCGGCCACGGGCGTGCCGTCCAGGTAGAGGGCCACCACCTTGGCGGGGGCTTCCAGGTGCTCGTAGCCCACGAAGGTGTTGCCGGCGCCGGTGTACTCCAGCGCCTTGTCCATCTTGAACTTGCCGGCCGCGCGGGCCTGGGCCTTCTGCTTTTCCATGGCGGCATGGAAGCCGGCCTCGTCCACCGAGAGGCCACGCTCGCGGCAGACGTCGGCCGACAGGTCGAGCGGGAAGCCGTAGGTGTCGTGCAGCTTGAAGGCCACGTCACCGGGCAGCACCTTGGCGCCATCGGCCAGGGCGGCATCCAGGATTTCCATGCCGTTGGCCAGGGTCTCGTAGAAGCGCTCTTCTTCGGCCTTGAGCACCTCGGTGATGCGCTGGGCCTGGCTGGCCATGTTGGGGTAGGCATCGCCCATCATCTTCACCAGGTCGGGCACCAGCTTGTGGAAGAACGGGGTCTTCTGACCGAGCTTGTAGCCGTGGCGGATGGCGCGGCGCACGATGCGGCGCTGCACGTAGCCGCGGCCTTCGTTCGACGGAATCACGCCATCGCTGATCAGGAAGGACGTGGCGCGGATGTGGTCGGCAATCACCTTGAGCGAAGGGTTCGTCAAGTCGGTGGTGCCGGTCTCGCGGGCGGCGGCCTTGATCAGCGCGTCAAAGATGTCGATCTCGTAGTTGCTGTGCACGTGCTGCAGGATGGCGGCCAGGCGCTCCAGGCCCATGCCGGTGTCCACGCAGGGCGCGGGCAGCGGCGTGACCGAGCCGTCTTCCTTCATGTCGAACTGCATGAACACGTTGTTCCAGATCTCGATGAAGCGGTCGCCGTCTTCGTCGGGGCTGCCCGGGGGGCCGCCGGGGATCTCGGGGCCGTGGTCGTAGAAGATCTCGGAGCAGGGGCCGCAGGGGCCGGTGTCGGCCATCATCCAGAAGTTGTCGCTCTTGTAGCGGCCGCCCTTGTTGTCGCCAATGCGAATCACGCGCTCGGGCGGCAGGCCGATTTCCTTGGTCCAGATGTCGTAGGCCTCATCGTCCTCGGCGTACACGGTGGCCAGCAGGCGCTCGGGCGGCAGCTTGTAGACCTCGGTCAGCAGTTCCCAGGCCCACTTCAGCGATTCGCGCTTGAAGTAATCGCCAAACGACCAGTTGCCCAGCATCTCGAAGAAGGTGTGGTGGCGGGCGGTGTATCCCACGTTTTCCAGGTCGTTGTGCTTGCCACCGGCGCGCAGGCAGGCCTGCACCGAGGCGGCGCGCACGTAGGGGCGCTTGTCGGTGCCCAGGAACACGTCCTTGAACTGCACCATGCCCGAGTTGGTGAACATGAGCGTGGGGTCGTTGCCCGGCACCAGCGGGCTGGACGCCACCACGGTGTGGCCCTTGGAGGCGAAGAAGTCCAGGAAGGTCTTGCGGATGTCGGCGACGGAGGCGGGGCGGGTCATGGTGGCCTTGGGTTTCGCTTCGGTTATGGGGTGGCGCGCGGGCGCCAAAACCCGCTATTTTCCAACACTGTGGCCCGGTTCGGGCGTGGCCGACCGAATCGGCGGCAATGGCTCGCCCGGCAGGGTCGCCAGCGGCACCGCAGGGGCAAGGGCAAAGGGCTATCCTGCGAGGTTGAACCACGCTGGCACAACAGCATCCGCACGCCCCTGGAGACACCCAATGGACATGAAGACCTCGCCCCTGGCCCTGCTCAAAGACCCCTCCTTGCTCAAAACCGACGGCCTCATCAACGGCCAGTGGGTGGCCGGCAGGAGCCGATTCGACGTGCACGACCCCGCCACCGGCCAGAAACTGGCCGACGTGGCCAACCTGGGGCCGGCCGAGGCCGAGCAGGCCATCGCCGCGGCCAACGCCGCCTGGGGGGCGTGGAAGAACAAAACCGCCAAAGAGCGCAGCAACCTCTTGCGCAAGTGGTACGACCTGATCATGGCCAACCAGGAAGACCTGGGCCGCATCCTCACCGCCGAGCAAGGCAAGCCCTACGCCGAGGGCAAGGGCGAAATCGCCTATGGCGCCAGCTTCGTGGAGTGGTTTGCCGAAGAGGCCAAGCGCGTCAACGGCGAGACCCTGCCCACCTTCGACAACAACCGCCGCCTGCTGGTGCTCAAGCAGCCCATTGGCGTGTGCGCGGCCATCACGCCCTGGAACTTCCCCCTGGCCATGATCACCCGCAAGGTGGCCCCGGCCCTGGCAGCGGGTTGCCCGGTGATCATCAAGCCGGCCGAGCTCACGCCCCTCACCGCCCTGGCCGCGGCCGAGCTGGCGCTGCGCGCCGGCATCCCAGCCGGTGTGCTCAACGTGCTGAGCGCCGACAGCGCCAACAGCATCGCCATTGGCAAGGTGCTGTGCGAAAGCGACGTGGTGCGCCACCTGAGCTTCACCGGCTCCACCGAGGTGGGCCGCATCCTGATGGCGCAAAGCGCGCCCACGGTGAAGAAGCTCAGCCTGGAGCTGGGCGGCAACGCCCCCTTCATCGTGTTCGACGACGCCGACATCGACTCCGCCGTGGAAGGCGCCATCGCCAGCAAGTACCGCAACGCCGGCCAGACCTGCGTGTGCGCCAACCGCCTGTACGTGCAAGAGGGCGTGTACGACCAGTTCGTGGAAAAGTTTGCCGCCAAGGTCAAGGCCTTCAAGGTGGGCAACGGCTTTGAGGACGGCGTGGTGCAAGGCCCGCTGATCGAAGACGCCGCCGTGGAAAAGGTGCAGCGCCACGTGGCCGACGCCGTGGCCAAGGGCGGCCGCGTGGTCACCGGCGGGCAGAAGCTGCAAGGCCAGTTCTTTGAGCCCACCGTGGTGGCCAACGCCACGGCCGACATGCTCTGCGCGCGCGAAGAAACCTTTGGCCCGCTGGCGCCGGTGTTCAAGTTCAAGACCGAACAAGAGGCCATCGACGCCGCCAACAACACCGAGTTCGGCCTGGCCAGCTACTTCTACAGCCGCGACGTGGGCCGCATCTTCCGCGTGAGCGAGGCGCTGGAGTACGGCATGGTGGGCATCAACGTGGGCATCCTGGCCACCGAGCACGTGCCCTTTGGCGGCGTGAAGCAGTCTGGCCTGGGCCGCGAAGGCTCGCACCACGGCATGGACGACTACGTGGAGATCAAGTACCTCTGCGTGGGCGATGTGCTGAAGTAAACCGGCCATGAACCCACCGGGGCCGCGCCGGCCCCGCCACCCGAGGGGCACCCCATGAAATACGACTGGTCCAACCCCTACCCCACCGTGCGCTCGCCCGTGATGGCGCGCCACGTGGTGGCCACCTCGCACCCGCTGGCCTCGCAGGCGGGCCTGCGCATGATGCTCAAGGGCGGCAACGCCATTGACGCCGCCATCGCCGCGGCGGCGGCCCTCACCATCGTGGAGCCGGTGTCCAACGGCCTGGGCAGCGACGCCTTCGCCATCCTGTGGGACGGCAGCCAGTTGCACGGCCTGAATTCCTCAGGCGTGGCGCCATCGGGCTGGACGCCGGATTACTTCGAGCGCCAACACGGCGGCCAGATTCCGCTGCGCGGCTGGGACAGCGTCACCGTGCCGGGCGCGGTGGCCTCTTGGGTGGCGATGTCCGAACGCTTTGGCGCCCTGCCCTTCGCCGACCTGATGGAGCCTGCCATCGAACTGGCCGAAGGCGGCCACGCGGTGGGCCTGATCGTGGCCGACAAATGGGCGCGTGCCGTGCCGCAACTGCACCACCAGCCCGGCTTTGACCGCGCCTTCATGCCGCGGGGGCGAGCGCCCTTGCCTGGCGAGTGGTTCACCTTTGCCGAGGCGGGCCGCACCCTGCGCCGCATTGCCGAGACGCGCGGCGAGGCGTTTTACCGGGGCGAGGTGGCCGACGCGATCGCGGCCTTTGCCCGCGACCACGGGGCGCAACTCACGGCCGCTGACCTGGCCGCCCACCAGGCCGAGTGGGTCACGCCCATCCAGAAAGACTTTGCCGGCCACACGGTGCACGAGATCCCGCCCAACGGCCAGGGCATTGCCGCGCTCATGGCCCTGGGCATGCTGGAGCACCTGGACATTGCCCGCCTGCCGGTGGACAGCATTGAAAGCCAGCACCTGCAGATCGAGGCCATGAAACTGGCCTTCGCCGACACCTACCGCTGGGTGGCCGACGAGCGCCACATGACCCAGGTGAGCGCCGCCGACCTGTTGAACGACGGCTACCTGCGCGAGCGCGCCCGCCTGATCGACCCGCAGCGCGCCCAGGTGTTTGGCGCCGGCCAGCCACCCAAGGGCGGCACGGTGTACCTCACCACCGCCGACGCGCAAGGCCGCATGGTGAGCTTCATCCAGTCCAACTACCTGGGCTTTGGCAGTGGCGTGGTGGTGCCCGGCGTGGGCGTGAGCCTGCAGAACCGTGGCCACGGCTTCACCACCAAGCCCGGCCACCCCAACCAGGTGGCCCCGGGCAAACGGCCCTTCCACACCATCATCCCCGGCTTTGTGACGCGCCACGGGCAACCGGTGATGGGCTTTGGCGTGATGGGCGGCAACATGCAGCCCCAAGGCCATGTGCAGACCCTGGTGCGCCTACTGGCCCATGGGCAGCAGCCGCAGGCCGCCTGCGACGCGCCGCGCTGGAAGTTCTCGCAAGGCCTGGACGTGGACTTCGAGCCCACCATGGCGCCCGCCCTGCGCGAAGGCCTCAAGGCCCTGGGCCACCGCTTCGAGCCATCGGCCGACACCTACCTCGACTTTGGCAGCGGCCAATTCATCGCCCGGCTCGACGAACACGGCCACCACGGCTACGTGGCCGCCAGCGATTCGCGCCGCGACGGCCAGGCCGTGGGCTTCTGAGCCTGCGCCTCGCCGCCCGGCGAGGCCAACGCACGGCTGCGCTCGGTTATCATTCGGGGCTGCACGCGGGTGTAGTTCAATGGTAGAACGGCAGCTTCCCAAGCTTCATACGAGGGTTCGATTCCCTTCACCCGCTCCAAACAAAAAAGGGCTCCTCACGGAGCCCTTTGCTTTTGGTCTTGAGCGCTGCGCCCTCAGGCACCCACGCCCAGCAGGGCCAGCACACCCAGCACGGCAAAGATCACGGCCGCGATGAGGTGCACCACCCGGATCGGCACGCGCTTGGTGATGGCGTCACCGAAGAACACCACCGGCGCGTTGGCCAACATCATGCCCAGCGTGGTGCCAGCCACCACCGCCACCAGCGGCTGGTACTGAGCGCCCAGCGCCACGGTGGCGATCTGCGTCTTGTCGCCCATTTCGGCCAAGAAGAAGGCCCAGGTGGTGGTCATGAACACGCCCCAGTGGTGGCTGGGCTTGGCGTCGTCATCGTCGAGTTTGTCGGGGATGAGCATCCACAGACCCATGGCGATGAACGACACGCCCAACACCCAGCGCATGACGTCCGGGCCGATCATGGCCATGACCCAGGCGCCAGCAGCGCCGGCCAAGGCGTGGTTAAGCAAGGTGGCCACCAGAATGCCCCAGACAATGGGCCAGGGGCGCTTGAAGCGCGCGGCCAGCACAAGGGAGAGCAATTGCGTCTTGTCGCCCATCTCGGCGAGGGCGACGATGCCGGTGGACAGAAGGAAGGCTTCCAAGAAAAAACTCCAATGGCCGGCAAAAAACCACATGACCACGCGGCCTCGCCGGCACATGCGGAGGCCACGCGGTCAAAGGTCTTGCCAGGCTGGAAGCTGTTCGCGCCATGGCCTGCGGGCCAAGTGTGTTGACGCGAACCTCTGCAGGGCGCAGAGCGGCTACTCCCCAATGACGATGCGGGCGGGAGTATACCCGCCCGCGACCACTGCCCGTGTCAGAGCAGCGGCACGCCCGTCTTGGACTGGATCTCCTCGCGCGTCACGCCAGGGGCCAGCTCCACCAGCTTCAGGCCATCGGGCGTCACGTCCATCACACCCAGGTCGGTGATGATGCGGTCCACCACGCCCTTGCCGGTGAGCGGCAGGGTGCACTCGGGCAGGATCTTCAGGTCGGTGGTGCCATCTTTCTTGCGGGCCACGTGCTCCATGAGCACGATCACGCGCTTGACGCCGGCCACCAGGTCCATGGCGCCGCCCATGCCCTTGACCATCTTGCCCGGGATCATCCAGTTGGCCAGGTCGCCCTGATGCGTGACCTGCATGGCGCCCAGGATGGACAGGTTGATCTTGCCGCCGCGGATCATGGCGAAGCTCTCGTGGCTGCCAAAAATCGACGAGCCCGGCAGGGTGGTGACGGTCTGCTTGCCAGCGTTGATCAGGTCAGCGTCCACCTCTTCTTCCGTGGGGAAGGGGCCAATGCCGAGCATGCCGTTCTCGCTCTGCAACCACACCTCTTTGTCGGCGGGCACGAAGTTGGCCACCAGCGTGGGAATGCCGATGCCCAGGTTGACGTAGAAGCCGTCTTCAAGTTCTTGTGCCGCGCGCGCGGCCATCTGGTCTTGCGTCCAAGGCATGGTCAGACTCCTGCTTTCGGGGTGATGGTGCGCTTCTCAATGCGCTTCTCGGGGTGGGGGTTGTGCACGATGCGGTGCACGTAAATGCCGGGCAGGTGGATCTGATCGGGGTCCAGCGCGCCGGTCTCGACGATCTCTTCCACCTCGACCACGCACACGCGGCCGGCCATGGCCGCGGCGGGGTTGAAGTTGCGGGCGGTCAGGCGGAACTGCAGGTTGCCCGACTTGTCGGCGCGGTGCGCCTTCACCAGGGCCACATCGGGCACCAGGGCGCGCTCCATCACATAGGTCTCGCCGTCGAACTCGCGCAGCTCTTTGCCCTCGGCCACCAAGGTGCCCACACCGGTCTTGGTGAAGAAGGCCGGGATGCCGGCGCCGCCCGCGCGCAGCTTCTCGGCCAGCGTGCCTTGGGGGGTGAACTCCAGCTCCAGCTCGCCGGCCAGGTATTGGCGCTCGAACTCTTTGTTCTCGCCCACGTAAGACGAGATCATCTTCTTGATCTGCCGGGTCTCCAGCAGCTTGCCCAGGCCAAAGCCGTCAACGCCGGCGTTGTTGGAGATGACGGAGAGGTTCTTCACGCCCGAATCGCGCAGGGCGTCGATCAGGGCCTCGGGAATGCCGCAAAGGCCAAAGCCGCCAACCGCCAGCAACTGGCCGTCGGCCACGATGCCTTGGAGCGCGGCGGCCGCGCTCGGGTAGATCTTGTTCACGTACTTGCCTCCAGGGAGATCAGGGAAAACCCAACGATACTACGTAACCCCATACGTAGGATTCCGTAAAGACCAACCCGGTTGTTGCCGCCCACATCACCATGCCAATCGACTACCGCCTCGCTTTCGACCTCGCGCCCGTGGGCTTGGCCTTGTCGCGCGAGCGCACCATGGTGGATTGCAACCAGGCCCTGTGCGAGATGTTTGGCGCCACACGCGAACAGCTCGTGGGCCAGAGCTTCCAGATCCTCTACCCCAGCGCCGACGAATACGAGCGCCTGGGCGCGCGCATGGCACCACTGCTGGGGCGCAGCGGCATGTACGCCGATGACCGCATCATGAAGCGCGTGGGCGGCGCTCAGGCCGGCGAGACCTTCTGGTGCCACGTGACTGGCCGCGCGGTGGACCGCAGCGCACCACACGCCGCCGGCATCTGGACCTTTGAAGACCTCAGCTCACGCCGCCCGGTGAAGGCCGAGCTCACCGCCCGCGAACGTGAGGTGGCGGCCCTGGTGATGAAGGGCATGACGAGCAAGCAGATCGGCAAGGCCCTGGCCATCAGCCATCGCACGGTCGAGATCTACCGCGCGCGCCTGATGCGCAAATACAAGGCCGACAGCGCGATGGACCTGGTGCACCGACTGGTCACCGGCTGACCCACCCCACAGGAGACTGGCATGGCGACCCCAATTGACGAACTGCTGGAGCGCCTGCACAGCCTCGAAGCCCAACTCGATCAGGAATACACCGCCCTGCGCGAAGAGATGGCGCAGCGCAAGCGCGAGCTGGCCGAGCGCTTCGTGGAGCTTCAGCGGCAACAGCGCGTGGGTCTGTGGCGCTACCTGCGCGGCAGCCGCTGGTCGGTGATCCTCACGGCGCCCATCATCTACGCGGGCTGGCCAGTGTTCGCGCTGCTGGATGGCTTCATCACGCTGTACCAGGCCCTGTGCTTTCCCATCTATGGCATCGCCCAGGTGAAACGCCGCGAGTACCTGGTGTTTGACCGGGTCGATCTGCCCTACCTCAATGCCATCGAGGCCTTCAATTGCTTCTATTGCTCCTATGGCAATGGCGTGCTGGCCTATGCGCGCGAGGTGGCAGCGCGCACCGAACAATACTGGTGCCCCATCAAGCACGCCCGGCGGGTGCGCGATGCCCACGCCCACTACCCCGCGTTTTTCGAACACGGCGATGCCGAGACCTTTCGGGCCGGCCTGCAACGCTTGCGCGACCAGCTTCGCGAAGAAGCGCCGACCCAGAAAGACGCGCCGCCCGGGCCCTGAGGCGCGTGGCGGCGCAGTGCGGCGGCAATGGCCCTTACTGGGGCTGGAAGCCGCTCTCGCGGATGATGCGCGACCACACCTGGCCATAGGCACGCTCGCGGGCGCCCAGTTGCTCACCCGTCATGAAGCCCACCGTCAGGCCCATGGCCGTGAGCTTGTCGCGCACATCGGGCTGGGCGATGGCCTTTTGCACGGCCTGGGCCAGGCGGTCGAGCGCGGCCTTGGGCGTGCCGGCCGGGGCGAACAGGCCGTAGTACGGCACGTCTTCAAAACCGGTCAGGCCCAGTTCGGCAAAGGTCGGCACCTCGGGCATGGCGGCCTGGCGTTGCGAGCCCATCACGGCCACCACGCGCAGCTTGCCGGCCTTGTGGTTCTCGATGAAATCGGGCACCGACGCCACGCCCGCCTGAATCTGATTGCCCAGCATGTCGCCCATCATGGGCGCGCTGCCACGGTAGGGGGCGGCCACCAGATCAAGCCCGTTCTTCTTCGCAATGACCTGCACCAGGAACTGCGGCACCGAGGCTGGAGCCGGAATGCCCACGTTGCCCTTGCCGCCAGCGCCCTTCACCAGGTCCACATAGCCCTTGAAGGTGGTGGCCGGCGTGCCACCCGACACGGCGAACGCGTTCACGAAGGTGGCGAAACCGGCCACGGGCACGAAGTCTTTGGCCGGCTCGTAGCCCGGCGCCTTGGTCACCAGCGGCAGGATGGTGATGCTGTGGTCATGGCTGAGGAACACGGTGTTGCCATCGGGCGCGGCCGCCTTCAGGGCCTGCGCGGCCAGTTGACCGCCTGCGCCAGGCTTGTTGTCCACCACCACCGGGTGCCCCAACTCGTCCTTCAGGCGCTCGGCCAGCACACGGGCAATCGCATCGGTGCCGCCGCCGGGCGGGAAGCCCACCAGGATGCGGGTGGTGGGCTGCGACTGGGCCTGGGCCAGGCCGAATGCGCCAGACAGGCCAAGCGCCACGGCAGCCACGGCGGTGCGGCGGGAAAACGAATGGATCATGGACAGTTTCTCCTCGGGTTGTGGATGGGTTCTCACGCTTTTTCGCCCTCGACCACCGACGCGGCGGTGCGAAAGGCTTCCACGGCGGTGGGCACGCCGCAATAAACGGCGGCGTGCAGCAGCACCTCCTGAATCTCCTCGGGCGAGGCGCCATTGTTGAGCGCACCGCGCACATGGCCCTTCAGTTCGTTCTGCTTGCCCAGGGCGGTGAGCATGGCCACCGTGATCAGGCTGCGGGTCTTGCGGTCAAGCCCCTCGCGGCACCAGACATCGCCCCAGGCCTTGCGGGTGATGTGGTGCTGAATGGGCTCGGTGAAGGGCGTCATGCCGGCAAAAGCCGCATCGACGAAGGCATCGCCCATGACAGCGCGCCGGGCTGCCAGCCCTTGTTGAAACGCGTCGTCATCGGGCAGCGAAACGGGAGTGGACACAGCAGGCTCCAGAAAATGAAAAAGCGGGGCGGCGGCAACGATACCGCACACCCCGCCCTTCGCCAGCCATCAAGGCGTCAGCCCAGCCAACTGGCGGCATGCCCCTGCCCCAGACCGGCCAAGTGCAAAAGGGCCAGGGCACCCACGCCTTGAATGGCTGCGCCGATGGGTTGACGGATCTTGCTCATGAAAACTCCTTCGTGTGACGTTGGCCGCCTTGGCTGGCCAGAGGTAACGGTAGAGTGATGCTAGGTTCACGTCAGCGATCTGTAAATTTGATCGCACTAAATTCATCAATAGCCAATTCCAATTCACAGGAGACATTGCATGAGCCGCTATCCCTTGCCCGACCTCAACGAACTGCCCGACGACCTGAAGGCCAAGATCCTGGAGGTGCAGGAAAAAGCCGGCTTCGTGCCGAATGTGTTTCTGGGCTTGGCCCGCCGCCCCGCCGAGTGGCGTGCCTTTTTCGCCTACCACGACGCCCTCATGACGCCGGAGACGGTGGGCCGCACATCGGGGCTCACCAAGGGCGACCGCGAAATGATCGTCACCGCCACCAGTGCCGCCAACCACTGCCTGTATTGCGTGGTGGCGCACGGCGCCATCTTGCGCATTTACGAGAAGAAGCCGCTGGTGGCCGACCAAGTGGCCATCAACCACCGCAAGGCGGACATCACGCCACGCCAGCGCGCCATGCTGGACTTCGCCATGAAGGTTTGCACCGCTTCGCATGAGATCGAAGACGCCGACTTCAACGCGCTGCACGCGCATGGCTTCACCGACGAAGACGCGTGGGACATCGCCGCCATCACCGCCTTCTTCGGCCTGTCCAACCGCGTGGCCAACGTCACGGGGATGATGCCCAACCCCGAGTTCTACTTGATGGGCCGCGCACCGCGCCAAAAATGAGGCGCGTCCGAAGGCCCGCCTGCGCAGTCTTGAAGAAGTCTTGACGGGCCTTTGAACAAACCATCACCGAGGCAAGGTCCCAACCCTAGTCGGGGCCGGAACGCTCACGCTTTTCCATCGAAATCGTCACGCGACTCTGATGGAAAACACCCGCCTCAGCCTTCGATCACCTGTCGCATGGCCGGTGGCATGGGGGCCGACTTCTGCAGGGGAAAGTTGACCCACACGGTGGTAGCACCACCTGATGCATACACCGTGCCAGGATCATCGGTTCGCGCCAGGGTGCACCAGCTCTCAAAGCTGCTGCGTCCGGCATCGCTGACGTACAGCGTGGCCAGCACCTCGCCCGGGAACTCGAGCTGCTTGTGGAAGTTGCAGAAGGCATTGATGATCACCGGCCCCTCGCCCTTGGGGTCGGGGTCACAGCCAATCGAGCGCATCCACTCGATGCGCACAATCTCCAGGTAACGGAAATAGACCGTGTTGTTCACGTGCCCCATGGCGTCCATGTCGCCCCAGCGGATGGGCATGGTCATGCGGAACACTTCTTTCTTGTGATCGGGCAGTTCAAGTTTCATCGATGGGCCTTGATGGACGCCAGGATGCCCAGCACAAAAAGGGCACAGGCCAGCCACTGCACCACACCGGGCCACTGGCCATTCCAGGCAAAGGAATAGATCAATCCGAACACCGTCTCGCTGACGATAAGCTGGCCAGCCAGACTGCCGCTCAGGCGACGGCTGGCCATGTTCCACAGCACAGCGGCCACCCACGCCGAGCCCACGCCAGTCATGGCGCAAACCAGCACAAACAGACCGAAGCCCGGGCGCCCGCTCAAGCCCCCCCAGGACACGCCCGCCATGACTGCCAGGCCCAGCGCGCCCACGCCAGCGGCCACGCCCAGCCAGTTGGCCCAGACGGTGGACGGCACCTCGGGGTGCTTGCGCAGCCAACGCGCGTTCCACAAGCCAAAAGCCGTCCACGACGCCATGGCCAAGGCGGCAAACAGCATGCCTCGCCACACACGCCCGCCGCCCTCGGTGGCGTGCGCGGCCAGGGTGTCCACCACCATGAAGAGCAGACCGCCAGCGGTCAGCAACAAACCCGGCGCCAGGCCGCGCCAACGCAAATGCCCCGGCTTGCCCAGCAGCATGATGGCCAGGGGAATGGTGCCGATCACCAACACAGGCAAGGCGGCGCCGGCGTCCTGAATGGCCCAGACAAGCAGCAGGTAGTAGCCCGTGTAGCCCAGCACACTGAGCCACAAAGCAGCACCGGCCTGGCGCCAGGTGGGCCAGGGCGCAGTGCCACGCGAGACCTGCCAAGCCACCAGCAGGCAAGACAACAAGCCGCAGGCCAGGTACCGGCCAATCGTGAACTCGACAGACCCAAAGCCCGGCGCCACCAGCGGCGCCACGAACGTCATGCCCCAGAGCGCGCCTGCCCCCAGCCCCGCCAGCACGCCCACTGCTGCACCGCTTCTCCAGGCGCGGCCTTGCACATGACCCAACGACACACCGACCAAACGCTCAAACAGCAAAACCGTCGTCGGCGGCGATCACCGCGCCGTTGATGAAATGGCTCTCGGGCGCGCACAGCATCACCAACAGGGCGTCCAGGTCAGCGGGTGTGCCCACGCGCTTTCGCGGCAGCATGCTGATGAGCTTCTGGCCTTGTTCGGTCTGCCAGTGCGCGTGGTTCATCTCTGTGTCGATGTAGCCGGGGCAGATGGCGTTCACGTTGATGCCATGGCGCCCCCACTCCACCGCCATGGCCTTGGTCATCTGCACCACGGCGGCCTTGCTCATGCAATACACACCGATCTGGGGCAAGACCTTGAGCCCGGCCATCGAGGCGATGTTGACGATGCGCCCGCCCACC
>Ga0255140_1000467_pt1 | contig 14519 bp, 13 predicted proteins | sample Law_Colum_RepC_8_FD_188547 | JGI IMG/M metagenome (GOLD analysis project Ga0255140, IMG submission 188547) | Freshwater microbial communities from St. Lawrence River, New York, United States - Law_Colum_RepC_8d | ecosystem: Environmental > Aquatic > Freshwater > River | place: USA: New York...
CGGCCGCACCTACATAAGAGCCCCGAAGATGACTAACGATCCTGGAAAATCATACTCCGATTTGGATGCATTGAAGAACCGGCTGCGCGCAATCGATCCAATGCCTACGACGGCGTCGCTTGAACGCGTATTCGAACGCATCGAGCCGCCGCCATCGTGCAAGCCAGCTTTATCTTCACCTCAGGCAGTATGGCATTGTCCCACTTGGGCAATCTTTAGTTCAGGCGTTGGATTCGGTGCGATCGCCGCAACGATCGCCTGGATCGCTATGACTGGCTGGATGGCCTCAGCAACACGCGACTCAAAACTCGCTTCAGAAACATCGGTGCTGCAAACTCCTTCGAAATCAGTTGCCGCATCCCCGGTAGCTCCAACGATGAAGATTAAAAACACGGTTTCGAAGACGGACTCGAAGACGGTGTCGAAGACGAATGGTACCTCGGCAAGCTCGCTTCATTCCGTTGGAAATGATGAGTTCGGACTCGACATGATTCGAGATACACTGAGTGTTATTTCGAAACAGCAGTGGGATCGTCGGCGTCTAGAAGAACGAGGCTTTTCAATTAGTACTCAGTTCTACCGATCCTCCGATCGATCCAAAGTACCGTATACATCACCATCGACGAGAACCACGACCCGTCCTCACAACTCTGTATGGGAAATCGGTCGAGGCGACCTTGATGGAATCGAATTATGAGGAAGAACGCTTGATTTCGAGCCCTTGTACCCCTTCGAAGTGCACGAGCCCGGAACTGGAACGATCAAACGAATTCATACTATCCACTGAAACACCTTACCTTCAACATCCGCAATCATGAAGCTCCCTTTTCACCGTCAATCATTCTCATGGCGCTTTGCCGTAATACGCTTAACTACTTGGGGTAGTGGGCTGACATTTGCGATGGCAATCTCAACTTGGGGCTGGTCGCAAGAATCAGCGCCGGGGAAAACGCAAGAAACAACAGCCGGCAAGGAAAACGACCACATTGGTTCCTCCGCTACCCTTGAATGGCTTCAAACCAAGCCTTCGCAGCGTCAGGAGTCGATGCCGCAATCCCCTTCATCGCAAACTGGTGCAAACGGCATCGCAGCAACAGGTTCGCAAGATAGGATATGTTCGCTCAGTGCGCAACCAACCCCTGCTTTTCAATACCGATTTTGGCCATCTCGCTTCGATTTACGTCCTGGTTCGGCACAGACTCATTTTTACCGTGCAATCCTTCAGAGATCCTTTGTATCCCAAGGCTTGCCCAAAGAAAAAAGCGACGAACTAAATCAACTGCTCGGGCTCGACATGGAAGAGGTTCCTGTGGAAGCCGCTCGAGACTTTGTCGAACGGTTTGAATCTGTGTTTGTCGAACTCGAAGCAATGGCTCAATCGGAAGACAACTCTTGGGATTTGCGATTACGCGATCTACGAGGCAAAGACATTTGGAACTTCCGTTTGGAGGACGTTCAGCAAGCCCGCACTCTTGCCAGGTTCTTGCAGGTGAAGATCGCAGCACAGATCGCCGAGCGTGATTACGCCGGAGCTACTGACTCAATTCGCGCAGGATTCCGATTGGCTGCCTTTGTAGGGCAAGGTGAATCGATCATTCAAGGACTGGTCGGTGTGGCCATTGAAAACGTGATGCTTTCCGCAGTCGAGTTCGCCATTCGATCCCCCGAGTGTCCAAATTTCTACTGGGCTTTACAAACCCTACCTACTCCGCTCGTCCCATTGCGCGATGCAGTAGAGAGCGAATTAGGGATGGTCTTTCTAATGTTCCCCATGCTTAATGAATCCGAAGCGACAACCCTTTCAGATACGGAGCTCATGCAACGCTTGAACCGCTCCATAGGGGACCTTCGATCCTTGATGAGTAATAACTCAACGCCAATTGCCGGAGCAGATAGCATCGGCTTAATTCTTACGCTGACTGGCGAAGACGCAAAAACGAAATTGAAGCAAAGCGGCTATGACTCGGCGAAACTGGAGAAACTAACGCCATTGCAAGCGTCTATGGTCAATGCGGGAAGAGAACTGAAAGTGCACAGCGATGAGCTTCTGAAAGGAATCAAGGTACGTGGACCCGAAGGGGATGCGTTGCGAACAAAAGTGCTACTGGATCTTGAACGATGGGCTTCTACGAGAAGCGGTACAGCGGCAGGCTTGATCGGTGGTCTGATCTTTCCTTCGACACAAAACGTCCACGAAGCTCTTGTGCGCATCGAGATGATGCGACAACGCTTGATTGCGGTAGAAGCCCTCCGCGCTTACGCAGCCGCGCATAGCGGACGACTCCCAGAATCTTTATCCGAACTGAGCGATACGCCTGTTGGGGTTGATCCGTTTTCGTCGCAACCATTTGAATATCGCATCGAAGCCAAGGGAGATCGTCAGACCGTTACTTTGTCGTCAAAGGTACCGCAGCGATTTGCAAGTTTGGCAGAAGTCAAGTTTGAGTTCCCTGCGGTGCGGCAGTAGAGGATGATCTCAAGATTCATGCACTAAGCGGTGATTCTGCTATCAAGAAACAAGAAATCATAACGACTATTTTGGGGAAGATAAAAAGGAGCAATATCATGCGTTTTCAACATTGGATGATCGTTTGGCTCATGGCCAGCGGATGGATACTTGAAGGCTCAATTACGATGCGAGCCTACAGTCAGACGGGATCGGCCAATACTCAAACTGGTCAAGTAACCACTCAAACCGGGCCAGCCCGTGCAGAGACGCTGCTCAACGGCTCCTCGATCGCAGTAGCTTGGTTAAACCTCGAGACAAGCGACGTGAAGGCTGTTGAAGAACTCTTAAAATTGGCGGGATTGCCGACCGACGATATGCAATGGAGTTTCATCGTTGATTTTCGAGCGAAACTGCGGGAGTCGCAAGCGACGGAAGTCGTCCTCGTAGGGGAGTTTACTTCGCTAATCCAGGGAAAACCGCTGTTTTCTATCGCATCGAAGAATCCGAGCGTGACTAAAGCTTTCCTAGACGATGCATTACCCACGGTCGATGGCGTGGCCAAAGTGGTTTTAGGGGATGCAGTTCTTATCGGGCCGCCGGAGCGAATTGCCGCTCTTGCGGAAAACAAATCTGCTAATGCCGATCCAAAGCTTCTTTCGAAACTCAAGGAGTCCACGAGTGATCATGGGATGATCCTGAGCATCCCAAAGAAGTCGCGTGAGATGCTTAGCGTCTTTCTGCTCAACAACCCCAATCCAGACGAAGCCAAAGAGTACTTACCCATGCTCACCGGTTTCGACAGCTTGCATGTAACGTTTGACGAAACTCGAAAGGCGTTGCATTCGGAGATCGAGTTCGAAACCGCGCCCGTCGCTGAAAAGTTTCATAAGATGTTGATCAACATCGCGAAGTTCGACGCGAGCTTACCGAAGCAATATCAACCTAGAGCGGATGAAACCGCCGTGCGATGGGATCTAGAAAGTGTCTCGCAGATCGGACAAGTGCTTCAAGCCACCGGTGGCATTCGTCTTGCACGCGAGCAAGCCAAAGCGATGCAGAGCATGAACAACATGAAGCAGATTGCTTTAGCGCTGCACAACTTTTACTCCGCTTTTGATACATTTCCCCCACAGAGTTTGACATCTAAAGATGGCAAAAAGCTTCTGAGCTGGCGAGTGTTGATTCTGCCTTTCATCGAACAGCAGGCACTCTATGAGCAGTTTCATCTCGATGAGCCATGGGATAGTCCACATAATCGAACGCTCATCGACAAGATGCCACAAATCTTTCTCACCCCTGGTCCCGACGTTGGTAAGACAACTTACCAAGCTTTACTGACCCCAAACAGCACTTTTGGTCGCCCAGGAAAGCCGGTAAAGTTCCCCGATATCACCGATGGGACTAGCGGTACGATTTGGATGGTAGAAGTCGACGTTGCGGATGCGCTGGAGTGGACCAGACCGGACGACTATCAAATCAAGGATGAGGAATCACTAATGAAAATATACAAGCAACGCGATGCCGTACCATTTGGATTTGTTGACGGATCGATCAGAACGATTCCCAAATCATTGACTTTTGACACACTGAAAAAGCTTTTGAGCATCAATGGAGGAGAAGTCGTCGAAGCCCCGACCCCATGATGCGAATTTCAGCTTCAAAGCAGAAATAGGGAAACTGAAACCGAGCTTTTGGCATGACAAACTAGGCACTAAACCTCCCTGCGAGTTACGGCTATAATGGGCTGTGTGTTTGTTTGCTGGATGGTTGTCCGGGCCCCAGTCTTTACACGCCAGTCTCGATAGGCCAGTCTCGGAACGCCAGTCGTTGCTGGCAGGTCGCCGCAGAATCGTATAGGTTCTGCGCGACATCCTTTGGAATTGGCATCGGTTTCCCTAATGAGTTGCATTTCGCAAGATTACCTGAATCGTCATCCTTTGTTTCACTCTAAGGATTTAGACGAAACTCGTGCGATCATGGGATCCCATTGGGCTGAGCATAAGGTCAATGTTACCGAGGGAACTACATTTGAGACCACGGTCAATCATGCAGCCATCGGTCCCGCAAGGATGACTTATGTGCGATGCCCTACAAGTTTGGAGGTCTCAAGTTCTCCATTGCGGGATAGCTATATCATTTACTTGATGAAGGCTGGGGAAGCCAAGCATGTTCTGGACGGTCGGCTCTCGGTAGCCACGCAACACAGGGCTGTTGTTCAGTGCCCCGGCCAGCAAGTCGAAATGTCGACGACCGCTGCGCGATGCCTTGCGCTCGATTTTCCAAGGGAGGTCGTAGAGCGTGGGTTTGCAAGCCGCAACTACTCGTTGCCTTATTTTCATCGGCTCGGTCACACAGTTGATCTTGAGTCTCCCTCGGGACTTGCTTTGTGTCGATGGACAGACTGGACAGCATCGGAACTAAACAGATCTGATTCGACATTGGCTTTGACTTCGGCTGCCGATCTAATTGCTCAATCACTGCTGAACTTATTCTTGGATAGTGTTGGCGCAAGCGTGCCCTTGAATCCGGGGAAAGATGGTCAGTTAGGGCGGGTTCGATTCATCGATTTGGAGCATTGGATTCGGGCGAATCTTGAAATGCCGCTTACGGTTGAGACGTTAGCGGAGTTTGCAGGAGTCTCCACGCGTGCTGTGCAGTCCGCCTTTCGGCGATATCGCGGTTGTTCACCCTCGCAGTTTCTTTGCCGCGTAAGGCTTGAGGAGGTTAGAAGGCAATTGGAATCGCCCCAACCGGGCGCTTCGGTAACACAAATTGCAATGAACCATGGGTTCTTTCATCTAGGTCGTTTCTCCAAAGTATATCGCGAGCAATTCGGCGAGAAGCCCAACGACACGCTTCGTAAAGCGATGGGCAACGATTAGGGCCCGATAACTCGATGAATCCTACCTGCTTAGCAATTGTAGCTTTCGAGTACTTATCTACGACTCGCTCGAAGGCATCTCGGCTATAGCACTAACAAGTGCAAAAAAGCATCGCATCGCAAAGTGGATAGTCAGCTTCGCTTTGCGGATTTCTTTCGGTTCCTGAAACAGGTAGAGTTTCCGGACAAATCCAATTGTGGCGATTGGTGGGGCATTGTAGGCACTCACACCAGCCAATTTCTCGTTGTAAGTAATGGAGCAAAACCGATGCAGATCGCTTTTAGATGGTACCAAAAGAAATTTGTCGCTTTGACGATGACGCTCACTTTCCTGAGCATGTCCGCGGCAATGGGGCAAACAACTTTTGAAGTCACGAAGAACTACTACGGGACCAACACCGACACGGGTACGCTAGCTTGGGCTATTCATTCGTCGAACACGACGACTGGAAGGGATACGATTAACATCGCTGCTGGCATGCGCATCGATGTGGGATACACCGCTGAGCTTCCATATGCAGACGGTCAGCAAACTTGGCTAGCCAAATTCACTGATAGTGTTGATGTCAACGGAAACGGTTCATGGCTTGAACTCAATCCGTCTTACATTGCGAGCAATGCCGTTCTCCACACGAAAACTAATCCAGAGGGTTACTATGGGAACCATATCCACAATAACGACATCATGATCGAGCGGTCTGTTTCCTATGCACAACTTGGCAATTCGGGGGCTTCGAATGCGGGTTTAGATGTGAAGATATCGAACTTGAATGCCGACGGCCTTGCGTCGTTTATTCAAGCGAACGAAGGCTCAACGCTGACCGTAGATGGTGGCGACTATGTCAACATGGTTAGTTATTTTGGAACCACCGGAGTTGGACTTGGACGCCCCGTCATTGAAGGTAAACCTGGCACAGTCTTGAATCTTGATGGAGTCAACATCTCCAATCATATTCCTTGGGCAAGCCCTTTGGGTCCTACCCCAAATGTTGAGATTTTCTCAGGATCGATTGCTGGAAATAACAGCACCTTGAACATGTCCAATAGCCAGATCGACAAATCCCATGCAGTTGGAGCGATCATGTGGGATGGTGGCACCGCCAATATTGTCAGTAGCATCATCAGCGATTCAGGCGGAGTATCTGTCATGGATAGCGACGAGATGGATGGTTTGATGAATGTGTACAACAGCTTGATCTACATGACAGGCGGTGAAACTCTTGAAGGAACTAATCGTCTTCAAGCAGCCTCGAGCGGGGAGATGAACGTCGTAGCATCCACGGTTCTCTTCGATGGATGGCGAATCGATACGGGGAATCCTGACTACGGCAATTTCGACGGAGAAGGTAACGGTATGCCTTTGACTGCAACACTGAGTGGAGTATTGCGATTGGAATCGAGTGCAATTGTTCCGATCACGAATTATCTTCCGTCGTTCTCGGGTGGAGAGCAATACATTCCCGGAAGCTATGCATATAGCGAGTTCGATGGTGGGAATTTGCTAGCCGATCAGTACTCCTTTGTGTCATCGACCTCCACGCAGGATTCGGCCGCTATCAAGACGCTTTTCAACAACAGCAACGTCCGCACCGAGGGTGACTCCTTCATGAAGTACACCGATGTTGTTCGATATTATTTTGGTGATCTTCCAAACGGGGCTTATCCGCTCCTAAACGGATCGCTCATCAAGGTAATTCCGAATGCTGGACTTGGTGGAGCCAACAAGTTGATCAATCCGATTGATGGTTCGGAAATTCTGTACGACTTGTATGGGAATGCACGAAGCCGTTATGGCTATCGCGACATCGGTGCGGTTCAGTACGGTCCTACGGCCGTTCCTGAACCAGTATCGTTTGGTATCTTGACAACCGTTGGTGTTATCATCGCCGCGCGTCGCAAGCGTCGTCAACGATAACGGTTCGCAGACGACCATATAAGTTGGGACTCATTAACCTCCGGTTCAACGCAGATCGATTTCATAGTTGAAATGGTTCGATATGTTCAACCGGAGGCTAGTGGCAGCGTGGCTGACACGTCTGCCAGCGGCCGTGGGGGTGCGAAACGTTGAGAACTCAACTGGAAATCACACGGCTGCTTCTTCGGGAGGCATACAAGGTAGCAAGCAGTATCAAGCCAGAGCCGATGAATAATAGTCTTGGATACTTTGCAAAAATTGTAACTCCGTTTAGCAATGCTATATCTCCAACGAGTACTCCTCGCTCGAGCATGGGTAGTTTGCTCGTTATCAGTCCTAACGGGGAGACGATACACGTTTCTCCGGTTGCGGCGCAACGTACGAAATAGCGGCGTGTTTCAATCGCTCTGGCTTGCGACAAAAGGCGATGTTGGCGAAGGGTGAACGGACTCTCAAAAGCTGACCCATTGATCAGTGACACCAAAAGATTCGCATTGCAATGAATAAGCTCCACTGCAGCCTCTGGAATCATGTCCTCATAACACAAAAATGTACCAATCACAGCTCCACTGCGGCTGTCTAAAACCATGGGGCTCTCACCCGGTTCGATTTCATCTTGCATGTCAAACAATTGATTCAGCGGAGGAATCCACTTTCCAAGTGGCACATATTCTCCGAAAGGCATCAAGTGACGCTTATGGTAACGTCCAGTGATTTGCTCCGAATCGCTAATAAGCATGGCTGTGACATGCAGATACTCCCGATCCGAATCGTTTTTTCTGAAGTAGTTTTTCCCACCTACTAAAAGTTCACAATGCGGATTGGGCCACGGGCGAATGCCTTTCAGCGGATGTTTCGACTGTAAGTAGGTTTTTTCTTTATCTTCGAGGGTATTCAACGAGATATCAAGCGTTCCCCCAGAAGACTCGGGCCAGCACACCAAATCAACTTCGTCTTTAAGTCCGTATGAGAAATCCTGCATATCGCCGAGGCTCTCTTGGAAACCCGGGTCAACTTGGACCATACCTATCTTCAAGTGCGGAGCTCTTGCGATTACTTCACTCCAATGATTCCATGTTAAGACGCCGTAGAGTGCATTGAACGCCAAAACAAGCAGCGGAAGTGTGAGAGTAGCAGTTAGGAATCGTGCGGGCAGCCACAAATTCGCTTTGTAACACGACACGATTGTGCAGCCTACAGATAGGATGCAACCAGCGACTAGATAGTCGATCACGGTTGTCCAACTGGAACCGAAAGCGTCGATCCCTTGGATCATCCACGGGGCATTTAGATAAGGTAGGCCAGCTTTCCAGGGAAATACGCAAGGTATCGTAGATTCCAGAAGTACGGTTATCGCAACCGATGGAAGCCAGATCCACCGCAAGTCGGTTGTGATTTTCGCTGCGAGCCAAAACCCTAAAGCTAGTCGCATGCCATCCCATAGGATCAGCGGGATAGATACGAGCAGACCAAGCCAATAGCTTGACGATAACGAATAGGCCATCGCTGCGGGAGACCAATGAAATGCGATCGCGATCGAACAGGAGCACCACAACCACGTTAACCACAGAGTACTCAAGCGTCCGGTGCGTGTAATCAGATAAAACGCCAGGGATGTACCGGCAATCTTCAAGGGAAGAAGAAAATCCCAAAGCCATGGAACCCCAGTGCAGATTATTGCGGATAGAAGTAGTGCCGCTCTGCGTAGCGCTGACGAATTCATCGAAAAACCTCTGTATCAAGTTCCTAGGGATCAATGACGTCACGTGTGTAACCCACAGGCGCTATGCTTCGATTGACGAATCAGATTGGATCAGCGCCCTGCATAGAAAATGATGCCCCCGAGAGCATTTGCCATCGGGGACATCTTTGATAAGCACTATCATCCGCAACTCATGCGGACGCCTCTTCGATTAGTAAGCAACGAAGACGTTGGCATTCGTGAGGGCATACTTTTTCGTTTGCCCCTTACCAATAGTGACATTCATACTTGCAGGTGCATCAATCCCATTTGCCGCAACAACGGGAATGGTGCCAGCTACTACTTTGGTACTTGATTCTCTGCCTGGATTGACGATCACTCCACCGGCCGCCTCGATTTGAGCTTGGGACGGCAAAGGTGGAAGTGCAGCCGCCTTGGTGACAGCATCTTGACCAACGAAAACTGCAATCGGGACCGCTTGGTCATTGCGAATCTTAATGGTGGCATCTTTCTTCGCCCCGCCGCTTCCTGCAAAGGAAGGAGTTGCGAAAACCAATAAAGCCGCCAACGCCATAAACATTCTTCGAGTGAACATAATTGAAACCTTCTAGTGTGGAAAAACTCTAAACCGATAAATCAAACCTTAGTGAATCGCAGAAGTAGCAATACAAGCTGCCACATCTGAATTTCGCAACCCGGAATCACCCCTCTCTGCGGGTCAATTAGAAGCCTGAATCCGTTCGGGAAAGGACTGCATCCCTCATCAGTCCTCGTTATTTGTGGTTGTCTCTCCGCCGCTTCTCGTGCACCAAGCACCTAGAATCTTTGTATCTATTGACTTCGAGACAACATGTAAGTGCCCGTCCATAAAGAGCACATGGACGCCGGAGTGATTTGAAATCATTCCATCTGACTGCTTGTCATCCAGACTTTGGTTCTGGGAAAAGCAATTTCGACCACAGGCCCAACGTCCGGAGCTTTCTGCATTTCGATCGATAGACTCAGCAATGCTGATCGTATTCGAAAGACCGTCGGTAATTGAGGCAGGCCGTAGCGGACCCGATTGCTCTCGCACACGAACGATCATACTCCCACAACCAAATGCATCATTTGCAGACATCCCGATCGAAAGTCCTGTGAGTCCAGTTCCCTGCACCCCTCCGAAATCGATTTTCCCGTCGAAATTCTTCAAAGCGCTCGGGCATCGATAAATAGCGACATTCGTAATAGCGACCGACTTGTTAGAAGAAGGATCATTCCACGGCTTACCAAAATCGATCCGTGCGAAAAGGTTCGATTCATCGATGTAAGGAAGGATACTTGAGGCCCAGGAATGTTCTGTGGTAGCAAGCAGATCGTTCCCAAATGGGATTTTCCGTTCTGCAATCATGTAGTTCCCGAGCCCTAACCCCACATTGCGTAGATTGCTCGAACAAGAAGTACGACGTGCAGCCTCTCGTGCCATCTGAACTGCAGGTAGCAACATACCCGCAAACATCCCGATGATTGCTATCACTACGATTAGTTCAATCAGCGTAAAAGCATGCCGTTTCATTCTTAAGTTCTCCGTCCGAGGAAAGGTTTTTCCGAACATGACGAATTTCTAGTCCTCGACCGATTGAATTCAATTGCCTCTACAGGAACGCAACAGGAACGATTCAGTCCGCTGGATTTTTTCCATCGATGAAGCATGAAAAATTTCTCGTGCTTCGTGCGTCCGATCTCGATGGTTATTCGCAAAACAACATCCACGATGAAGCGAACGCGTGATGCCAAACACCGTCAAAATCCCATCGATGGATTAACCAATGGGAAGCTCAACTTCGGACAATGCGGCTGAATTACTAAGTAGCCGCTAGATTGAGAATTCAGCTTAATACTTGATCACAACGCGCTGATCACTTGGTTGGTTAACCACCTACGCATGGCAGATCTCACCATACTTTTTTCAGAATACACTCGATGACAACTGAGAGGACAATCCCATAGAAAATTGACATGCCCGTAAAAGAATTCAGTAGATGCGTTGATCGCCGGAAGCAAAACCTGCTACCGACGAACTGCGGATACCAACACGACGAGGGAAACATGAACAGATGCGTTGTTCGAACTGATGGACTAGCGATTCGGAACTTGAGGAACGCAAGAGGCTGGACGCAGAGAGACCTTGCTCGCCGAGCTGGATATACGGAGAGACTCATCAGGAAAGCAGAATCTGGTGGGGCGTTAAGTATCCAAACTGCGATGGATATCGCAGAAGCCTTTTCACAGGAACGGCATAAAGTCACTATCGAAGAGTTTGTCTCCACGATAGATCGCATGGGAACAGCTCATCATTTCCTTCAATCGTTTTCACGCCATGGGCTGGAGATGGTGGAACATGTGGAGCAGGAATTGACACAAAATTTCTCAATGAGGATCGCCGTGTATCGTGGATCAAATTCCCTCTTGCCTGGAGAATGGTTCGGCTTAAGCGAACTTCACATCCTTCTCGATGCGATCGTCCTAAATTTTTCTATGGACAAGGGAGTCATGAATACAGTGTATACCGAAGGCCCTGAATTCGTTTCGGCTCGGTATCACCAGAAACTTTGGTTTGCAGGTCAAGCGTTGGAACCATTCTGGGTTAACCTGCACTTTCATTTTAAATCCCACAAGGTTGAGTCGATCGAGGTTGAATACGATACATTTGCGGTTTCGCGTATCTTCTCCAATATTCATCTTCTTGCCGAATCCACTTGTCTCCTCGGAAACACAGGCGATCTTGGGAGTTCAAACCATACCGTGTGCGAGTCCGGAGAAATGTCTACTCGTGCGACGATTAATGCTCGTTAGTTCATTTCCCAGCGACACCAGCGTTGATATGCTCAGCGATTATATTCCTCGATACCATTTTGACCGTTCGCTTCGTTCGAGGAAATAATGCAATTGCTCCTGATCGAAGACGATTTATCTCTCAAAAAATCTGCACGAATTCATGGGCAATGCATCGAACATGTCGCTCGGGTAGTAGTTCTCGGTGTGGGTGCACTTATCGTCGGCCTCGGGCCGAAAATGGGGAATTGCGGCCGATAGAGACCGGTGGGTTAATGAGTGTAGACCCAAAGCACAACTCACTATCCCGCGTTCGGTGCTTGTGTGGTTACCGACGCTGGCAATCGTGGTCTGAGATACTCAAGTCGGTCTTCAAAACTCGGGTTGCTTTGATTCAATGACGACGATTCCCGATACACGAATGCGACGCCGTCTAAGAGCAATTGCTTCTCAGCTTCGGAAACTATGGATAACTCCCAAGTCACCTTTTCTTCGGTTCGCTCGATCGCTTCGGGTTCGAAAAGAACAATCCGGTAAAACTTCTCGCCAGTTGCAAGCCCTTGTTGCTCGAAGGACTCTTGCTGCTCCTGTGTCAAATCCGCAAAACTCCCTTCAGAGAATTCGATTTTGCTTGAGAAAATGATTTGTATCGCCGGTATCATTCGAAACATTTCCAGCATTCCGTCTTCTCCGTAAGTTGCCTGTTTGGAATCGTAACTTCAACCAAGTTTACCAGTTATGAGCTATCGCAACGTCATAGCACAAGTCCATCGGCGAACTCTTTCACAGTCCCGATGTACAGTTTCAAGTTTGCCGGAAGGATAGTGTTGTGGTTCCCTTTTGGAAAACGAACCAGTCGCTTCTTCGCCGAATTTGACCACTTATAATTCCGCTCCGCATGGGACATTTCGATCAAACCGTCATTTTTGGTATGAAGGATCAGAAGCGGGTTAGTGTAACGCGATAGCTTCGTTTTGTGACTGAAGTATTTTGCCGTTTCAGCTCGGAGTTCCGATTCGCTAAATCCGGAAGTCACCAAGTCGGAGTACGCCAAAAATCGCTCGTACGGATCTGCAATCCCACTCTCGATAATCAGCCCCGTAGGTAGTTCAACGTATTCGCAACCATGAATTGCCAAAAGGTCGACGCAAGGATTTGTTGGTTCAAGACCACCATTCCACCGTTGACACTTAGTTTCCCCTCCATTGCGTGAGGAGGAAACAATATTTATGCTCAACCTCTTCGGGGGTCGAAGACTCGGTAGAAACAAAGACCGCCTCACGCACCCAACTATTGTCGAACAATGAAATGGAAATCAGGCAGATGATCTCGATGACCGAGATAATGATAAAAACACACCGTCCACTTGTCGAATCCCTATTCGAACCTTACCGGTCAGTCATTGGGAAGGACTACGATGGGTACCGCAACCATGTGTATCGCACCATCACCTACGCAATGCATTTTCTCGAACAATCACAGAAACACGAGTCACTGGTTGAGACAGCTTTCGTCTACCACGATATTGGGCTTTGGACCGATAAAGCTTTGGCTTACCTTGAGCCCTCGGAATCTGTAGCTCTGAGAGACAACGACGCTTTCGGCTGGGGACTTGATCCCGAAGCGTTGCGAGGAGCAATCCACTGGCACCACAAGATGTTTCGATATCGAGGGATACATCAAGAGGTAATCGAGGCTTGTCGAAAAGCCGATTGGATCGACGCGACGCAAGGTTGGATTCGCAAAGGGCTCACTCGTTCGACGATTGCAAAGGTGGAAGCAGCATTCCCAAATTGCGGATTTCACAAGTCACTGATGAGATTAGCTAAGGACTACGGCGGATCAACCATCGTCGGGGGATACAAGGTAACGCGCGGAATCGTGAAGTGGTAAGCAGTTTCGATGGAGCCAGCGACGTTCGTTCCGGGAAGTCACCAATCTTATTTACGGAACCCTCGCGTTCTAAGTCCATCTTCGGTTGCTTAGCAACTTGGATTATCGCACAGACGGTACTCTTAGCTTTGTTTTCCAATTTGGAACAACCGAAGAAGCCTTGAACCAGTCCTTGTTATCCAGCCTACACAAAATCGCAGATACTCTCGGCATCGAAAATTGCATCTATCGATGATTCTGAATAAAATCATGGGTTTTACAGATGCTTTGGAAATCCTGTCATGCGATTGACACAACCCACCACGGCCTCTGGCGATGATGCATCTCGTGATGAGAGGCCCGAATTTTGCAGCCGATATCAATGGCGAATACGACTCCTTCCTAGATCAGAGCCATAGATAGAACCAAGCTGTAGCTTGAGAAGTTTTCGATGATCAAAATCCCTCGACAGTTTACACTCTGGGAGTTACTCAAGGGGACTTTGATTGCTGCATTGATCACACAAGCGATCCTACCGTTTATTCGCGACTACGAGTCTATCTACGCGAATCCAGGAATCTTTCTTGCGATGTTCGCTCTGATCTTCCTGATTCAATCGCCTATCTTGCTCCTGCCGATGTTCATCGACTGGCTACTTGGATATACCCCATCGAAACCCAATCAGACCACCTCCAATAAACCCAATCATTCTGAGGAATAACCGGAGGTTGCGAGTCAAAACCGCATGTGCAACTCCATGCCAAGCGATGCACTTTGGTTTGGCGAATTGCATTCAACAGCAGGAAACCGGTACAATGATCAGGGTTCATCGAGAAACATCAATGCTACCACTGCCCAACTCGATTCAATTTCATCCTCTTCCCCC
>Ga0255140_1000468_pt1 | contig 14489 bp, 12 predicted proteins | sample Law_Colum_RepC_8_FD_188547 | JGI IMG/M metagenome (GOLD analysis project Ga0255140, IMG submission 188547) | Freshwater microbial communities from St. Lawrence River, New York, United States - Law_Colum_RepC_8d | ecosystem: Environmental > Aquatic > Freshwater > River | place: USA: New York...
CAATTGAAGGGAACGGTAGTTCCTCAAGGTGCCAAAAATGAAGCTTTGCAAATTATTTCAGCGGTTCTTTTGACCAAAGAGAAAATGATTATTCGGAATATTCCTGAGATCATTGATGTTTTGAAACTCATTGATTTATTATCAGACATTGGGGTGAAGGTGGAAAAATTGGGTAAGGGAGAATTTAGTTTTGAAGCGAATGATATCAATCTGGATTATCTCACAACTGAAGATTACAAGAAAAAGGCCGCCGCATTGAGGGGGAGCATTATGTTAGTTGGACCCATGTTGGCACGTTTTGGAGTGGGGTATATTCCGAAACCAGGTGGTGACAAAATTGGACGAAGAAGGCTTGATACCCATTTCATCGGCTTTCAAAATTTAGGCGCAACATTTAATTATGATGCCAACGCTCATTTTTACAGCGTTTCAGCAAAGAGATTGAAAGGTGCATACATGCTGTTAGATGAGGCTTCGGTTACCGGTACAGCGAATATTGTTATGGCCGCAGCATTGGCTGAGGGAACCACTACTATTTATAACGCTGCTTGCGAGCCATATTTACAGCAATTGTGCAAGATGATAAACCGAATGGGAGGGAAGATCAGTGGTATTGGATCTAATTTATTGATTATTGAAGGAGTTGAACAACTCAATGGTACGGAGCACCGGTGTTTACCCGATATGATTGAAATTGGATCTTTCATTGGCATGGCAGCTATGACTCAAGGAGACATTACCATTAAAAATGTGAGTTATCCCGATTTGGGGGTAATTCCAGAAGTCTTCCGTAGAATGGGTATTCAGGTTAATCTGGTGAATGGTGATGACTTGCATATACCTGCACAAGATCATTATGAGATTGACACCTTTATAGACGGGTCCATACTTACAATAGCAGATGCTCCTTGGCCGGGATTTACACCTGATTTAATCTCCATTGCACTAGTTACGGCTACCCAAGCTCGAGGGTCGGTTCTGATTCATCAAAAAATGTTTGAGAGTCGTTTGTTTTTTGTAGATAAACTCATAGATATGGGTGCTCAAATAATTCTTTGTGATCCGCATCGTGCAACGGTTATTGGTTTAGATCGAAAATCGACCTTGAAGGGTGTAACCATGTCCTCTCCCGATATTCGAGCAGGAGTTTCACTTTTAATCGCAGCTCTCAGTGCAAATGGGAAGTCAGTTATTCAGAACATTGATCAGATTGATCGCGGATATCAAGATATTGAATCAAGACTTCAAGCCCTTGGGGCAGATATTCGTAGGGTGTAGATTTGGCAAGGTGTTTGGCTTGTTCGAAAAAAAAGTAATACATTCGGAATATGAAGAAAGCAATCCTCCTCTTTAGTGCGTTACTCGTACTTATTTTTTCTCAATCCTTTAATTGGAAAAATTCCAACGAAAACAAACCAAGTCAAGTTCGTATAGGCTTGAATGTGGGTGATCAAGCGCCAGAAATTGCAATGGCGGGTGTTGACGGAAAAACAATGAAATTGTCATCTTTGCGTGGAAAAATGGTATTAATTGATTTTTGGGCTTCGTGGTGCGGACCATGCAGAAGAGAGAATCCAGTGGTTGTAGCTGCCTATGAGAAGTATTCAAAAGCTGAATTTAAATCTGGAAAAGGCTTTGAGATTTTCAGCGTAAGTTTTGATCAAGATAAAAAAGCTTGGTTGAAAGCAATAGCCGATGATAAGCTCACTTGGAAATACCACGTTTCTGATTTGAAGGGATGGAAATGTGCGGCTGGAGTACTGTACAACATTGAAAGTATTCCCCAAAACGTGTTAATAGATGAAAAGGGAATTATTGTAGCCAAGAATTTGAGAGGAAGTGCCTTGTCTATGGAGTTAGATAAATATGTAGCTCGATTCAAATAATGCTCAAATGCATGATATCTTTACGCCCCGAAAGGGGCTTTTTTTTGTGGCTGACATCCTGTCAAGAAATTGAAAAAGGTCTATTCCTTGCAAGAGTGAAAAAAAAAGGTACATATGAATGAAGAAAATAAAGATTTAAATGAGGAAATGGTGAATGAGTCTATTCATCCAGAATCTCAGTCAGATCAGAGTGAAGACGCTGCTGCAACCGCGCAGAGTGAGTCAGAGGAAGTCGTGTTGTTAACAGAAAAGTACAAGCGATTGTATGCTGATTTTGAGAACTTTCGCCGTCAAAGTGCCAAGGCAAAGACAGAACTTTTGTCAGTAGCAAGCAAGGATGTGCTCGTAAAATTGTTACCTGTACTTGATGATTTTGAACGTGCTATGAAAGCCAATGAGAATGTTGAGGATCCAACTACTTTGAAACAGGGATTCGAATTGATTTATTCCATATTGAAAAGAAACTTGGAGTCAGAGGGATTGAAAGCTTTTGAAAGTACCGGTGAACCATTTGACACGGAATTCCATGATGCCGTTACAAAGTTTCCTGCTCCGGATGAATCGTTAAAAAACAAAGTGATTGACACGTTGGAAAAGGGGTATACCCTGAATGACAGGGTAATTCGCTTTGCCAAAGTAGTTGTAGGAGAATAAAAGATATGGCGAAAAGAGATTATTACGAAATATTGGGATTGGACAGAAATGCTTCAGAGTCTGATATCAAAAAGGCTTATCGAAAACTGGCTATTCAGTTCCATCCAGATAAGAATCCAGGTGACAACGCTGCAGAGGAAAAATTTAAGGAAGCGGCTGAGGCTTATGAAGTGTTGAGTGATGCTCAGAAAAGATCTCGGTATGATCAATTCGGCCATGCTGGTATGGGAGGAAACGGCGGCGGCGGCGGATTCGGTGGAATGAACATGGATGATATATTCTCGCAGTTTGGGGATATTTTCGGTGGTGGATTTAGTGGTTTTGGAGGTGGGGGATCAAGAGGACAAAGAAGAACGAAGGGTACGAATCTGCGCATTCGTGTAAAGCTCAATTTAGAGGAAATAGTAAACGGAGTTACCAAGAAAATCAAGGTGTTTAAGATGGTGAACGCGGAAGGTGTTCAATTCGATTCTTGTACAACTTGTGGTGGAACAGGTCAAATTCGAAAAGTTCAGAATACCATACTTGGTGCTATGCAAACGGCCACTACTTGCCATACTTGCGGTGGTGCAGGAAAGAAAGTGAAGGAAAAGCCCAAAGATGCAGATGAATTTGGACAAGTAAGAAAAGAGGAGCTGGTTGAAATTAAGATCCCAGCGGGGGTTGGTGAAGGAATGACATTGAACGTTTCTGGAAAAGGAAATGCGGGTCCTTTCGGAGGAGTTCCAGGAGATTTGTTGGTTCAAATTGAAGAGGAAGAGCATCCTGTCCTCAAGCGCGATGGTGTTAATCTGTATTATGATTTATACCTCAACTTCATTGATGCTACATTGGGCGCATCTGTTGATGTGCCTCTTGTTACAGGAAAAGCCCAAATCAAAATAGACCCAGGTACACAATCTGGAAAAATTTTACGATTAAGAGGGAAAGGTGTTCCTGATGTGAACGGCTACGGTACAGGAGATTTACTTGTTAACCTCAATGTTTGGACACCACAAAGAGTATCTAAGGAGGAGCGAGAGGTATTGGAAAAGCTAAGGGATTCAGAGAATTTCATCCCGAAGCCATCTGGAAAAGACAAGTCGTTTTTTCAACGAGTAAAAGAGATGTTTCAATAATGACTGAGGAAGAAAGAATAGAATTTCCTAGATACTTTCTTCGAATAGCATACGATGGGACCAATTATCATGGTTGGCAGAGGCAACCGAATGCTCATTCTGTTCAGGCGGAAATTGAATCGGCCTTGTGCAAAGTTTTGCGATTAGCCAAAGTGGTCACAATTGGTTGTGGGAGAACAGACACAGGCGTGCATGCTTCCGATTTTTATTTGCATTTTGTTCCTGAAAGGAATGATATCCAAACTTCAGAAACCTTATTTCGTTTACAACAAGTAGTAGCAAAAGACATTTCAATTAAAGAATTAATTCAGGTAAATCACAGAGCTCATGCACGTTTTGATGCTTTTGAGAGAAGTTACGAGTATCGGTTAATTCAAAGGCGGGATCCATTTTTACGTCATCATACACTTTTCTTCCCCCATGCGTTGAACTTTGAGGTAATGAACACTGCAGCATCTCAATTGATAGGGCGACATGATTTTGCAAGTTTTTGTAAGTCTGGGGGAGGTCAAACTACCACCATATGTGAGGTGCGTAGGGCGGAATGGGTGAACGAAAATGACGTCTACGTGTTTCATATAACAGCCGATCGCTTCTTACGAAATATGGTTCGAGCGGTTGTAGGAACATTGTTGGAAGTTGGATTAGGAAAAATGAGCGTAGAGGAGTTCGTTGACGTTATTCATGCGGGAAGAAGAGGAGCTGCAGGCGATAGCGTAAAACCTCAAGGATTATTCTTAACACAGATTAAATATCCTGATTCGACTTTCGAAATAAATAATCTTTTGGGAAATGGCGAATAAAACGGGTAAAGCTTTCGATTGGTCTATTTTTTTTAGGCTTTACAAGTACAGTCAACCTTATAAATTGTGGTTTTTTTTCACACTTTTTTTAGTTCTGGCATTAGCAGGAATGGCCGTTATTCGGCCTGAACAAATGCGAAGTTTGTTGGACGAAGCATTGCCCTCCGGGGATGGTCATGCTGTGCTTTGGATTTCGCTTTCTTTTCTCGGCGTGTTGCTTCTAGAAACTGTTATCCAATACGTTCAGACCTATGTGGCAAATTGGGTTGCGCAGCGCATTACTCTCGACCTGCGGTCCACTATTTTTAAAAAGACCATTCACAATAAACTAGCCTACTTCGATAAGACCCCCGTGGGACAACTTGTTACAAGACACATTAGTGATGTGGACGGTATTGCCGAAGTTTTTAGTGTTGGTCTGCTTGACATTGTTCGTGACATATTGAAGTTAGTTGTTATTCTTGGGTTTATGCTTTATCTCGATTGGAAAATGGCATTGGTTGTTATGTTGCCCATCCCAGTTTTGATCTGGGCGACTCGACTTTTTCAAAAAGCCGTTAAGAATTCTTTTCAAGATGTAAGAAATGAAGTCGCTAGAATGAATGTTTTTGTGCAAGAACATTTGACCGGAATGCATCTGATTCAGCTATTCAACAATCAGAAAAGAGAGCAGCGAAAATTCGAAGAGATTAATCAAAGTCACCGAGATGCCCACATTCGTGGTATTTGGGCCTATAGTGTTTTTTTTCCAGTTGTCGAATTGTTAAGTGCTTCAAGCGTGGCATTGCTCCTCTGGTTTGGAGTGAAGCAGAGTTTAAGTTTAGATATCAGCCCAGGATTGATTTTAGAGTTTTCCACATTCATTACCATGATGTACAGGCCAATTCGACAGATGGCCGACAATTTTAATGTGTTACAGATGGGAGTGGTAAACGCAGAGCGTGTTTTTAAATTAATTGACGAAGACAATAGTGAGACAGATCACTCTGTGTCTGCCTTAGAGGAAGTGAGAGGTTCTATCTCTTTTGAGGATGTCACCTTTTCATACGTTGAAGGCCAGCCTATTTTTGAAAGATTTGATTTGAATATTGAAGCGGGAAAGCACGTGGCTATTGTAGGTTCCACAGGTTCTGGAAAAACAACCATTATTTCATTACTAAATCGTTTCTACAATTTAGATTCGGGATCAATATTCATTGACTCAAAAAACATAAATGACATTTCTCTTTCCTCACTGCGAAGAACAATTGGTGTTGTTCTCCAAGATGTTTTTCTATTCAGTGATTCGATACGAAATAACTTAAAACTATATGATGAATCGATCACCGATGAATCCATGATTCAAGCTTCGAAGCAAGTAGGGGCGCATGATTTTATCATGGCGTTGCCAGGTGGATATGATTTCGATGTGAAAGAAAGAGGAACACTGTTAAGCACAGGTCAGCGCCAACTTTTAGCATTCGTTCGGGTGTTTCTTCAGAATCCGAAAATTGTTATTCTTGACGAAGCAACTTCCAGTGTTGATACCGATTCAGAAATTTTAATTCAGCGCGCTACGGAGTTGCTGTCGGTTGGGAGAACTACTATAGCCATTGCACACAGACTTTCAACAATAAAAAATTCAGATGTGATTTATGTTTTGGAGAAAGGGCGAGTTGTAGAATCAGGAAGTCATGAAGAATTAATGACTTTGGGTGGACACTATTGTAATTTAGTAGAATTGCAATTCTCAGAGAAATGACAGCAGCAGAACAAATTGTATCGGAAATGATGGCTCGAGATTCCATGAGTCAGTGGATGGGTATTCAAGTAATAACGATTTCCCCGGGCAATTGTAAGCTTGAAATGGTAGTTCGAGAACCTATGCTCAATGGATTCAGAATAGCGCATGGGGGTGTTGCATATGCCTTGGCCGATACCGCCTTAGCTTTTGCAAGCAATGCACATGGCATCAAGTGCTACAGCGTAGAAACTTCCATTTCACATGTGAAAACCGTTGAGTTAAATGATACACTTACAACGAAGGTGGAAGAAAAAAGCCTCTCTAAAAGAATAGGTATTTATTGGATTGAAGTTTTGAACCAAAGGAATGAAGTTGTGGCTTTGTTTAAGGGGGTGGTTCATAGATCAGATAAAAATTGGTTAGTCTAGAGCCTTGCTCGTTGTAAATTTGTCTTATGCAAGAAAAATCAAAAGTTGGTCAAGTTTCGGAATTGCTCGAAAAGTTGAGTGAGTCGGCAACCTTAGCCATGGCTAGAATGAGTCGTGAATTGGCCTCACAGGGTAAACCGGTTGTGAATTTATCGCTTGGTGAACCAGATTTTAATACACCTGACTTCATTAAAGACGCTGCGAAAAAAGCAATTGACGAAAATGTCACACATTACCCACCAGTGAATGGCTTTTTAGAGGTGCGAAAAGCAGTATCTGAAAAGTTCAAACGAGACAATGGATTAAACTATTCGCCGGAAGAAATTGTAATTAGTACAGGTGCAAAACAGAGTTTGGCCAATGCCATTTTAGCTCTTGTTAATCAGGGCGACGAAGTAATCATGCCAAGCCCGTATTGGGTAAGTTATAGTGAATTGGTGAAAATTGCTGGTGGAACTACCGTTGAAGTATATGCTGGAATAGATAGCGATTTTAAAATTACCCCCGAGGCTTTGAGAAAAGCCATTACACCAAATACGAAACTGGTCATTTATAGCTCACCTTGCAACCCTACAGGGTCTGTCTATTCGCAGGAAGAATTACAAGCATTGGCAGATGTTATTTTGGAACATGAGGGCATTTACGTGATTTCAGATGAGATTTACGAACATATCAATTTCGTTGGTAAGTCTTCTTCAATTGGAACATGTGCAGGTATGCTCGAGCGCACGGTTACAGTAAATGGAGTGTCTAAGGCATTTGCCATGACGGGATGGCGATTGGGTTATATAGGTGCTCCCTTATGGATTGCTCAAGCGTGTAGTAAAATGCAAGGTCAAATAACAAGTGGTGCTTGCACCATTTCTCAAATGGCTGCCAAGGCGGCTTTGGAAGCTGACCCCGCTGTTATTGCTGATATGATACAGGTATTTAAGTCGAGAAGAGATCGGGTATATGCAGGATTAATAACCATTCCAGGATTGAAAGTGAACCTTCCCGAGGCTGCTTTCTATTTCTACATGGATGTAACAGCTTTCTTCAATACAACAGATGGAGAGACCGTAGTGAGGACAAGTGATGATTTAGCCATGTATCTCCTAAAAAAGGTTTATCTGGCAACAGTTGGTGGTGAAGCATTTGGAGACGCAAATTGTATACGAATTTCATACGCAACTTCTGAAGAGATGCTCGATGAAGCAGTAAAAAGGTTGCGCGAAGGGTTGTCACATTTAAAGCCTGTAACAGCGTGAATGTAAATCAAGTCAATAGTTTTTTTGATTCGCTCAAGGACCTTTCGGTTTTGGTAATTGGCGACGTAATGATTGATGCTTACTTATGGGGTAAGGTTGAAAGAATTTCACCCGAGGCCCCTGTGCCAATTGTACATGTTCAGCACAAAGAGAATAGACTTGGAGGCGCTGCCAACGTGGCTCTCAATATTCAGTCTATGGGTGCCAAAGCCATCATGTGTTCTGTTATTGGCAATGATTTTCATGGAAAATCTTTTCAAACCATATGCAACGAAACCGGATTTTCAATAGATGGAGTAGTGGTGAGTTCGGAACGAACAACTACGGTGAAAACAAGGGTTATTTCTGCTGGTCATCATATTGTGCGCATTGATGAAGAGCAAACGAGTGCACTTTCTTCAAAGGACGAAGAGCTATTAATTCAGCGCATTGACCACATTCTGGAAACGCAACAAATAGATGCAATTGTATTTGAAGATTACAACAAAGGAGTCTTAACTCAAAATGTAATTAAGCGAATTTCTCAATTCGCCACTGAAAAGAATATTCCTGTGGCTGTTGACCCCAAACTCCAGCATTTTTTTGAATACACGAATTGCACTTTATTTAAACCAAATTTGAAAGAGTTGAAGGAGGGGTTGCAAAGAAACTTCGCAGCCTCCGACGAAGTAGAAATAAAAAAAGCTTTGAAAGATCTTCGCGAACAATTGAACGCGAAGTGGGTTTTAGTGACAAGGTCAGAGTTCGGAGTTTTGGGTTATGATGGGTTACACTTTACGGGCCATGATGCCCACAAGCGCGAAATCGTAGATGTGTCTGGAGCGGGTGATACTGTTATAGCTGTGGCAACACTTGCAGTGGCGGCAAAATGGGAATTAACAGATGTAGCTTATGTCTCGAATCTGGCTGGTGGTTTGGTTTGTGAAAAAGTGGGCGTTATGCCCATTATGCCAGACGATTTGAAAAACGAGTTGATTAAACTACTATAAAATATGAGCACTGTAAAACCATACAATCAAACTGGGAAGAAAGAAGAGGTGGAACAAATGTTTGATCAAATTGCTCATAGTTATGATTTTCTGAATCATTTCTTTTCCCTCGGAATTGACATTATATGGCGCAAGCGAGCAATCAAAGAATTGAAGAAATATGCGCCGAAAAAAGTGTTGGATGTAGCCACCGGAACGGCAGATTTTGCCATTCAATCCGTGAAGTCGAATTTACAAGCCGACGAAATTATTGGAGTAGATATTAGTGAGGGAATGTTAGAAGTTGGAAGAAAAAAAATTAAAGAAAAGGGCATAGATCATATTATACAATTGCGAAGAGGGGATTCGGAACAATTACCGTTTGAGGAGAAAACCTTCGATGCATATACCGTAGCTTTTGGTGTGCGTAACTTTGAAAATCTTGAAATGGGAATGTCAGATATGTTGCGAGTTTTAAAAACGGGAGGAGTAGGAGTTGTGCTTGAGTTTTCAAAACCAACCGTATTTCCTATTAAACAATTGTTTCGTTTTTACTTCAGATTCATTATGCCTACTGTTGGAAAGTGGATTTCGAAGGATAGCAGAGCATATACGTACTTACCTGAATCAGTTGATGCTTTCCCAAGTGGAAATGCTTTTTTAGAGGTTATGAAAAAAGTTGGCTATTCCAATACAAGAATGATTCGGCTTGCCGGGGGTATAGCAACCATTTATATTGGTGAAAAGTGAAAGTAGAATTTTCGCCGTCACTTGTTGAAGGAACCATTTATGCCCCTGCCTCGAAAAGCATTGCTCAGAGGTATGTTGCAGCGGCTTTGCTCGCTCCAGGCGAGACGACCATTCGACATTATCCGAATTCAGAAGATCCTTTTTATGCCCGTAAAATGGCAGAGTCTCTTGGTGCAACCGTTTGGATGTCTAAGAATACCTTAACCATTAAAGGTGGTTTTCCTAATAACCATTTACATGGTATTCGTGCACCGCAAAGCGAGCTTTTTGCAGGTGAATCGGGTTTCGCTGCAAGACTCTTTTTGCCCATTGCGGCACTTCATGATGGCGAAAAGAAAATGGATGGCGCTGGAACGCTTTTGAATAGACCATTTGAACAATCGAGATATTATTTAGAACCCTTTGGAGTTTCAGTGAATACGTCGAATGGAAAGCTTCCTGTTACAACCTTAGGTCAATTGAAAGGGGGAGAAGCAGAATTGTCTGCCGAGCAGTCGTCACAATTTTTATCAGGATTACTCATGGCATTGCCACGATGCACGAGTGACTCAAAAATTACTTTGTCTGTGGTGAATAGTAGACCATATATCGATCTAACAATCGCTGTAATGAATCTATTCGGAGTAACAGTTAAAGAAAATGATCAGACGTTTATAATCAAAGGTGGACAGCGATACAAGCCCCAAGAAGTCTCTGTTGATGGCGATTGGAGTGGTGCTGTGGTGTTGTTGATCATTGGAGCATTGTGCGCAGAGAATGGTTTGTTGGTTCGAGATATTAACTTGAACTTGCCGCAAGCCGACCAGGCCATACTTCAGATTTTTGACCGAGCTAAAGTGGATTACACCTTAAATGAAAACAGTGTAAAAGTCTTCGCATCGCAGATTCAAGCCTTTGATTTTGATGCCACACAATGCCCCGATTTAATTCCGTGTGTGGCAGCAATGGCGGCATTCGGAAATGGAATTTCAACCATAAAAGGAGCGAGAAGATTAATGGTCAAAGAGAGCAATAGGGCGGGAGCCATTGTTGAGGAATTTGCAAAATCTGGGATACGTGTTGTGTTGAGAGGTGATGAACTCATTGTATATCCAGGTCATGCTCGACCAGCAATTTGGAACTCACATAAAGATCACAGAATGGTTATGGCTGCAGCTGTTTTCGGATTAGCAGGTGCCAAGACCATGGTGCAAAATGCAGATTGTATATCCAAGTCTTATCCAGATTTTTATCAAGATTTACAGCACGTTGGTGCACGAATCCGATTCTAGCCGCTATCTTCGTTAAAATTTTAATGTATGAAATTTTCGGCGCAACAGATTGCATTCATGCTTGACGGAAAGGTGGAAGGAAATGAATTGGTGGAGGTCAATAATTTGTCTAAAATTGAAGAAGGTAAGTGCGGTACACTTACTTTTTTGGCGAATCCAAAATACCAATCGTACATCTATGAAACGGAAGCGAGTATTGCCATAGTAGGGAATGATTTTAAAATAGAAAGAGAGCTTCCTTCAACCCTAACTTTGATTCGTGTTGTAGATCCGTATTCATGTTTTGCAAAATTATTACAGGCCTATGATCAGATGAGGCAGCCGAAACCAGGTGTTCATGCCTCGGCTGTTATTCATGAAAACGTTGTTGTGCCAAATACAGCTCATGTTGGGCCGGGTGTTGTAATTGAATCTGGTGTGCAACTTGGTGAGCATTGTGTATTGAGCCCGCATGTTTATTTGGGTGAGAATGTAAAAATTGGCTCGAAAACTTTTTTACATCCAGGGGTCAAAGTGTATCGCGATTGCGAAATTGGCCATGAGTGTACATTGCATGCCGGAGTTGTAATTGGTGCAGATGGTTTTGGATTTGCTCCTCAGAGTGATAATCAATATGCCAAAGTGCCGCAGATTGGAAATGTAATTTTAGAAAATCGAGTAGAAGTTGGCGCTAATACATCAATAGACCGTGCAACTCTAGGGTCTACTGTTGTGCGAGAAGGAGTTAAGTTAGACAACTTAATTCAAATTGCACACAACGTTGAGATTGGAAAAAACACGGTAATTGCAGCTCAAACCGGCATAGCAGGGAGTGTGAAGATTGGTGAGAACTGCATGATTGGCGGGCAAGTTGGAATTGCGGGTCATTTGTCTATTGCGAACGGAGTAAAAATTGCGGCTCAAAGTGGAATTAGTGCTTCTATATTGAAAGAGGGAAGCATTGTACAAGGGTCGCCTTCATTGGATATTATGGACTTCAAAAAGGCGTATATCATATACCGAAAACTCCCCAAATTGGTTGAGCGCGTTGAAAATCTAGAAAATAGAAAAGATTAATGCTTGTTGGATCGTACGTAAGACATTTGTTTAAGGGTCTTGGTCCGCATGGAGTGCATTCTCCGTTTGTTTTCAAATTGATTACCGAGGTTTTAGTTCGAAATCAGAAAAGAGCTATTTGGAGTCAAATTGAAGAGTTTCGAAAATCACATTTAACCAATTTTTCTTCATACGAGGCACTTGATTTCGGTGCGGGTAGCAGGAAGTTGAAAAAAGCCAGAACCGTTTCAAAAGCGGTAAACTCTGCGGCAATGCCCAAGTGGAAGGGTGAGGTCATGCATTTGCTAGTTGAACACATACAGCCCAATGCGGTTATTGAGTTGGGAACACATTTCGGAATTGGCACGCTTTATCTTTCAACTGCATTAACAGATGCGGCCCATTTAATAACAATTGAAGCCGATCCAACTCACACTGCTTACGCTCGAAAATCATTTGAGAATTTTCATGCTTCGAATATTATTCAATTTGAGGGTACTTTTGAGGAAGAGTTGGGAAAAGCCATGCACGAGAGTTCTGCGAATACGTTAGTTTATGTAGATGGAAATCATACGGAAGATGCTACACTTCGATATTTCTATGAGCTCATTGAAAATGAAAAGATTTCAGTAATTGTTTTCGATGATATTTATTGGAGTTCGGGTATGCGCAATGCGTGGCGAGCCATTTGTGCGGAGCCACGCGTTCAACTTAGCTTGGATTTTTATTGGTTCGGTGTCATTTTTCTATGTGGTCGCATGAAAAAAGAACATTTCGAATTGCGCTGGCCGAGATAATTGTCAGTGAATTGTGACAATTCTGTCATGTTTTCTTTTGAATTCTGAATTGGTCTTATCATTGAAACGGGCGAACAAACAAATTAGAAAAAATTAGATTATGAGTAAAATAATTGGAATTGACTTAGGTACCACCAACTCGTGTGTATCTGTGATGGAGGGAAATGAACCCGTTGTTATTGCCAATAGTGAGGGTAAAAGAACAACTCCATCAATTGTAGCATTTGTTGAAGGTGGCGAGCGCAAAGTAGGAGATCCTGCAAAGCGTCAGGCCATTACAAATCCAACGAAAACTATTTTTAGTATTAAACGTTTCATGGGCTCTAGTTATTCAGAGTCTGAAAGAGAAGCTACGCGTGTTCCTTATGCTGTGGTTAAAGGAGATAACAATACTCCTCGAGTGAAAATTGATGATCGCATGTATACGCCACAGGAGATTTCTGCTATGATTCTTCAGAAGATGAAGAAAACGGCAGAAGACTATTTGGGTCAAGAAGTTTCAGAGGCTGTAATTACTGTTCCTGCATATTTCAATGATGCTCAAAGACAAGCAACAAAAGAAGCAGGTGAAATTGCAGGATTGAAAGTGAAACGAATCATCAATGAACCAACTGCTGCAGCCTTGGCTTATGGTTTAGATAAAAAATCACAAGAGATGAAGATTGTGGTTTTCGACTGTGGTGGTGGAACACATGATGTTTCTGTTCTAGAACTCGGCGATGGTGTTTTTGAAGTATTGTCAACAGACGGTGACACCCACTTAGGAGGTGATGATTTCGACCAGGTAATTATTGATTGGTTGGTTCAAGAATTTAAGAATGAGAATGGCAATATTGATTTGACAAAGGATCCAATGGCGCTTCAACGCTTAAAGGAAGCTGCTGAAAAGGCAAAGATTGAATTGTCAAGTACCACAAGTACAGAAATAAATTTGCCCTATATCATGCCTGTTGATGGAATACCAAAGCACTTGGTTAAAACGCTTTCACGTGCAAAATTTGAGCAATTGGCAGATTCGCTGGTGCAACGTACAATTGCACCATGCGCCAGCGCATTGAAGAATGCAGGTCTTGGTGTGAATGATATCAACGAAATCATTTTAGTGGGTGGTTCTACTCGAATTCCGGCGGTGCAAGACGCAGTTAAAAAATACTTCGGAAAGGAACCTAGTAAAGGAGTAAATCCAGATGAAGTAGTAGCTGTTGGAGCTGCTATTCAAGGAGGTGTTTTAACTGGAGAAGTAAAAGATGTATTGTTGTTAGACGTTACACCACTTTCTTTAGGTATTGAGACAATGGGGGGTGTTTTCACGAAATTAATTGATGCAAACACTACTATTCCGACCAAGAAATCTGAAGTATTCTCAACCGCAAGTGATAACCAACCAAGTGTAGAAATTCACGTATTACAGGGGGAAAGAGCAATGGCGAAGGATAACAGAACCATTGGTCGATTCCACCTCGATGGTATTCCACCAGCACCACGTGGGGTTCCACAAGTTGAGGTCATTTTCGATATTGATGCCAACGGAATCATCAATGTTTCAGCTATGGACAAGGCAACCAACAAATTGCAAAGCATTCGAATTGAAGCGTCTTCTGGATTAAGTAAAGAAGACATTGAAAAAATGAAGCGTGAAGCAGAAATGAATGCTGAAACCGACAAAAAGTCCAAAGAGGAAGCCGATTTAGTAAACCAAGCAGATAGTTTAATATTCCAAGTTGAAAAGCAATTGAAAGAATTTGGAGATAAACTTCCTGCAGACAAAAAGGGCGAAATTGAAAATCAAGTGTCAGAGTTGAAGAA
>Ga0255140_1000471_pt1 | contig 14406 bp, 14 predicted proteins | sample Law_Colum_RepC_8_FD_188547 | JGI IMG/M metagenome (GOLD analysis project Ga0255140, IMG submission 188547) | Freshwater microbial communities from St. Lawrence River, New York, United States - Law_Colum_RepC_8d | ecosystem: Environmental > Aquatic > Freshwater > River | place: USA: New York...
GCATAGACCGTGGCTCGCATAGGGGCCTGAACATCCTTGGACCATTGAACAAACGCTTTTTGTCGCTCGCCGAATTGACTATCGGGTCGGTGATGTGAGCGTGCCTGTGCTTCGGCCATTGTGGTGGGCGCTTTGAATCCATCGCGTGTTTCAATGGCTCGTGCGGTAGCCTCTTTCAGCAAAGCCTCGTTTTCATAAATCGCGGCTTCGAGCTCTTCAATTCGCGCCCATGATTCCAGCATCGGACTCGATGGTTTTGCAGCTTGGTGTGTTTTTTTGGACATGAAATTCCTATTGGTGTGGTGGAAAATTAAAAATCTGAAACTGAAAAACCTGGGCAGCGTTGAAGTTGCTGATCCATAAATTCAGGGACCCGCATCAATGGCATGCGAATCGATAATTCGGCTTTTCGGGCGTTGCTACAAAGGCCACGGGCGAAGTGCGCGCATTCGTGGCAAACGCGCCGATCATCAAAGTCTGTTTTTCTCGCATGCAGCTTGACGGCCAGCGCCAGCGCATCGTCTGGGCTTAACCCGTTAACTTCCAGTCGGTGGCGAAGCTTCGGGTTATGGACCTCGACAACTTCATTTTTAAAAGTTGGACCCCTTGCGACACTTGCGACTTGTGCGACACATGGCGGGCTTTCAGTTACTTTCAGGCGCTCAGGCAATTCATGCAGCGGTATGGTGTTTTCACGCTCACCCAAGGGCAAAACATCTATTTGTGTTGATTCGTGTGTTGTTTTTTGCTGATCTGTCGCACATGTCGCAAATGTCGCAAGCCCCCATGTTTTTATTTTGCTTGCAAAGCTCATTCAGCACCCCCCAAAACCTCAGGGCGAATTTGAACCAGCTTTTTTCGTCCTTCGGTCAGCATTCGGGCGCGCCCTAGGTCCGCCAGCTCTCGCAGCGCATCATCAAGACTTTGCTTATCGCGCACCGGGCCAAGCCTTTGAAGGTCGCGCGTGCTGATCTTGTCGGTGTCGGTGCCTTGCAGATAACGAACGGCCCATTCTTCAGCGCGCGCGGCATCGCTCATGTTTTTTGGTTGGCTCATTTGCCCAAAAAATCTAAGGCTCTCATTCAAATGCCATGCGGCCAACTCGCAGGCCTTGCCCATGGTGGCGGCATCAATGACCCCGGTCTTGCCCTCAAAGACGTGAAATAGGGCGGAAATCCGGGCCGCGGCATCGGCGGACTTGCTGGCAATATCTCGAATGTCTCGCAGCTCGCCACCTTCGCGCAGCTCGGTTTCAATGTGGTTGTGATACGTGACCCATGCGGCGTGTGCGCCTTCGCTCAGGCGAAGCATTGTCTTGGCATGGTCGGCAGGCACAGGGCGGCTCAAGATCAATTTGAGGCGGTCAGTGAACCCACCTAAGGCCGTGAACTCGGGCGGCTTTTGGAATCGCCGTGTGCCTTGGGTTGACTCGGGCCACGCCATCAGGCAGCGCGCAAAAAAGCCTGTCCCACGCGCAAGGTCGCCAGTGCCGCGAATGAACTCACGCAGTGTAGATTCCTGCACTTGCAGGCCAATGGTCAGCCGCGCACCTTCGATGTTGACGCTGGGGCGTGAGCGGCGGTCTTGTCGAATCGCCTCACCAGACCACAGCATATTCAATGTGGACAAATTCCGCATGGCGCTGTCGCCCATGGCATGACCTCCCAAAACGGCCCCAGCTTCGGCGCTCAGCACCCCTCCTGATTTCCATGCGGATAAGCCATCAATCAAAGCCTCTGGCGTTGCATCGCCGTAAACCAGCCTTGGCACAATCGGCGGCAATGGTTGCAGGGCTTCGTGTGCGAGTAGTTGGCGCTTGAAGTTTGACGTGTCATCCCCGCCTTTGGCGGCGGCTTTGATGGCGGCCTCAATTCCTGATTTTTCAGCGGCCCATGCGGCCCTAGAGGCTTCATACGTGCGAATGTCAGGCTTTGCCGCTTCGGCCTGTTCGCTGTCGTGGTCGCGCAGGGCTTTTGAAAAGTAACCATCGCAGGATGATTTACGCTCGCCTGATTCAGCAATGGCCACCAAAAACAAGCCAGTCGGACCCGCCAAGCTCTTGGCGCGCTCAACGTCATAGTGAGTTTGAACCGCCAAGCTCACGCTCGACAAGGCACTCAAAGCCACCAGTGCGCTGGGCGCTTGGACAAACGCTTGCACCTCTTGAACGGCATCGCGGATTAATGGCGGCAGGCAATCTATCGGGTAATCCAGGCCCTCGATCTTGGCGCGCAAGGGTTGAAGCTCGGGCCATGGCTCGGTGCGGTTTTGGGCGCGTTGCAGGGGCAGGTTATCGCCGATATCGTTAATCGGCAAAGCACGCACGGGCGGGCGGTACTGCAGCGCTTCCCCCACGGTGAATGAATCAAGTTTTGCTTGACTCTGGGCCAGTCGTGTGAAATCTGTCATTTTGTGAATGCCTCGCTGATCTTGATGATGCGGCTTGCGGCCTTCAATATCCGGGCGCTGTCGGCGGGCGTCAGCTCGACCCCATGCGCGATATTCCCGGCAGCAATAGCCACCAATTCGGACTCAAACCCCAATGCTTCAATCGCGGCTCGGGGTGATAGCGGTGCGGGTTTTGCTGGCGCAGGTTCTCGGCCATCGTTGACCCACGCGCCCAAGGCTTTGGCGGCTTCGGCAAATTCGGCCCCGGTTGTCGCCATCTCATAATCCAAAACATCGCCACCCTTCTGACCGCACGACATGCAAACCCATGCGCCTGATTCCAGATTGACCCGCATCGACCGTGTGCCACCATGAAAGGTGCAGGCGGTTGATCTCCATTTGCCCACGCCTTGCAGGGTCAACCCGGCGTTTTCAAAGTAGGTTTGCGGCTCTGGCAATCGCTCTCGATCAAAGCTCATATTGACCCCCGATTTTTTGCAAAAAATCCACGGCTTCGGTGTGGTCGGCCAAATGCTTTGCAAGATTCCAGCGTGTTGCAATTAATCCGTCTTTTGTTCGAATTAATGCGTGACCACGCAGCGCAAAGGCGCGCACCAGTGCATGAAATTCTTTAGAATCGAGGCTGTTCTGGACGCTCGTTGCTGGCATTAGCTGGTGACGGGCGTTTTTCATAGGAAACACCCTGCCTTGTCTTTTGAAAAATAGACACTGAGCACAAAAATAAGTACCCAAAAATAAATGTTGTTGGTCAGCGCCTGCAATATGGGTTTGACGCGCATTAGGACACCCCCAGGACACGGCGAATCTCAGCAACTGGCCAAGCCAAGCGGCCATTGATCCGGACTGGCGTCACAGGCGAAGCGGTGCGGCCCATGGCCCAAATGCGTAAAGTGTTTTGCGCTCTGAGTAAATGCAGTGCAGCAGTACTTGTTCCAACGTGTGAACGGGTTTCTTTGTCTAGCTCGACAAAATCACGGGGTTTATTCGGCATTGATGGCCCTTCAAAATGAATGAGCCTCAACAATAACCGATTAATTAATTAATAATGGTGTTTATCTTGTGGATAACTATGTAAATGCTGTTGATGGCATTTAATAACTTGAATAAATACAAAAAATAAGCTTAAAAGCGCAAATAAAGAACATTTAAAAAACTCGGTATTTATCTTTGTTGACGATGATCAGGTATTAATCGGGATTCATGCGGGTTAATGGTCAACATCAATCAATGCAGGCGCTGGCTATTGGGTTGCAATCAACCATATTGAGGCGAAAGCTCAAGCCTTGGTCAGTCCGTGCGCCACGGCTTCATGCAGGGCGGCATTGATGCGGGTTTGCCAGCCTTGCCCGGTGGCTTTGAAGGCTTCCAGCACATCGGCATCAATCCGCATATTCAGGGTAGGGCGCTTCACGGCGGTGGTGTGAGCAATGGGCGCATCTTGGGCAGCTTCGCGCTTGACGCGATCCCAATCGGTCGCGGTGGGTTTAATGTATGTTTTGGGCATACAGTGTCCTTTCCTGACTTGTTCAAGCGGCATTGACCACGCGCAGCTTGCCCGGTTCGGCTTGGGCGTCTAAGACAATCCCGGCCTGTTCCAAAATCCACCCTTCGATGCGGCCGTGGTGCAGCGCCAGCAGTTCCAGCGGGCGCACGGTGTAATGCTTTTCAGCGGTGGCGCTGGGTTTGTGGCCTTGGATTTGCGCTACCACGCCCGTGGGCGTCTCAATCCACTCGGTCAGGCTTTTGAATGAACGGCGCAGGCCGTGCAGGGTCAGGCCATCCAGCCCGGCGACCTTGCAGGCGCGGTGGTGTGGCGTGTTGGGTTCGGTCAGGCAACCGCTTGCACTGGTCGGGCTTGAAAACACCCACTCATTGCGGCGGGGTAGGCTGGCCAGCAGGTTTGCCACGTATGGGGTCAGCGGCGTTATGCGTACGCCCTCTACTTTATCTTTGAAGCTTATCCCTCGCCATTGGGTGTTCACATCCTCCCAGCGCAGCGCCAGCACCTCACCCGGCCTTGCACCTGTCAGTAGTGTGATTTGCAGGTATGCGGCAATGACGGGGTTTTGAAGTTGCTGAACGGCGGCAAACCATGCGTTTAGTTGGCCACGCTGCAAAACGTCCGATTTGACCCCGGCTTTGCCCAATGCTTCGCGGGCCTTCTTTGTCTTAGCGGGGTTCTTGGCTGGCAGTAAGGCGGCATATTCGGGCTGTTCATCGCACCACGTCAAAAACACTTTGAGTAGTCGCCATGCCAGTCGGGCGGATGTGGGGCGGGTCTTGGCTTCCAGTGCGGCCCATGCCTCGATGCGCTCTTGGGTCAGGTCCACCATGCGAAGCGGCATTAGGCAGGCTAGTGGTCCTGGCTTGGTTAAACCCATCTTGGAAGGCAGGCCACCGGGCGCGGCTTTGGTCAGGTGGTCACGCAGGTGCAAGGATCCCCAATGCGGCCGGCGCTGCTCTATGTAGTTACTCCAAACCTCGCCCACGGTCATGGCTTGGGCAATGGCGACAACACGCTCAGCCTCGACTTGTTCTTGCTGGCGCTGTTGTTCGGCACGCTCAGCCTCAGCTTGCAGGCGTTCTGCCTCTCGTGGGTCGATTCCCTTCTCAGCCAAGCCGCGCAGGTGGTGGGCTTCTTCCCTTGCCATGTCCAAACCAATCGCAGGCCATGCACCTAGCGCTTTTGTGAAAAGCTTTCCCTTAATCCGAGACTCAAATTGCCAATGCTTGCCCCCGGCTTTTGTCACTCGCAGGCGAAGGCCTTTTTTGTCAGTATCTCGCAGCAAGACAAAGGCCACGCCATCAGGGCAGGCGGCACGTTCAATCAAGCCATTTGTCAGGTCGTGGGCGATGGTGAAGTCAATCGCGGCGGTCTTGCTGGGTCGTGCCATGCTGGCCCCTTTGGTCTTACAGACTATTTACAGACTGGATGCCCCAATTTTGAGGAATATCAATCAACAATTAAGGCTGTCACTTTATCCAGTGCATTGGGCTAAGTTGTTGATTTGTATTGATTGTATCCACTTAAATCAACATCAACAAATAGTAATTAAGCAGGACTCATAATCCTTTGGTCCACGGTTCAAGTCCGTGACGCCCTACCATTTCAATCTTGTGCTCAGCCCGCTTTTCAAAGCGGGCTTTGTCGTTTTGGGGCTCAGGCGACCAAGTTCATGGCCGCAGGCACATGGCTTGTTTGAGTGGTGATGCCCCGCGCTTGCCGGATCGCATCCACCGTCGCCATCGCCGTGGCTTCAGCCGCCATCACCGTGAGCAGCGTCAGATCAGCCGGACTGGTTTCGGTGCCGGTGGCCATTGCAAACAAGGTGTCTCCGTCCAGTGTGGTGTGCGCGGGCCGAATGCTGCGGGCCAGGCCGTCGTGGGCGCTCATGGCCAGGCGTTTGGCCTGGGCTTTGCTCAGGGTGGCGTTGGTGGCGACCACGCCAATGGTGGTGTTGGTGCCGGGCAGGGGGCGGTTGCCGCGTTCACCGATCAGAAGTGCGCGTTGGGTGTCCAGCAGGTGTTGGCCATCTGCGGTGCGAGCACCGGCCAGCACCTGCCCTGTGGCGGGGTCGATGACATCGCCCACCGCATTGCAGGCCACCAAGGCGCCCACCACCCAAGGACCCACGCGCACGCTGGCGTTGCCAATGCCGCCTTTCATGCAGCGGTCCAGGCCAAAGAGTTTGCCGACACAAGCTCCAGCGCCTGCGCCCACGTTGCCTGCAGCAGGTGTCGCCGTCGATGCCGCTTCGCAAGCGGCGTAACCGGCCTCAGCGCCGGGACGGGCTTTCGGGTTGTCTCCCATTCGCACCACGGGCAAATCAAACAACACGGCGGCAGGTACGATGGGCACGCGGCCATAACCGGTTTCAAACCCGATGTGGTGTTCTTCCAGCCAGCGCACCACGCCCGTGGCAGCGTCCAGGCCAAAGGCGCTGCCGCCGCTGAGCACCACCGCATGCACTTTGTCCACCAGATTGGCAGGGTCCAGCAAATCCGTTTCGCGGGTGCCGGGGGCTGCGCCTCGCACGTCCACCGCACCTACCGCGCCCTCAGGGGCCAGCACCACCGAGCATCCGGTCAGGCGCTCGGTCAGCGTGTAATGCCCCACGCGCAGGCCGGGCACATCCACGATGCTGCCCTGGCTGCTGTTTACAATCATTTGAGATGACATGTTCCGCCTTTTTTAATCCGGCTTACAAACCCCAAGGATAGCGCGTGCCCCTGTTCTTTTTGAGACGGCTGTTGAGCTTTGTGTTGACCCTGCTGGCCACGTCGGTCGTGGTGTTTGCCGTGCTGGAGTTGTTGCCCGGCAATGCAGCGCAGGTGATTTTGGGCGAGACCGCTACGCCCGAGTCGATTGCCGCAATGGAAGACAAGCTGGGTCTGAACCAGCCCGCCGCTTCCCGTTATATGAGTTGGATGGGCAGCATGTTGCAGGGCCAAACGGGCCTGAGTATTTCTTACGACACCCCCACGGGTCAATTGATGGCCGAGCGCATGCAGGTCACTTTTCCGTTAGCGGTGATGGCCATGGGCCTGACGATCGCCTTGGCGCTGGCTTTGGGTATTTACGCCGCTTCGCAGCAAAACAAGGCGGGCGATGTGGGTGTCATGACGCTCAGCCAACTGGGCCTGGCGGTGCCCAATTTCTGGCTGGCCATTTTGCTGATTTTGCTGTTCGCGGTGCACCTGGAGTGGGTCAGCGCAGGGGGCTTTCCGGGCTGGTCTGAAGAAGACGGTGGCGGCATCGGGGAGGGGGTCAAGGCCTTGCTGTTGCCCGCCATGGCGCTGGCCGCGGTTCAAACGGCGATCTTGACGCGGGTGACCCGCTCGGCCGTGCTCGACACCTTGCGCGAAGACTTTGTGCGAACAGCGCGCGCCAAGGGCCTGAGCCGCCGCCAAGTGCTGTGGGGCCATGTGCTGCGCAACGCCATGATCCCGGTGCTGACGGTGATGGGCCTGCAGTTTGGCAACCTGATCACCAGCGCCATCGTGATCGAAAATGTGTTTGTGCTGCCCGGCATTGGACGACTGATTTTTCAGGCCATTGCCAACCGCGATTTGATCGTGGTGCGCGACGTGGTCATGCTGTTGGCGGCGCTGGTCATCCTGATCAACTTTTGCATCGATGTGCTGTATGCATGGATTGATCCACGATTGAAGGCAGGCCATGCGCAATAATCACACGTTCTGGCGACGCGCCTTGCGCCACCCCAGTTTGGTGGCGGGCGGGGCCATGGTGCTGCTGATGGTGCTGTGCGCGGTGCTGTCCTTGTTCTGGTCGCCTTACCCGGTGGGCGACATCGACATTCCCAACAAACTGGCCTCGCCCAGCGCCGCGCACTGGCTGGGCACCGACAGCCTGGGGCGCGACATCGGCTCTTTGTTGTTGGTGGGCAGCCAAAACTCCTTGCTGGTGGGCTTCATTGCCGTGGGCATTGGCCTGGGTGTGGGCGTGCCTTTGGGGCTGCTGGCGTCAGCGCGGCGCGGCTGGGTCGAAGAGCTCATCATGCGCGCCTCAGACTTCACCTTTGCTTTTCCGGCCTTGTTGTCGGCCATCATGCTGACTGCGATTTATGGGCCGGGTCTGGTGGTGAGCATCGTGGCGATTGGTATTTTCAACATCCCGGTGTTTGCGCGCATTTCGCGTGGCGCGGCCAACGCGGTCTGGGCGCGCGATTTCACAGCAGCGGCGAGGGCGGCTGGCAAAGGCCCGCTGGCCATCACGCTGGCCCATGTCTTGCCCAACATCGCCAGTGTGCTGATCGTGCAGGCGACCATCCAGTTCGCCATTGCCATCCTCGCTGAAGCGGCCTTGTCTTATTTGGGCTTGGGCACGCAGCCGCCGCAGCCCAGCTGGGGCCGCATGCTCAACGAAGCGCAGTCGCAGATGTTTCAGGCCCCCATGCTGGCGGTGTACCCGGGGGCCGCGATTGCCTTGGCGGTGCTGGGGCTGAACCTGCTGGGTGATGGCCTGCGCGATGTGCTCGACCCCCGGCTGGCGCGGCAGAGGTGAATATGAGTGATCCAATCAACTCAACACCCTTGCTGCAAGTGGACGACTTGCGGGTCAGCTTGCCCACGGCCCGGGGTTGGGCACCTGCTTTGCGCGGCGTGTCCTGGCGCATGGAGCGCGGCCAGACGGTGGGCCTGATTGGCGAGAGCGGCAGCGGCAAATCGCTCACCGCTTTGGCCTTGATGGGTTTGTTGCCCGAGCGCGCCCGCGTGACCGGGTCGATCCTGCTGCAAGGCCAGCAACTGGTGGGCATGCCTGAGCCACAGCTGTGCCAGTTGCGCGGTGCCCGCATGGCCATGATTTTTCAGGAGCCGATGACGGCCCTTAACCCGCTGCACCCGATCTGGAGGCAGATTGCCGAGCCATTGCGTTTGCACCAGCAGATGGACGCGGGCCAGGCCAAAGCCCGTGCCCTGCAATTGCTCGAACGCGTGCAGTTGCCCCGGGCGAGAGAGCGGCTTGACGCCTATCCGCACGAGCTGTCGGGCGGACAACGTCAGCGCGTCATGATCTCGATGGCGCTGGCCTGCAGCCCTGATCTGTTGATTGCCGATGAGCCGACTACCGCGCTGGATGTGACGGTGCAAAAAGAAGTGCTGGCGCTGATCAAGCAATTGGTGTGTGAAGATGGCATGGGCCTGCTCTTGATCAGCCACGACCTGGGCTTGATGCAGGACCAGGTGGACCGCGTGATGGTCATGTATGGCGGTGCGGTGGTTGAGAGCGCGACCACGCCTGATTTGTTTGCGCACCGGGCACACCCGTACACACGCGGTTTGTTTGCAGCGCGTCCGCGCTTGGGACTGGCTCGTGGCACCCGCTTGACCACGATTCCGGGCAGCGTGCCCGAGTTGATGGATTTTCCGGCGGGGTGTGCGTTTGCCGACCGCTGTGCTTGGGCTGTGGACGATTGCCGACAGTCCTTACCTCAGGCCGAAATCATGGCATCGAGGACAGCTTCTGAGGAGCCGCATGCGGTGAGTTGCCCACGCTGGAGGCTGTCATGAACGTGCTCACACAAGCGCCGCTGCTGCAAGTCCAGCACCTGGGTCGTCGTTTTGCCTTGCCCCGCAAAGGCCTTTGGCAGCCAGCCGGGGTCTTGCAGGCCCTGTCCGATGTGAGCTTCACCCTGCAAGCGGGCAAGAGCCTGGGGATCGTGGGCGAGTCGGGTTCGGGCAAGTCCACTTTGGCGCGGTTGGTCATGGCGCTGGACAGACCCACCGAGGGTCAGGTCTTGTTCAAAGGTGTCGATGTGCACCAGACCCATGGGCAGGCCTTGCGGGAGCTGCGCAGCGGCTTTCAGATGGTGTTTCAGGATCCGTATGGGTCGCTGGACCCACGGCAAAAAGTTTTCAGTATCGTGACCGAGCCGATCCAGACCCTGGCCAAGCCTGCCGATGGCCGCTCGGAGCTGCGCGAGCGCGCAGGAGATCGGGCGGAACTGCGCGACCGCGCAGCACAGGCCCTGAGCGAAGTGGGCCTCAGAACCGCAGACCTTGACAAATACCCACACGAGTTTTCGGGCGGTCAACGCCAGCGCATTGCCATTGCTCGGGCCTTGATTACCCGGCCTGCCTTGATCGTGGCCGATGAGCCGGTCAGTGCGCTCGATGTGTCGGTGCAGGCGCAGGTGCTGAACCTGATGATGGACCTGCAGGACCGTTATGGCCTGAGCTATTTGCTGGTCAGCCACGACTTGGCAGTGGTCAGTTTGATGTGCGACGATGTGCTGGTTTTGCAGTCGGGCCGAGTGGTCGAGCAAGGCCCGGCGGCGCAAATTTTTGAACAGGCCGAGCACCCTTACACTCGAGCTTTGTTGGCTGCCGTACCAGGCCAGCCCCCTTCTTTTTGAACAGGAGTCCCCATGAGAAACGTTTCTTCCATGACCCGCCGCACCCTCGCTTTGAGTTCGGCGGCCGTGTGGGTGGCCAGTTTGGTGGCTGCCCCTTTGCAGGCGCAAGCTCAATCACGCAAAGACACCGTCATTTTGGGCATGATCCTGGAGCCCACCAGCCTCGACCCCACCATGGCCCCCGCTGCCGCCATCGGTGAAGTGGTGCACTACAACATCCTCGAAGGCCTGACCAAAATCAACGTCGATGGCTCCATCAGTCCCTTGCTGGCCGAGAGCTGGAAGATGGATGCTGATGGCAAGGCTTACACCTTCAAACTGCGCAAGGGCGTGAAGTTTTCCGATGGCGCAAATTTCGACTCGGCCGCTGTCAAGTTCAGCTTTGAGCGTGCCAAGGACGCCAAGAGCACCAACAAGGCCAAAGGGGCCGTGTTCAACAACATCAGCCACATCTCCACACCCGACGCGCACACCGTGGTGCTGGTGCTGAACAATCCGGATGGCAACTTCTTGTTCCGCATGGGCGAGAACACCGCTGTCATCTTGCACCCCGACAGCGCTGCCAATGCCGCCACCAAGCCGATCGGCACTGGACCCTACAAACTCGAGAACTGGGCCAAAGGCACGGCCGTGACCTTGTCCAAGTGGGACGGCTTTCGCGATGCCAACGCCATCAAAGTGAAGAAAGTGACCTTCCGATTCATCAACGATTCGGCCGCCCAGGTGGCTGCCTTGCTCGCGGGTGATATCGACGGCATGCCGCGCTTCCAGTCGCCGCAAAGCCTCAAGCAATTCCAGGCCGACAAGCGTTTTGTGGTCGAGATGGGCAGCTCGGCGGGCAAAGGCATCATGACCATCAACAACCGCAAAAAACCGTTTGACGATGTGCGCGTGCGCCGTGCCCTGTCCCATGCGGTCGATAAAAAAGCGTTCATTGATGGCGTGTTTGAAGGGCTGGCCAAACCGATTGGCAGCCACATGGCACCCACCGATGCCGGTTATGTGGAGTTGAGCGGCACCTATGCCTATGACCCTGAAAAGGCCAAGGCCCTGCTCAAGGAAGCCGGTGTGCAGACGCCGCTGAACGTGACCTTGACCTTGCCTCCGCCCCCTTACGCACGCAAGGGCGGTGAGATCCTCGCGGCCCAACTGGCCAAGGTGGGCATCATCGCCAAAATTGAAAACGTGGAATGGGCCCAATGGTTGGGCGGCACCTTCAAGGGTAACTTTGACCTCACGGTCATCAACCACGTCGAGCCGCTCGATTACATGGCGTATGCCAATCCGCAGTATTACTGGGGTTACGACAGCAAAGCTTTCCGCGATCTCGCCGCCAAACACGCGGCCACCACGGCAGCCAAAGAGCGCACGCAGCTGTTTGGCGACATGCAGCGCATGATCGCCAAAGACGCTGTCAACGTGTTCTTGTTCAACGCCACGAACACGGCGGTTTACCGCAAAGGCCTCAAAGGCGTGTGGTCCAGTTCACCGATTTTTGCAAACGACATGTCGGCCGTGTCCTGGCAATAAATTGACGGGCAGCCCGAAAGTGCCCTGAAAAGCTTGCTATAATTCGATGCATGATGCGGCTGTAGCTCAGCTGGATAGAGTACTTGGCTACGAACCAAGGGGTCGTGGGTTCGATTCCTGCCAGCCGCACCAAAAATTAGAAAGCCCACAACGCAAGTTGTGGGCTTTTTCTATTTCTGAGCACCAGCACGACATGCCTATACGCCTTGGTCTTGCACTTGCGTCTTCTTTTGTCTTATTGAGCATCAGGACATGAGCAAAGCTTTCACCAAAGAAACCGACGGCGATGATGACGAAGAGTTGGCGCTGCCAGCTTTGCCTTCGGGGGCACGCAATTACATGACGCCTGAGGGCTATGCACACCTGAGGGCCGAGTTGTTCACATTGATCGATGACGAGCGGCCCAAGGTGGTTGAGGTCGTGCATTGGGCGGCCAGCAATGGTGATCGGTCGGAAAACGGGGATTACCTGTACGGTAAAAAGCGCTTGCGCGAGATTGATCGGCGTATCCGTTTTTTGACCAAGCGTCTGGAGATCGCCGAAGTGGTCGACCCGGCGGTGCACCACGGCAGCGACCAGGTTTTCTTTGGGGCCACGGTCACTTATGCCGAGGCCTCGGGCACAGAGCGCACGGTGACGATTTTGGGCATTGACGAGGCCGACAGCTTGCAAGGCCAGGTCAGCTGGGTCTCGCCCATTGCGCGCACGTTGCTCAAGTCACGCGAGGGCGATGAACTCAAACTGGTCACGCCTGCTGGCGTGCTGGACATCGAGGTATTGCAGGTCAGCTATCCCGCGCCTGTTTGAATCAATGCGCTCAAGGGCTCAAACGCCTGCGTTGCCCTTGTTGGTTTGCCGCTCGGCCTTGATGACAGACGGGGTGCGCTTGAGGTGTCGAAGCACTTGTTCCAGGTGCGCCGTGTCGCGCACCGCAATGATGAATTTCAGCTCGGCCGTGTCCTGTGGGGACTCGTTGCCCATGTCCACATGCACGATGTCGGTTTCCGCACTGGCCAATGCCCCGGCCACCCGAGCCAGCACGCCTTTGCCATTGACCACTGTGACGCTGATGCTGGTTTCAAAATTGCGGGCCAATTCGTCAGACCATTCCACGCCAATGAAGCGTTCACTGTCTTTGTGTTCGAGTTTGCGTGCAGTGGTGCAATCCCGGGTGTGCACGGCCAGGCCTTCGCCTCGACCCAAATAGCCGACGATGTCGTCACCGGGCAAGGGGCGGCAGCAGCGGGAATAGACCACCGAAGCGTTCTCGCTGCCGTCGAGGGTGATGGCACCTTGTGACACCGACTCGTGGGCTGTGAAGCGCTCGCGGGTCATGAGCAGCGCATCCGGTTTTTGGCCACGCTCGGACAACAAGGCGGTCAGGCGTTTGGCCACGATCGTGGCGATGCGTTTGCCCAGACCGATGTCCATCAACAGATCTGACTGGTTGCGGTTTCCCGTGAAGCGCAACAGTTTTTCCCAGATGGTCTGATTCTCGGCATCGTCTGAGGGCAGCCTGTCGATGCCTTCGGCACGCAGGGCCTGAGACAGCAGTTTTTCACCCAATTCCACCGACTCGGTTTGCGCCATGGTCTTGAGGTGGTGGCGGATTTTGGAGCGTGCGCGCCCCGTGCGCACAAAGCCCAACCAGGCCGGGTTGGGGGCCGATACGGGTGCGGTGATCACTTCCACCACGTCGCCGTTTTTGAGCTCGGTGCGCAAAGGCACCTGATCGCCATTGATCTTGGCCGCCATGGCGTGGTCGCCCACGCGGCTGTGGATGGCGTAGGCAAAGTCCACCACGGTGGCACCGCGCGGTAAGGCCATGATCTGGCTCTTGGGCGTGAACACATAGACGGCATCGGGGAACAGGTCGACCTTGACGTGGTCCCAGAACTCGGCTGCGTCGCGCGTTTCGGTCTGGATGTCGAGCAGCGACTGCAGCCACTGGGTGCCCAGGCGTTCGGACTGGGCGCTGGCCGACTCGTGCTCTTTGTAAAGCCAGTGCGCCGCCACACCCGACTCGGCCACCAGGTGCATGGCTTCGGTGCGCATTTGGAACTCGACGTTCACGCCCGATGGCCCCACCAAAGTGGTGTGCAGCGACTGGTAGCCGTTGACCTTGGCAATGGCGATGTGGTCTTTGAACTTGCCGGGTACGGGTTTGTAAATCTGGTGCAACCAGCCGAGCGCGGTGTAGCAATCAATGACGGAGGGCACGATGACCCGAAAGCCGTAAATGTCGGTCACTTGGGCAAAGCTCAGGTGTTTTTCATCCATCTTCTTGTAGATGGAATAAAGCGTTTTTTCGCGGCCACTGATGCGCACATCCATCTTGGCCTGGGCAAAAACGGCCTCCACATCGGCCTGCACTTTTTGGATCAGGTCGCGGCGACGGTTGCGCGCGCGAGACACCGCCTTGGTCAGCACCGCATAGCGCCAGGGCAGCAGGTGCTTGAACGACAGGTCTTGCAGTTCGCGGTAAATCTGGTTCAGGCCCAAGCGGTGGGCAATCGGGGCGTAAATTTCGAGGGTTTCTGACGCAATGCGGCCCCACTTGCTGCGCGGCATGTCGGACATGGTGCGCATG
>Ga0255140_1000483_pt1 | contig 14209 bp, 8 predicted proteins | sample Law_Colum_RepC_8_FD_188547 | JGI IMG/M metagenome (GOLD analysis project Ga0255140, IMG submission 188547) | Freshwater microbial communities from St. Lawrence River, New York, United States - Law_Colum_RepC_8d | ecosystem: Environmental > Aquatic > Freshwater > River | place: USA: New York...
TCTGCGCGGCGGCTGCATCGGCAGCGCGTTGGGCAAATTCGGCACGCAAGGCCTTGAGCTTTTCGCGTGGGTCTTCGCGGGTGGTGTTTTCGTCCAACCGCATTTCGGCAATGAAGCGGCTGGGCAGGGCGGCCACGGTTTCACGTCCCTTTTTGCGGCGCTTGGTCCAGCTCACGGCCAGGCTGCGCTGGGCTCGGGTGATGCCCACATACATCAAGCGGCGTTCTTCTTGTAGGCGCTGCAAAATGCCTTCGCTCATCGGCCCGTCGCTGCGTCCCGAATGCGAATCGTCGTCGCCCAGCTTGAAGGGCAGCAGGCCTTCGTTCACGCCCACCAACATCACATGCGGCCACTCCAGACCCTTGGAGGCGTGCAGGGTCGATAACGTGACCACGTTCTGGTCTTTTTCGCGTTCGCTCAGGGTGGAGATTAGGGAGATGGTTTGCGCCACATCGAGCAGGTTTTTGGTTTCGGTGGCTTGAGCACCGGTCGCATCTTCGATCTCACCGCCGCAGCGCCCCGCCATCCAGTCGCAAAACTCCAGCACATTGGTCCAGCGGGCGGCGGCCACTTTTTCGTTGTCTTCGCCGTCGTACAGGTGCGACTCGTAGCCGATTTCCTTCAGCCACTCCAGCAAAAACGCCAGCGCGTCCGTCTTGCCCAGGGTGTGACGGGCGCGGTGCTCCAGGTCGTTGATGTAGCGGCCAAATTCGTGCAAGCCGTCCACGGCGCGGGTGTTCACCGCGCTGGGCAAGCTGCCTGCAAACAGCGCTTCAAACAAGCTGAGTTTGTATTGCGTGGCAAAAGTGCCCAGTTGGCCCAACGTCTGGTGACCAATGCCGCGTTTGGGGCTGGTGATGGCCCGCAAAAACGCCGGGTCGTCGTCGTTGTTGATCCACAGGCGAAACCAGGCGCACAAGTCCTTGATTTCGGCCTTGTCAAAAAAGCTTTGCCCGCCCGACACCTTGTACGGAATGTTGGCGCGGCGCAGGGCTTGTTCAAACGGTCTGGCCATGTGGTTGGCGCGGTAGAGGATGGCAAAGTCCTTGAACTCGCGGTGCTTGGACGGGTTGACCTGGCCGCCGCGAATCGACTGGATGCGCGCAATTGCCCGATCGGCCTCGTGCTCTTCGTTCACGGCATCGACCACGCGCACTGGTTCGCCCTCGCCCAATTCAGAAAACAGGGTTTTGGGGAACAGTTTGGGGTTGGGCAGGATGACGTTGTTGGCGGCCCGCAAGATCGCGCTGGTGGAGCGGTAGTTTTGCTCCAGCTTGATGACTTTGAGTTGCGGAAAATCCAGCGGCAGGCGCTTCAAGTTGTCCAGCGTGGCGCCGCGCCAGCCGTAAATGGACTGGTCGTCGTCGCCCACCGCCGTGAAGCGCGCACGCTCGCCCACCAGGTGTTTCAGCACTTCGTATTGCGTGGCGTTGGTGTCTTGGTATTCGTCGACCAGCACATGGCCCATCTTGGCCTGCCAGCGCTCGCGCACCTCGGGGTAGTCGGCCAGCAGCTTCAGGGGCATGCCGATCAGGTCGTCAAAGTCCACGCTTTGGTAAGCGCTCAAACGCTCTTGGTAGAGCGCCATGATGCGGGCGATCACCCGGGCGTTGTCGTCGGGCGCTTGCGCTGCGGCTTGCTCGGCATTGAGCCCCATGTTCTTCCACAGGCTGATGGTCCACTGCCACTGGCGGGCCGTGGCCGCGTCGGTGGTGCCGCCGCAATCCTTCAAGATGCTGGTCACGTCGTCCGCGTCCATGATGCTGAACTGGGGTTTGAGGCCCAGCACCGCGCCGTCTTCGCGCATGATGCGCACGCCCAATGCATGGAATGTGCAGATCAGCACATCCTTGGCGGCACGGCCAATCAGCTGCTTGGCCCGCTCGCGCATTTCGGCGGCGGCCTTGTTGGTGAAGGTGATGGCGGCGATGCGCTTGGGCTCCAGCCCGGCCTCGATCAGCCGCCCGATCTTGTGCGTGATCACCCGGGTCTTGCCCGAACCCGCCCCCGCCAGCACCAGGCAAGGGCCGGAGACGTAGTTCACGGCTTCGAGTTGGGCGTTGTTGAGTCCGGCTGACATGGGGGTGATCAAGGCAAAACAGACCATCATAGCGGGTGTGAAACACACCATTTGTCGCCAAGACCGACCCCGATCTGCGTGCATGCCCCGATCGGTTCGATTTTGGATGGCAAGGCATGGATTTTGGTGCTTTTGTCGGCTCAGCGACTTTGAGTGCCAGTCCATCTCATGGTTTACCCGACAATCGGGGGATGCTAGAAGTCCTGCGTGTCACCTTTCCTTTCTTCGCCCTCGTGCTGTGTGGCTATGGCGCGGCCCGCCTGAAGTTGCTGCCGCTCGAGGCCATTTCGGGTCTGAACGGTTTTGTGCTGTTCTTTGCGTTGCCTTGCATGCTCTTTCTTTTTGGGGCGGACACGCCCATCGCGCAGTTGCTCGACGCCGGGGTGTTTTTCACGTACCTGTTTTGCGCGCTGGTGGTGGTGGCCTTCAGCATCGCTGTCAGCCTGAATGGGCGCATCCGCTGGAACGATGCGTCTTTGGGCGCTTTGGTCGCGGCTTTCCCTAATACCGGCTTCATGGGGGTGCCGCTGCTGGTGGCCTTGTTGGGGGCTGAGGCGGTGGGGCCGGCCATTGTGACCATCGTGGTCGATCTGGTGATCACGTCTTCTTTGTGTGTGGCCTTGTCGCGCATGGACACGGCGGGGGAGCATGGTGCTGCTGTGGCGGCGCGCAAGGCGTTGGCGGGTGTGCTGCGCAACCCCATGCCCTGGGCCATTTCGTGGGGGGCTGCGTTTTCCTACGGTGGTTGGGAGTTGATCGGCCCGGTGAACCAAACCGTGGGTTTGCTGGCCGATGCCGCCTCTCCCGTGGCTTTGTTCACCATTGGGGCGGTGTTGGCGCGCTCGCAAATGCTGGCCCATGAGCGGCTGCACGGGGCGCTGCGCATGGGCGATTACCTGCCCGTGTCGCTGATCAAGCTGGTGCTGCACCCTGTGCTGGTCTTGCTGGTGGGTTTGTCCGCCATCCAGTGGGGCGTACCGATCGAGCCCTTGGCCTTGCAGGTGATGGTGCTGGTGGCTGCGCTGCCCAGTGCCAGCAATGTGTCGCTGCTGGCAGAGCGCCTGGGGGCCGACAACGGGCGCATTGCGCGCATCATTTTGGTGACCACGGCGGCGGCGTTTTTCACGTTCTCGGGAATGGTGGCCTTGTTTCAGGCTTGAGGCCAGGCGGCTGGGCTCAGATCGCCTGCGGGTCCACGTCCACCAGCCAACGGATCACGCCTTTGTGTTCGGGCTGGCTGCGCACCTGGTGCAGCACGCCGTGCAGGTGCCACAGCATTTTTTGCAGCGCCATGCGGCTGGGGCTTTCCAGCAGCATTTGGGCGCGTTCCACATCGGCCACACGTTGCATGCTCATGGGCACGGCGGGGTACACGCTCACTTGCATCACCAAGTCCGCAGTGGCGGGGTCGGCGCTCAGTTGTGCTTCCAGGGTTTCGCGGGCGGCGTTCAGCAGCGCTTGGGCGGCTTCTTGGGTGCGGGCGTCGGCGCGCAGCAGGGCCTGGTGGCTGATGGGCGGCAGGTCGGCGGCGGTGCGCTCGGCCAGTTCGCTGGCGGCAAAGGCCGGGTAGTCGTGTTTTTTGAGCGCTTCAAACAGCGCATGTTGTGGGTGAAAGGTTTGCACCCACATCTCGCTGCTGGCGCTTTGGCTGGCGTCGCGTCCGGCACGGCCTGCGGCCTGCATGAGCAGGGCAAACAGCCGCTCGGGCGCTCTGAAATCGCTTGAAAACAGCGCCGTGTCGGGGTTGACCGCTGCCACCAGCGTGATGCGCCGAAAGTCATGTCCCTTGGCAATCATTTGTGTACCTACCAACACATCCACTTCGCCCGAATGCACCGAGGCCAGCTGGCTTTCCAGTGCACCCTTCAGGCGGGTGGTGTCGGCATCGATGCGGGCAATGCGCACCGGGGTCCCGTCGGGACGCAGCACATGCGCGAGCAACTCGCCTAGGTGTTCTTCCAGCTGCTCGGTCCCCCGGCCAATCGGGGCGATGTCGGCGTTGCCGCATTCAGGGCAGGCGCGGGGCACGCGCTCTGTCAGGCCGCAGTGGTGGCAGCGCAGGGTGCGGTCAATCTTGTGGAACACCCGGAAGGCGCTGCAGTGCTTGCACTCGCTTTTCCAGCCGCAGTCGGCGCAATGCAGCACCGGGGCGTAGCCGCGTCGGTTGAGCAGTAGCATGCACTGCTCGCCGCGTTGCACCCGCTCTTGCAGGGCGGCGACCAACGGGGCCGACAGCACGGTGCGGCGCGGCTGTTTGTTCATGTCCACGCGCCGCACTTTGGGCAGCAGGCCGGTGCCAATGCGCGAGGGCATGTGCAGCCGCACATAGCGCCCGCCTTCGGCTTCAGGGCGGCTCTGGTGCCAGCTCTCCAGCGAGGGCGTGGCCGAGGCCAGCAGCACCGGGGCGTTGTGCAAGCGGCCCCGGTACACGGCCAGGTCACGCGCCGAGTAGCGCGCGCCTTCTTGCTGTTTGTAGCTGGGGTCGTGTTCTTCGTCGACCACGATCAGCTTCAGGTGCGGCATGGACGCAAAGATGGCCATGCGCGTGCCCAGCACGATGCGGGCGTGGCCCGCATGGGCGGCCAGCCAGCCCTTCAGGCGCTGGGCGGGCGTCATGCCACTGTGCATGGCCACCACGGCGTCTGCGCCAAAACGCGCTTGCACCCGTTCTTCGAGCTGGGGCGTGAGGTTGATCTCGGGCACCATGAGCAGGGCCTGGGCCTGCGGGTCGGCGGCCAGCATGCGCTCCACCGCCTGCAAATACACCTCGGTTTTGCCGCTGCCAGTGCTGCCAAACAGCAAGAAGGGGCCGGTGCCGCTGGCCATTTGCGCCAACACGGCGCTTTGCTCGTCCGACAGGGCGGGGCCGGGCGTGGTCTGCACAGCGCGTTCGGTGTTTTGCTTTTTGAGGCGGCGGGCCAGTTGTTCGTTGCTCAGGTCGCGCAGTTGCGGTGGCAGGGCCGACAAGGCCACCTCGCCCAAAGAGCGCTGGTAATACTGGGCCGAGAACTGCACCAATTGCCGCCATGTGCTGTCCAGCGGGGCCAGGCCCTCCAGAACCCCGCTCACATCCCGAATGGCCGAGGTGGGCATGTCGGCGGGTGCTGTTTCGCGGATGGCCCAGACCACACCCAAGACCTCGCGTGGCCCGAATGGCACCCTGACCAGCTGCCCCGGCTGCACGACCAAGGTGCTGCGGTAGCTCAGCAAGCCCCCCACCTGGCTGTGTGCCGGGGTCTGAACTGCGACGTCGATCCAAAGGGGGGCGCTCAAAAGGATTCCTTGGCTTTCATGAATTTGCAAATTTTGAGGGTTAGGTGAAATCTTGAAAACAGGCCTAAGTGCTTGATTTCAAAGTGCTTTGCCCATGATCCAGAAAATCTGTGGATAACTTTGTTGAAAACTTGTCTTCAAGCCCTGCAAGCCCTTGAAAATCAAGGGTTTCGCTAGAATGCCTATCAGATGTGCAGGAAAAATAATTCAATGAAATCAATGACTTACGAGATGGGGTATTGATCGATTTGGACGGCTGCAATGAATAAACGCAAAAAGCGGTAAGCCCAAATTTTGTGCATAAGTCAATAGGGCTTGTCTGATTTTTTTCACAAAAAAGCCATGTTGAGGGGGCTTTGTGTGCTGACTGAAGCCTCCGGTTTTCAAACGGCAGTCCGTAATTTCCGTGAGTGGCTGTGCACCGCCTCCACCAGCGCCGTCACATGCTCAGGCGGGGTGTACTGGCTGATGCCATGGCCCAGGTTGAAGATGTGGGTGGGGCCGGTGGTGCTGCGGTCGGTGTGGGGCGTGCCAAAGCTGTCCAGCACGCGGTGCACTTCGGTCGCGATCTGCGCGGGGGGCGCAAACAGGATATTCGGGTCGATGTTGCCTTGCAGCGCTTTGCCGGGGCCGCCGACTTCGCCGCCGACCAGGGCGCGGGCGCGGCCCAGGTTCATGGTCCAGTCCAGGCCCAGCACGTCGCAGTTCAGGCCCGCCATCTCGGGCAGCCACAGGCCGCCGCCTTTGGTGAAGACGATGCTGGGGATGCGTTGGCCATTGTGCTCGGTCTTCAATTGGCTCAGCACGCGGGCCGTGTAGGCCAGGCTGAACTGCTGGAAAGCCCCATCGGCCAGCACACCGCCCCAGCTGTCAAACACCATGACCGCTTGGGCACCGGCTTCAATTTGGGTGTTCAGGTACAGGGCCACAGCGTCGGCGTTGATTTCCAGAATGCGGTGCATCAGGTCCGGGCGGCTGTACATCAGGGTTTTGACGTGGCGGTAGTCGTCAGAGCCTGCGCCTTCGACCATGTAGCAGGCCAGCGTCCAGGGGCTGCCGGAAAACCCGATCAGGGGCACGCGGCCGTTCAGTGCCTTGCGAATCGACGTCACGGCGTCGAAAACATAGCGCAGCTTGTTCATGTCAGGCACGGCCAGCTCGGCCACGGCCGCTTCGTCGCGCACGTTCTTGGCAAAGCGTGGACCTTCGCCCTGCGCGAAAGACAGGCCCAAGCCCATGGCGTCGGGCACGGTGAGGATGTCCGAAAACAGGATGGAGGCGTCCAGCGGGTAACGCTCGAGCGGCTGCAGCGTCACTTCGGTGGCAAAGTCGACGTTGGTGGCCAGGCCCATGAAGCTGCCCGCTTTGGCACGGGTGGCGCAGTACTCGGGCAGGTAGCGGCCGGCTTGGCGCATGAGCCACACGGGGGTGTGGTCGGTGGCTTGGCGCAGGCAGGCGCGCAGGAAGGTGTCGTTTTGAAGGGGGGCGAAGGAGGTGCTCATGCCGTCATTGTCGCAGGCGAGAGGCGAGGAGAATGCGCCTGCGCTTGGCCCGGCATGTCGGGGCTGAAGCCACCGACCTACGGCCTTTGTAGGTTGGAGCTTCAGCTCCAACGTTATTGGCCGGGCATGCACCTCATTTCGCGGCAGGGAGTTTTTGCAGTGCTGCCTGCACTTCGGCCACGCTGGGCAGTTCAGACAGCAGCACCGGGGGCTGACTGTTTGCATACAGCGCATAGACCGGCACGCCACTGCGGCCCAGTGCCGTCAGCGCTTGGGTGATGTCCGGGTCGCGCCGCGTCCAGTCGGCCCGCATCAGTACCACTTGGCGGGCCGCAAAGTCGGCCAGTACCTGGGGGTCGGCCAGCGTGGTTTTTTTGTTGTATTGGCAGGTCACGCACCAGGCGGCGGTGAAGTCCACAAACACCGGGTGGCCCGCACTCAGTTGGGCCTGTAGCGCACTGGCCGACCACGCTTGCCAGACGGGCTGACCGGCGGCGCTGTTTTCGCTGGCGCTGCTGGTCGTGCCAACGCTGGGTGCCTCGCGCAAAGCCAAAGGCAGCCAGCTGCTGCCCAGCCACAACAAAGTGGCCAGGGCCAGACCGCTCATGACCCAACGGGTGCGTCCTTTGAGGCCCAGCGCCCAGGCCAGCCAAGCGATGGTCAGCAACAAAGCCAGCAAGGCGCTGGCGCCGTCGATCCCGGTTTGCTGGCCCAGCACCCACAGCAGCCAGATGACGGTGGCAAACATGGGAAAAGCCATGGCCTGGCGGAAAGTCACCATCCAGGCCCCGGGGCGAGGCAGTGCGCGGGCCATGCCGGGCCACCAGCTGGCCGCCAGATAAGGTAGGGCCATGCCCAGACCCATGGCGGCAAACACCGTCAGCGCTTGCCAAACGGGCAGCGCAATGGCCAGGCCCAGCGAGGCACCCATGAAAGGCGCGGTGCAGGGCGAGGCAATGGCCACGGCCAGCACCCCCGACAAGCCCGCATCCACCGTGGGGTGGCGGCTTTGCAGAGAAGCCAGGCCGCTGGGCAGCATCTGGCCGAATTCGAAAACACCCGCCAGATTCAGACCGATCAAGGTGAACAGCAGGGCCAGCCCCGCCACCACAGACGGTGACTGCAGCTGAAAGCCCCAGCCCAGCTGCTCGCCAGCAGCCCGCAAAGCCAGCATCAGGCCACCCAGCAGCATGAACGACAGCACCACACCCAGGGTGTAGCTCATGCCGGCCGCGCGGTGCTGCCTAGACGAGGTGCCTGGTTGTGCAAAGCCCAGCACCTTGATGGCCAGCACCGGAAACACGCAAGGCATGAGGTTGAGCAGCAGGCCGCCGACCAGTGCCCCCAAAATGGCCAGCACCAGGTTCAGCGGGGCCGTTGGGGTCAGCGGCAAGGGCTTTTCCTTGCCGCGTGCGTTGTCGGCAAGGGCTTTGGCCAGCGCGGGCGAGACCTCGGCAGGTGCGGCTTGGGCCAATGCGGGCCAAGTCCCTTGCACAGGTGTTGCAATTTCAAAAGCAGGTGCCTTGGGGGATGATTCAGGCCCGATGGCCAGCACCCAGCGCATGGTTTGAGGGCTGTCGCCGCGTTCTTCAGACACCGGGATTTGAGCGCTCCAGACAGCACCTTGCCAGCCTTGTGTCCAGCCTTTGCCTTGCGTGGCCGGGTTGTGCACCACGCTGGGCGTGACCGGGAAGGCGCTCAGGGTCTGGCCGCGCCAGCTCACGGGCAAACCGTGCACGCGCAAGCTGAGCTGCTTGCCGTCGTCAGAGACGGTGGTTTGGCCTCCGGTGATCCAGGTTCCGCCTTGTTGTTGCTGCGGCAGCCCCTGGGGGCTGAGCTGCCGGGCGGCATCGAACAGCGCCGCATGGGCAGTTTGTGGCGCGGCAGAGGGCAGTGTCAGGGTGAACCGGCCTTCTTGTGGGATGCATTCCAGGCGGCACACCAGCCACTCGGCTTGCAATGACAGCGTCAGTGGCCCATCGGCCGGAAACTTGAAGCCTGCGCCCACAGCCACCGGCACGCTCAGCAACAGGCTATTTTCGTAGCCGTAATTGGCCAAGGTGCCAATCGGGATTTTTTTGGGCAGGGGCCAGGCGATCTCACCGGCTTGCAAATCCGCAGGCAGCTGCCACTGCAATCGCGTGGGCAAGCCCGAATCGCCAGGGTTTTGCCAATAGGTGTGCCAATGCGGCTGGTGCTGGATGTGCAGGCCCAGCCAGAAAGTCTGCCCAGCCTGCAGGCCCTGGGGGGCATGGACCAGCAGTTCGGCCCGCACCTGTTCGGTGGTGACGGTGTTGGCTGCGCTGTTGAGCCAGGATGCAACGCCCGATGTGCTCGAGGACGTGGCCTTGGCCGTAAGCAGCGGTGCGGTTTGCGCCCCAGCGAATGGGGTGGCGAAGGTCCCGAGCAGGGCCAGCACCATCAGCGAAGTTGCAGCCAGTTCGCAAAGCGGTTTCAGGCGCTCTTTCATCCATCGGTAAAACACAGCAACGTTCAACACCCACTCCCAATTGAGGCTCAGGTCGTTCCAACGGGGCGATCCTGAAAAAAGAACTGTACACGGCCAAGGGATCTTGACTGACGGTGCCGGTGTTTTGGCGGGGTGCTGGGAAGGGTTTGTGGTGTGTCAACCGATCAATCCAGGCGTTCCAGTCAGCCCGTGACCGGTTGCTTTGCGCCAGCTCCATTAAGATGCCACCATGCAAAACCCTTCGCGTTTTTGGGCCGACTGGACCACCACCGATTTTCAGACCCTGGCGCTGGACCGGGCCATTGCCGTGTTGCCCGTGGCTGCGACCGAGCAGCACGGGCCGCATTTGCCCTTGTCGGTAGACACCGATCTGGTCAACGGGGTGGTGAACGCCGCTGTGCCTCATTTGCCCGCTGATTTGCCTGTTTTGTTTTTACCCACCCAATCTGTGGGCTTGAGCCCCGAGCATGCCCGTTTTGCAGGCACCCTGACCCTGAAAGCCGAAACCGTGATTCGCCTGTGGACCGACATCGGTGAGTCGGTGGCCGCCAGTGGCGTGAAGAAGCTGGTGCTGCTCAATGCGCACGGCGGGCAGGTGAGCGTGATGGACATCGTGGCGCGTGACCTGCGCGCGCGGCTGGGCATGCTGGTCTACAGCGTGAGCTGGTTCAATTTGCCTTTGCGTGACGCGCAAGGCGGCGATGTGAATGCGCTGTTCAGCGCCGAAGAGCACCGCTTTGGGGTGCATGCTGGCGATACAGAAACGTCGATGATGCTGGCGCTGAGGCCTGACCTCGTGCGCATGGCGCAAGCGCAAAATTTCCGATCCACCTCACAAGACCGTGCCGAGCGTTTTGACATTTTGGGCAACGGCAAGAGCGCCAAGCTGGGCTGGCAAATGCAGGATTACAACCCGCAGGGCGCGGCGGGCAATGCGGCTGCCGCGACGGCAGCCAAAGGCCAGGCGGTGCTGGAGGCCTCGGGGCGCGCGCTGGCGCAGTTGTTGTCGGAAGTGGATCGCTTGCCGCCGGACACCTTGAGCGATCAGGTCGGCTGAGCCGCCAAAGGCTTCAGAGTTTGGGCAACACCAGGTCGCATTGGTCCTGGCTCACGCTGCGAGGGTACTCGCGGGTGGTGTCGATGCAGCCACCTTGGTCGTAAACCCCCTTGGGGTCGCGCATGCGGATCATTCTTTGCAAGACCTGAGCCCTGGTTTCAGGGTTGGCCAGGGTTTGCGCCACATGATGCTCGACCACCGATTCGTCCATTTGCAATTCGCCTTGGGCGTCGGTGTAGACACCGTCTTTCCAATGGAATATTTCGAGCGCTTTGGACTCGAGTGTGAAGGGGGTGTCCCTTTTCCAGAAATTGCTGAACAAGCCGCCGCCCATGTACATGACCCACGAGCCTTCGTAGCCGGTGACATCCGACGAGCGTTCATCGGGGTTGCGAAACCACAGCCGGTCTCCCGGGACATAAAAGCGCGCGGGCAAGGGGGCTTCCATGCTGCCGTATTCGATCAGAAACACGTCGTGAAACTGACCTGAGCGGATGGCATGCCGTTCGTTGAGTTCCTGCAGCTCCTTGAGCAGGCCAGGGTGATGGGCTTGTGCTTCTTGCGCAATGCCCAACAAGATCACGTATTCAGTGGCACGGTAGCAAGAAAAATCGTAGAGCTTGCCGCTGGACTCGGGCTGTGTCGCTGCGATCAGTGCCTTGATCAGCGGGCATCCGGGATTCAGGATGAAGCCCGGTTCATCTTCGTAGTGCCAATAGGCTTCGGGTCGCTCTGCAGCTTCGGTTTTGAAGGCGAGTGCGGTTTTGCGGGCGGCCAGTGCCATGTTGCGGCGCACCCGGACATGCGAATTCAAGGACGCCAGGCTGGCGAACTGGAAGCGATGGGGGGAGCCCAGCAAGGCGATCCAGATTTCGCGCTCCAAAGCCCAACTCACATCCGTGTGGGCGTCAACCTGCAGCTTTTCGTGCAAAGCCAACGTGTCATGCCCAGGCATCCAGCGGGCGCGGTATTCGGGGCGCAAGTTGCAGATCAAGGCCACTTGGCCATCCTCACCGGGCACAACCAAGGTTTGAACTGCCGCATGAAGACCCCAGTTTTTCAGCATCGCAGTCAACTCACCCACAAGCCTATCGGCCTCTGCGGGTTGTGCGGTGGTGAGCTGGATTCCCCCCTCGAGATATTTGAGGGTCGACCAGGCGGGCGAGCAATTCATGCCCTTTATTCTGCCTGCAATTTGAAGGGGTATTGCCTAGGGAATGTACCCGTTGGTGCTCGGGCGCAGCGGCCCCCTTGTGCGCGCCAGTTTCAGGCGAAAGTGACCCAGTCTTTGTGCGCGTCGCTGTCCAGGTGCGGCAGTGTGTTGTAGGTCAGCAGCATGTGCCGCTTGGGGTTGAACACGAACTCGGTCAGGGCGGTGTTGCGGATGCGCAGGTTCAGCTCGATGGTGGTTTCGGGCGGAGTGCCCAGCACGCGGCCCACGGCCGTCGAGATGGGGCCGCCACTGGAGACGATCATCACATCGCCCGAGTGGTTTTGCCGTACATGGTCGAGCGCGGCTTCGATACCGCCCACAAAGTCGGCATAACTGGGCATGTCACGCGGTTGGGTGCGACCCGCCATCCAGGCTTGCAGCGCATCGCGCAGCAGGCGAAAGTGGTGGCGGTACAGCTCGGGCGTGTCGGGCTTGGCCAGCGGCTCGGGGTGGATGGACTCGATCAACGCGTGGCTGTCGTATTCGTTCAGACCTGGCCAGACCGAGGGCGTGTGGGGCAAGCCTGCACCTTCGGCAATGCCTTCCCAAGTTTGGCGGTGGCGCTTCAAACTACCCATCATCACGGCCTCGATGGGTTGGCCTTGAAGTTTGGTCCGCATGTATTCGCCCAAGCGCACTGCCTGCTGTCGGCCCAGTGGGCTGAGTTGATCGTAGTCATCGGCCCCGAACGAGGCTTGTCCGTGGCGGACCAAATAAAGTGTTCCCATGGGCTGGGATTGTGCGCAGACTGGACTCTGACCCCTGTCGCTGGGGTGATCAGGGGCTGAGCTTGGGGCTGAGCTTGGGGTGGCGGTTCAGGCGCAGGCGGGCCGCTGTGCAGCGACACATTCCGGGCTCACAAGTTCACTGTGCCCTGAATGCACCCGACCACATCGCCACCCACCCAGACCTGCCCTTGCGTGTCTTGTGACAAGAACACCTGCCCGGCGCGCCCCAGCATCGTGCCCTGGCGTGCGCTGTAGGCGGCAGGCATGTGCCCGTTGGCTATCAGCCATTGCGCCAGCGACGCGTTCAGGCTGCCCGTCACCGGGTCTTCGGCGATGCCCACAGGGGCCGCGAAGGCGCGCACCTCCAGATCGGTCGGGTCGTTGGCGATGCGGGTGCTGGACGCCGTGAATGCCCGCGCTTCGCGGTTGGCCCGGCGGATCAGGCCACCGTCTGGTGCTTGCCGTTTCGCCGCCACGCCGACCTTGGTGCCCAACTTTTTCAGGGCGGCATGGTCAGGGTCCAGGGCCAGCACCGTGTCCACATCGCTGACCAGCAGGCCCAACCAGTGCGGGCCGTTGTCCAGGTTTTGGGCGGCGATGACTTCCGACTCATCCAGCCCCAAGGCCGCGAGCACGGGGGCCAGGTCTTTGGCTGATATGTCCAAGCAGCTCAGGGGCGGTGCAGCAAAGGCCCAGCGCTCTCCCTGCTGCTTCAAGGTGACCAGACCGACGCCACATTCCTGCACCAGCACGCCCGCTTGCCGTGGCGTGTGGCCCGCGTTCAGCCAGGCGTGTGCCGTGCCCAACGTGGGGTGGCCCGCAAACGGCAATTCGGCCCCGGGCGTGAAGATGCGCACCCGGTAGTCGGCCCCGCCCGCAGTGCCTTCGGGCGTGGGCGGCAGCACAAAGGTGGTTTCGCTCAGCTGCGTCCAGGCGGCAAAGGCCTGCATTTGCGCGTCGCTCAGGCCCTGGCCATCCAGCACCACGGCCAGCGGGTTGCCCAGAAAGGCGGTGTCGGTGAAAACGTCGACTTGTTGGAAGGGGCGCTGTTTCATGGGTGGGGCTTGGTCGAAGGCTGAAAAAAGAGGGGTGTGTGCCTTGGTCACTGCGTCCGCAAGGCGCCCGTACCTCCGGGGTGCGGGCTTCTTCGGTTTGTCAGAGCGATTCGCGGATCGCCGCAGCCAGTGCGGCCATGCCGGTGTTGATCTGGTCCACCGTGGCGGTCACAAACGACAGGCGCAGCGTGCTTTCGTTGGCGTCGCCGGCATAGAACGCGAAGCCGGGCACAAAGGCCACGCCTTTTTCAACAGCCTTTTCCAAAAGCGGCACGGCCTTCATGCCCTTGGGCAGTTGCACCCACAGGAACATGCCGCCCACCGGACGGTTCCAGGAGAGGCCCAGGCCCGCCATTTCGCGGTCGAGCGCGGCCAGCATGGCTTCGCATTGCTGTTTGTAGAGCGCACGGATGGTGGGCACATGGCGCTCGATGAAGCCGTCTTTGAGCACTTCGGCCACCACGCGCTGGTTGAAGCTGGGCGTGTGCAGGTCGGCGGCTTGTTTGGCTTGCAGCAGCTTGGGGTAGAGCGCTTTTGGCGCCACCAAATAACCCAGACGCAGGCCGGGGGCCAAAATTTTGGAGAACGAGCCCAGGTAAACGCTGCCCTCGGGATGGCGCGAGCTGAGCGAGGGCGCGGGCGGCGCGTCAAACCACAGGTCGCCGTAGGGGTTGTCTTCGATGATGGGCAAGCCGGTGTCGATGGCGACCTGCGCCACGGCGGCACGGCGCTCTTCGGTCATGGTGCGGCCGGTGGGGTTTTGGAAGTTGGGCAGCAAATACACAAAGCGAGCTTTGTCCGCTCCGGTGCCCACTTTGGCGCGCAGGTCGC
>Ga0255140_1000485_pt1 | contig 14174 bp, 12 predicted proteins | sample Law_Colum_RepC_8_FD_188547 | JGI IMG/M metagenome (GOLD analysis project Ga0255140, IMG submission 188547) | Freshwater microbial communities from St. Lawrence River, New York, United States - Law_Colum_RepC_8d | ecosystem: Environmental > Aquatic > Freshwater > River | place: USA: New York...
GTGGGGCTGGGCATGCGGGCAGACGGCAATCGACAAAGGCCGGGCAGGGCGCCCGGCGTCAAAGGGGATTCAGTATAGTGACGGCCCTGGCGCCCGCCTGACGCAACGGCGGGCCCAGGCCCCAGGAAAGCCCCTCTCTCATGCCCCAACTGCTGTCGGCCTGGACCGCCGTGATTCCCTTGCGCGCCGGCTCCAAGGGCCTCCCGTCCAAAAACACCCGACCGCTGGCCGGCAAGCCCCTGTACCGCCACGCGGTGGACCAGGCGCTGCAGGCCGGCGCGGCGCGCGTGGTCGTCACCACCGACATCGAGGCCCTTTGGAGTGCCGAGCTGCCGCCCGAGGTGGCGCTGGTGCGCCGCCCGGCCGAGCTGGCCGGCGACACCGTGCCCATGGCGCCGGTGCTGGTGCACGCGCTTCAGGCCGCCCAGGTGAGCGGGCCGGTGGTGCTGCTGCAGGCCACCTCGCCGCTGCGCAGCGCCGACGACATCCGCCAGGGCCTGGCGCTTTACGCCACCGGCGCCTATGAGCTGGTGATGAGCGTGACCGAGGCCGACCGCGGCGTGCTGAAATGGGGCCGCCTGGACGGCGACCGCTTCGTGCCGCTGTCTGACCCGGCCCACTGCTTTGCCAACCGCCAGAGCCTGCCGCCCGTGGTCAAGCCCAACGGTGCGGTCTATGTGCTGGACGCGGCCCGCTTCGTGGCCAGCGGCAGCTTTGTGAGCGAACACATTGGCGCGCTGGTGATGCCGGCCGAGCGCAGCCACGACATCGACAACCTGCAAGATTTCGAGCGCGCCGAAGCGCTTTTGAGGACACAGCAATGAGCATTCCCCGCCTGAAGATCGCGCACCGCGAGATCGCCGCCGACCAGCCGCCGCTGGTCATTGCCGAGATCGGCATCAACCACGGCGGCAGCCTGGAAGTGGCCAAGGGCATGGTGCTGGCCGCGGCCAAGGCCGGCTGCGAGATGGTCAAGCACCAGACCCACTTCGTGGACGACGAGATGACCGACGAGGCCAAGGCCATCTTCCCGCCCAACGCCGACAAGTCCATCTGGCACGTGATGCAGGAATGCGCCTTGTCCAAGGACGACGAGATCGCGCTCAAGGCTTATGCCGAGTCGCTGGGCCTGATCTACATCTCCACGCCCTTCTCGCGCGCCGCGGCCGACTTTCTGGCCGAGATCGGCGTGGCCGGCTTCAAGATCGGCTCGGGCGAGGCCAACCACGTGCCCCTGATCCGCCACATCGCCAGCTTCGGCAAGCCGGTGATTCTGAGCACCGGCATGCAGACCATCGACAGCCTGCGCCCCTCGGTGCAGGCCCTGGACGACGCGGGCGTGCCGTATGCGCTGCTGGAGTGCACCAACCTCTACCCCTCGCCGCCCGAGATCGTGAGCCTGCAAGGCATTGGCGAGCTGCGCCGCGCCTTCCCCAAGGCGGTGATCGGCTTCTCCGACCACAGCATCGGCCCCGAGATGGCCATCTCCTCGGTGGCGCTGGGCGCCTGCATTCTTGAGCGCCACTTCACCGACACCCGCTACCGCAAGGGCCCCGACATTCCCTGCTCGATGGACCCGGCCGAGCTGAAGTTCCTGATTGACCGCTCGCGCGAGATCCACACCGCGCTGATGAACCCCAAGGTGCGCACCGCGCCCGAGGAAGACGTGTACCGCTTCGCGCGCGGCTCCATCGTGGCCGACCAGGATTTGCCGGCCGGCCACGTGATCACCGAGCGCGACATCTGGGCCCGCCGCCCCGGCTCGGGCGAGATTTCGGTGCAGCACTTTGACCGCCTGATCGGCGCACGCCTGACCCGCGCCGTCAAACGCAACCAGCAACTGCTGTGGTCTGACCTGGACGGCGTGACGCCCCTGGCCAACTCGTGATGAACCAGCGCCTGCTCTTTGTTACCGGCACCCGGGCCGACTACGGCAAGCTCGAACCGCTGGCCCACGCGGCCCAGCAGGCCGGCTTTGCCATCAGCTTCTTCATCACCGGCATGCACATGATGCGGCGCTACGGCGAGACCCGGCTGGAGGTGCGGCGCTTTCCCGATGCCGAGTTCTTCGAGTTCGTGAACCAGCGCGAGGGCGACGCGCAAGACTTCATCCTGTCCAAGACCATCCTGGGCTTTTCGGACTTTGTGCACGAACACCGGCCCGACCTGGTGGTGATCCACGGTGACCGCGTGGAGGCGCTGGCCGCCTCCATCGTGTGCGCCATGAAGTACATCCCCTCGGCCCACATCGAAGGCGGCGAGGTCTCGGGCACCATCGACGAGAGCATCCGCCACTGCAACACCAAGCTCTGCAGCACCCACTTCGTGAGCTCCGAGCCGGCGCGCCAGCGAGTGCTGGCCCTGGGCGAGGCACCGGGCAGCGTTTACAACATCGGCTCGCCCGAGCTGGACACCCACGCCCGCGACTCGGGCGTGGGCATCGACGAGGTCAAGCGCCGCTACGCCATTCTTTTCGACGACTACGGCATCGCGGTGTTCCACCCCGTCACCTCCGAGGCCGACACCATCGGCCAGCAGGCCGCCTCGCTCTTCGGCCGGCTCGAGGCCAGCGGGCGCCACTTCGTGGTGATTTCGCCCAACAACGACCCGGGCACCGAAGACATCTTTGCGGTGCTCGACCGCCTGCCGAAAGAGCGCTTCCGCCAGATCCCGTCCATGCGCTTCAACTACTTCTCTGAATTGATGAAGAACGCCAGCGCCATGATCGGCAATAGCAGCGCCGGCGTGCGCGAAGCGCCCTTCCTGGGCGTGCCCAGCCTGGACGTGGGCACCCGCCAGAACAACCGCGCCAGTGGCCCGTCCATCACCAGTTGCTCGGCCTTCGACACCGAGGTCATCGACACCTTCCTGCGCGACACCTGGGGCCGCCGCTTCCCTGCCGACACCACCTTCGGCGCAGGTGACGCCGCCGCGCGCTTCGTGGAGATTCTTCGCGATGAAGGGTTCTGGCAAAGGCCTTTGCAGAAGGCGTTTGCGCAATGAGCTTGGGCGTGATGGCCTGGGCGAACCGGTTGACCCGCTTCGCCGTGCTGGGCTTGTTTGCTTCGCTGGCCCTGTCACGCAGCTTCTTTACCTTGTTTGCCGTGCTGGCTGTCCTGGCCTGGCTTTTGTCGGGAGATTGGTCGAGGCGCTGGCAGCAGTTGCGGTGCAATTTGCCCGCGTTGTTTATGCTTGGTCTGGCAGTCGTGGCCTTCGCCTTGGCGCCGGGGTCAAGTGGCGGGCCTGCGGCTCTGCCTGCGCTGAAAATCTATTGGCAACTGTTGCTCGTGCCTGTCATCGCGACCACGATGGTCCGTCCGGGTGACATCGAGCAATGCTGGCGCGCCTACGCACTGGGCATGGTGGTGCTGCTCGCGCATGTGCTGGCGCTGACTGCCTTTCATCTGCCCTGGGTGTCTGAGTCGGCGCAGACCGATAGGGTCTTTTTCAACCCTTTGCCGCAGGCCGTGGGCCTGGCCGTTTTTTCGGGTGGGTGTCTCTTCTGGGGCTTGGCCCCGCAGACGTCTCGCCTGTTTCGCCTAGGCCTGTGGTTGGGCTTTGTTGCCGCCAGCCTGGCGGTGCTGGTGGTAAGCCAACAGCGGTTGGGTTTTCTGGCTTGGGCCGTCATGGTGGTTGGGGCGGTTGCCTGGCGCGTGCCGAGGCACTGGCGTGTCCGCGCGGTGCTTGCCGCCATGGCCAGCACGATGCTGGTGTTGGCGGCCAACCCTCAGGTTCGCGATCGAATGGCCTTGGCGGTGACCGAGTTCCAGCAGCACAAGGGCGGCAATGACTACTCGTCGATCGGCTCCCGGCTGCAGATGTGGTCGGTGAGTGCCGACCTGATCCAGCAAAGCCCGTGGCTTGGCCATGGCCCCGGCAGCTACAGTGGCCTGGCGCGGCAGCGCTTTGCCGATGAGACCATGTGCGCGGTTGGTTGTGTTCACCCTCACAACCAGTTCCTGCTGATCTGGGTGGAGCTGGGACTCCCTGGGCTGATCTTGCTGAGCGGCGCCGTTCTGGCCGCCAGCCTTTACCACTGGCGTCGACCGCGCTTTCATCCACTTGCGGTGCCGGTGCTGATGGTGTTTGTCCTGGCGTCGCTGGTCGACACGACCCTTTGGTACCGCGGTTTTCTCTATTTGTTCGTGCCCTTGCTGGGTCTGGTTGCCATCAGGCAACCTTCTGGCGATTCACCAGCGCCTGCAGTCCAGGCGAACTGACATGTCCAGACACTGTGTTGTTCTTACCTGCGATCGCGCCTACCTCAAGCCCGCCTGGTTCATCGCCTGGCAGTTGTCGCAACGGCCAGGGGCCGATGCCGATGTGGTGGTCTGCTCGGGCGAAGACCTGGGGCCGAAGGGGCCGACGGTGACAACGCACCGGCAGATTTCTGTGCCCGAGTTCATTCGCCACCTGCCCACCAACGAGCGGTTGCGCGAGTTTGCCTACTGGCGCGTGCCCGCTATCGAGCAGCTTGCCCACGAGTATGAGCGCGTGCTGTACCTCGACACCGACGTCTTCATCAACGGCTCAGCCCTGGCTTCATTGCTCACCATTGACATGAAGAGTCATGCTCTGGCGGCTGTGCTGGACGTGCACCAAACGGTGCGCCCTGGGCGGCGTGTGGCCGAGTTCAGCGCGCTTGGGCTGCCGCATGGGAGTTATTTCAATTCGGGCGTGCTCCTGATCGACTCAAAGGCCTGGCTGGCGCAGGGCGCCTACCAGCGCATGATGGATCTTTGCGATCGGCACGGCCACGTGCTGCACCGGCACGACCAGAGCCTGCTGAACCTGGCGTTCAAGGACGACTGGCTGGAGTTGTCGCCGGTGTGGAACTGGCAGTATTCCTATCGCAATGCCTTCCTCACCGAGTGGGTGTCGCCGCAGTTGATTCATTTCTCCGGTGTGCGCAAGCCGTGGCATCCTCCGTCGGGCACCATTCCCCGGCGCTATCGCGAGCGTTACGCAGACTTCCTGCGCTCGCTGGGCGAGCCGGTCGGCGACGTGGCGCAGGTGGACGAAGCGCCAGAACTGGCGCAGCAGGGCAAGGCATTGCTTAAGTGCTTGTGGTACTTCCGAGCCTGGTCGCGCTACCTCTCGCGTTTCGACACCGCGCTCACCACCGTCAGTCATCGCCGCGCCTGAGCACGAGTGGCTGGCGGGCAGCGCTAGGCGGTGCTGCCGCGACGCAAGCGTTTGAGCAGTGACTTGGGCCAGTAGCGCCAGCCGAACACGTACAGCCCCTTTCCGGACGCATGGCGGATGGTGAGTTCGTCGGGCTTGGGTTTGCCGTGAAAGACCAGAATGCCAGGGGGCTGGCGAATCCAGCCCATCTGATAGTGCAGGTCGCGCTTCCAAGAGGCCGCCAGGCCTGGGGCCAAGTCTTGGATGAAGCCAGTGATCTGGCCGTGGTCACGGATGAAGTCCTGGTCGCCCCATTTCTCTGGCACGGCGTACTCGGCAGTAAAGCCGTCCCGGTTGCTCAGGAAGGTGTCGAGGATCGGGCGGAAGTTGCCACGCACGTACATCACGCTGGAGTTGACGGCACCGACACCAAAGTCGCGCAGCAAAAAGAGGCCAGGGCCTAGCGCAACCTGAATGGGGCCGGTGACCACCACGTCCAGGTCCATGTAGAGGAACTCGGGCTCATCCAGCTCAAACACCTCCAGCTTGGAGAACCAGCCCTTGAGATCATGCCGCAGGGGCACGCGCTCAACGTCCACGCCGCGCAGTTCGATGTCGCTGAGGCAGACAACACGGGCGCCGGGGTTGAACTGGCGCACGTTGTCTGCGAGGGCCTTCACGTGATCGGCGCAGTAGTGGCCACCGCTCTTGAGCACACAGACGATGGGGGGGCAATGCGGGCGGGACAGTTCGGTGGCGTTCATGGCAAATGGCATTCGAGAAGGCGGCCCGGAAATACCAGGGCAGCAGGCTGGGCCAGTGAGACGTCAGACCACGCCGGCGTAGAAGTCCAGGATGCGCTGGCGCATTCTGCCCAGCGTCCAGCCTGACCAGATCAGCGCTCGGCCTTTGTTGTCGGTGACCACATCGCCGTCGCGCAGCTTTACCAGGCTCTCTGGCTTGATGTCGATGCCGTTGAGCGTGATGGCCACTTGGCGGCAACGGCGGCGGCGCACCCAGGGCATGAGCGGCTTGATCCAGAGCCACCAGCGGCTGCGCGACATGTATTCCAGCGTGAGCTTGACCGCGAAGTCACCGCGCAGCGCCTTCATGTACGGCTGAGCCGCCCAGCTGATGAAGCGCTCATCCGCGGCCATGGGGCGGTAACCGAGATCGGGGTGTTGCGCGAACAGCTCGCGAAAACGCTGAGCGATGTAGTGGCAATGCGCCGGGTGGAACACCACCACCGAGGAGTTGCCGCGGGCGTACTTACGGCCATCGGTCTGGCGATACACCCAGCGGCCCAGCGGACCGAAGGGGATGATCGCGCTTTGCAGCATGGCCACCGTCTGGGGACTGTCCATCAGGGCCAGGGCCGCGCCAAGATCGCCGAACACCAGGGTGTCCAGGTCAACATAGATGGTGGGCAGGTCGGTGGGCAGCACGCCCTTCTCGAACATGCACAGCTTGGCCTGGCAGCCCGATCGCATCAGCGCCGGCTGGCGGTAGAACTCGGGCATGTCCACCGTGGTCACCCGAGGGTCCAGGCCGGGGCGCTCGCGATCGGTCAGCAAGGTGAAGCGGGACACACCGGGGCTGTGCTCGGCGATCGCTTGCACCAGGCGGTTGACGATGGAGACCGGGTACTTGGTGCCCCAGCAGATGAGCACGCACTGCCAGGCGGTGGACACGGGGGCGTTCATAAACACAAGATGGCGACGAAGCCTTACTTCGCCAGCAGCGCGTCGATCGGGCGCAGGTCGTCGGCTTGCAGCACGCCGCTGGCCTGGCGCAGGCGCAGGTTGCCGAGCAGCACGTTGTAGCGGGCCTGGGCGAGGTCGCGTTTGGTCTGGAAGAGCTGGCTCTGGGCGTTGAGCACGTCGATGTTGATGCGCACACCCACTTGGTAGCCCAGGCGGTTGGCGTCCAGCGCGCTCTGGCTGGAGGCCTCGGCGGCCTCCAGGGCCTTCACCTGGCTCTGGCCCGAGACCACGCCGAAGTAGGCGCTGCGAATGGCCTGGTCCACGCTGCGGCGGGCGCCTTCCAGGTCGTTGCGGGCCTTTTCCTCCAGGGACAGGGTTTCCTTCACGCGGTTCTGCACGGCAAAACCGGCGAACAGGGGCAGGTTGAACTGCAGCCCGATGCTGGTGGTGTGGTTGCGGATGTTGCCGTTCACGCCGGTGATGCCCGACGGGGCCCGGCTCACGCCATACGAGCCCACCAGGTCGAGCGTGGGCTTGTGACCGGCCTCGGCTTTCTGGGTTTCCAGTTGGGCGATGTCGAAGGCGCGCTGGGCCTGCAGCACGGCGGGGTGCCCCTCTTGTGCGCGGTTCAGCCAGGCCTGCGGGTCTTGCGGTTGAAGGGGCGGCAGGGTCACCGGGGCGGCCAGGGGCTTGGGCGCCGTGCCGGCGCGGCCCACCAACTGGTCAAGCGCGAGCTTTTTCACCCGCAGGTCGTTCTCGGCGGCGATTTCCTGGGCGATCACCAGGTCATAGCGGGCCTGGGCCTCGCGCGAATCGGTGACGGTGGCGGTGCCCACCTCGAAGTTGCGCTTGGCAGCGGCCAGTTGCTCGGCCACGGCGGTTTTCTGGGCGCGCACGAAGGTGAGGGTGTCGTCGGCGGCGAGCACGTCGAAGTAGGCCTGTGTGGTTCGCACCACCAGGTCTTGCTCGGCCTGGGTCAGGCGCGCCTGGGCGATGTCGCGGCTCAGGCCGGCTTGTTCGTTGGTCAGGCGGTTGGCGGGCCGGTAGAGCGGCTGGCTGGCCGACAGGGTGACGCTCTGGCTGTTGCTGTTGCCGTCCAGGCTGTTGAGTTCGCTGTCTCGCCGCGAGGCGTTGGCCGCTGCTCCCAGCCCCACTTGTGGCAGAAGCCCGGCGCGGGCCTGGTCGGCCTGGGCCTGGCTGGCGTCAAACTGCGCGCGGGCCGCCAGGTAGGTGGCGTCGTAGCCGCGCGCGGCCTCGTAGAGTTCCAGCAGGCTTTGCGCCTGGGCGCTGCCGGCCAATGCCAGGGCGGCGCACAGCAGGGGAAGGCGCAGGCGGAAGGGGGCAGCGGTCGAGGCGGTCATGGGCGTCCTTGGTGGATCAATACACCGGCACGGTGGGATCGACTTCTTGCGACCAGGCGTGAATGCCGCCGTGGATGTTGACCACGTGGCTGAAACCCTGGTTCATCAGGAAGTAAGTGACTTGTGCGCTGCGCCCGCCGTGGTGGCACAGGCAGGCGATGGGGTGGTCGCGGTCCAGTTCGCTCAGGCGGGCTGGCACGGTGTGCATGGGCATGGCGACCAGCTCGAAGCCTTCCGGCTTGACCGAGGCGGTTTGCAGTTCCCAGGGCTCGCGCACGTCCAGGACGATGGGCAGCCGCCCCGCGGGGGTGTCGGCGGCCACGTGCTGCAGCCACTCGGGAATCTGGGCGGGGCGGATGGCGTTCATGGCGTCAGAAGCGGAAGCGCGAAGGTTGCGGGAAGTTCAGCAGGCGCGGGGCGTTGATGTCCCAGGGCTGCGTGGTCTGGAAGGCAGCTTCGCCGGTGCGGGTGACGATGGTGGCGCGCATCACCGGCTCATCGCCCACGATGGCGGCCAGGCGGCCACCGGGGGCCAGCAGCGAGAGCAGGGCGGCCGGCACCTCGGCCACCGAGCCGGTGAGCACGATGGCGTCGAACGGGGCCTCGGCCTGGCAGGCGGCAAAACCGTTGGCAGCGGCGTCGGCCTGGCGCACCTCGGCGTTGGCGATGCCAGCCTTTTGCAGGTTCTCGCGGGCCAGGGCGGCCAGCGCCGGGTCAATTTCCAGCGACACCACGCGCTGCGAGAGCTGGGCCAGCAGGGCGGTCATGTAGCCGCTGCCGGCGCCGATTTCCAGCACCTTGTCTGTCGGCTTGAGGGCCAGGTCTTGCACCAGGCGGGCCTGCACCTTCGGCGCCAGCAGGCACTGGCCTTCCACGGCGGGCTGGCTCAGGGGCAGTTCCAGGTCGGCAAAGGCCAGGGCCTTGTGGGCGGCTGGCACGAAATCTTCACGGCGCACGCGGCCCAGCAGTTCCAGCACGCGGGCGTCGAGCACCTCCCATGGCCGAACCTGCTGTTCGATCATGTTGAAGCGGGCCTGTTCGAGGCGCTGCTGTTCGGGGGTGTTCTGCGAAGCCATTCCTATACTCCTGCGGGTATGTTAGACGAAGTTGCCCGATTTTACCGGGTGGGGTGCGGGTCGGCGGCGCTCAGGCCGAGGTGACGGCGGCACCAGGCGGTGAAGTCGTCCAGGTAGCAATACACCACCGGCACCACCACCAGCGTGAGGATGGACGAGGTGATCACCCCGCCGATCACCGCCTGCCCCATGGGGGCGCGTTGCTCCGAGCCCTCGGTGAGGGCAAAGGCCAGCGGCACCATGCCGAAGATCATGGCCAAGGTGGTCATCAGGATGGGCCGCAGCCGCACGCGGGCGGCCAGCAGCAGGGCGTCTTCTCGGGGCAGAGGGGCCTCTCCGTGGTCGCCGCGGCGGGCGCGGATGGCGAAGTCCACCAGCAAGATGGCGTTCTTGGTGACCAGGCCCATGAGCAGCACGATGCCGATCACCGAGAACATGCTCATGCTGGAGCCGAACATCAGCAGCGCCAGCACCACGCCGATCATGGTGAGCGGCAGCGAACTCATCAGGGCCAGGGGCTGCAGGAAGCTCTGGAATTGGCTGGCCAGGATCATGTAGATGAAGATGATGGCCAGCGCCAGGGCCGACAGGGCGTAGCCGAACGATTCGCGCATGTTCTTGGTGGAACCACCGAACTCGGTTTTGTAGCCGGGTGGCAGGGCGATGCTGTCCAGGGCTTTCTGGATGTCGGCCGTGACCTCGCCGGCCGAGCGGCCGTACACGTTGGCGGTGATCTGCACCTCGCGGTTGAGGTTGCGGCGGTTGATCTGGTTGGGGCCGGTGCCTTCCACCACGTCGGCTACCTGGGCCAGCGTCACGATGCGGGCACTGCCGTCGCTGGCCGAGCCCACCACGAAGGGCAGGTGCTGCAGGTCGCTGGCGCGTTCGCGCTGCTCGGGGCCCAGGCGCACGTTCACGTCGTAGCTTTCGCCGTCTTGCGCGCGCCAGTTGCCCACGGTGGTACCGGCCACCAGGGTGCGCAGGCTGCCGGCGACGGCGCTGGTGTTCAGGCCCACGTCCGAGGCGAGGTCGCGCTTGAGGCGCACGTCCACCGTGGGCTTGTTGGGCTTGACGCTGGCGTCCAGGTCCACCAGGCCAACGATCGGGCGGATGCGCTCCATGATGAGCGTGGTGAGCCGCTCCAGCTCGGCCAGGTCGTCGCCTTGCAGCGAGAACTCGATCTGCTTGTTGCCGCCCACGGCGTCCAGCAGGCCGGCGTGTGTCACGGTGATGCCCGGCACGCGGCGCAGGCGCTCGCGCAGGCGGGCCGACATGTCGTCGGCGCTGAGCCGGCGGTGCTGGCGGTCCACCAGGCGCACGTAGACGCTGGCGTACATGGTGCCCTGGGCGTTGCCGGTGTTGATGGTGGTCAGGGTGTACTGCACCTCGGGGAATTCGCGCAGCACAGCCTCCACCTCGCGCGCCTTGGCCTCGGTGGCCTGCAAAGAGGAACCCACCGGCGTGTGGAAGCTGACCGAGGTTTCGGAGAAGTCGGCCTTGGGCACGAACTCGCTGCCCAGCACCGGCAGGATGAACAGGCTGCCCACGAAGGTGGCCAGGGCCAGGCCCAGGGTGGCCAGCTTGTGGCGCAGTGACCAGCGCAAGGCGCCCTGGTAGGTGTCGGCCAGTTCGTCCTGGAAGCGGTCAAACCAGTGCGTCACGCGGCCGATGGTCTTGTCGTAGAGCGTGCGCGCCTCGTGCGGCTTGCCGTGCTGCTCGATGGCCGGGTCGTGCCACACCGAGGACAGCATCGGGTCGAGCGTGAAGCTCACGAACATCGAGATCAGCACCGCGGCCACCATGGTGATGCCGAACTCGTGGAAGAACTTGCCGATGATGCCGCCCATGAAGCCTATGGGCAGGAACACCGCCACGATGGACAGTGTGGTGGCCAGCACCGCCAGCCCGATTTCCTGCGTGCCGTCCATGGCTGCGTTGAAGGGGCTCTTGCCCATCTGCACGTGCCGCACGATGTTCTCGCGCACCACGATGGCGTCGTCGATCAGCAGGCCCACCGACAAGGTCAGCGCCATGAGCGTGATCATGTTGATGGTGAAGCCGAACAGGTTCATGAAGAAAAAGGTGCCCACCAGCGCGATGGGCAGCGTCAGCCCGGTGATCACCGTCGATCGCCACGAGTTCAGGAACAGGAACACGATGGCCACGGTGAGCAGGGCGCCTTCGATCAGGGTCTGGCGCACGTTGGCCACCGACACGCGAATCGGTCGCGAACCGTCGGCAATGGGTTCCAGTCGCACGCCGGCCGGCAGTTCGGGGCCGATGGCGTCGAGGGCGGCCTTCAGGCCATCGGTCACGGCGATGGTGTTTTCGTCCTGCGCCTTCTGCACCTGCAGCAGCAAGGTGCGCTGGCCGTTGTAGAGGGCCAGGCTTTCCACTTCCTGTTCGCCGTCGCTCACGCGCGCCACCTGGCCCAGCCGCACCGGCTGGCCGTTGCGTCGCGCCACGATGATTTGCTCAAAGTCTTGCGGGTTGCGCAGCCGCGAGAGCATCTGCACCACGCGCTCGCGCTCATGCGTTTTGAGCGTGCCCACGGGCAGGTCCTGGTTCTCGCTGCGCACGGCGGCGTTCACCTGGTCGGTGGTCACGCCCAGGGCCTCCATGGCGCGGGGGTCAAGGTCGATGTTGACGCTGCGCTTGGTGCCGCCCACCAGCGTCACCGAGCCCACGCCGCGCACGTTTTCCAGGCGCTTCTTCAGCACCTGCTCGGCCCAGGTGGTCAGCGCCACGGCGCTGGGGGCTTTGCCATCGCCCGCCTGGGGCACCACCGCCACCGACCAGATGGCGCGGCTGGCCGGGTCAAAGCGCAGCACGCGGGGTTCTTCCACCTCGTCGCGCAGGGTGGGGCGCAGGATGGCGATTTTCTCGCGCACGTCCTCGGCCGCCTTGCGGCCGTCCACCGTGAGCTGGAACTCGATGATGACCACCGAGCTGCCCTCGTGGCTGCGCGAGGTGAGGGTGTTCACCCCGGCGATGGCGTTCACCGCCTCTTCCACCTTCTTGGTCACCTCCGACTCCACGATCTCGGGCGAGGCGCCGGGGTAGGCGGTGGTGACCACCACCACGGGGAAGTCGATGTTGGGGAACTGGTCCACCTGCAGGCGCTGCAGCGAGAACGCGCCCAGCACCACGAAGGCGACCATGACCATGGTCGCGAAGACCGGGTTGCGCAAGGAAACCTGGGTGAACCACATGGCGCGGTCCTCAGTTGGCGGCTTTGGCCGGCTGCGCGTCGGGCAGGCGAACCGGGGTGCCGTCGCGCATGGCACCTGCCAGCGGGCCCAGCACCTGCACGCCCTCGGTCAGGCCGTTGGCCTCTCGCATGGGTTCGCGCCCGCTCAGGCCGCTGGCGCCGGCCGCCAGCGCCACGTGCACCACCCGGCTGTCGCGCACCACCTGCAAGTAGGGTTGTGGCTTGTCGTTGCGCACGGCGGCCAGCGGCACCGCGGGCACCGTCACCGTGCCCACCGCGATGTGCCCCTGCGCGAACAGGCCCTGGCGCATGCCGGCCTGCGCGGGCACCTTCAGGTACACCAGCACGCTGCGGCTGCCGGCCTGCACGCTGGGGTTGATGCGGCTCACCACCGCCTTCACCGGCTGGGCAATGCCTTCCACCACCAGCTCGGCCGGCTGCCCCACGGCCACCGGCACGGCCTCGCCCGGGGCGATGGCGGCCTCCAGTTCAAACGCGCTGAGGTCTACCACCTCCAGCACGCGGGCGTCCAGTGCCACCCGTTCACCGTTTTGCGCGCCGCGCGCCGACACCTGCCCGCTCAGGGGCGAGCGCAGCGTGGTGTCTTGCAGGCCCTTGCGCGCAATGTCCAGCGCGGCCAGGGCGGCGCGGTGCGTGGCCTCGGCGGCCGCCAGGTTGGCGGTGGAGGTGTCCAGCGCGGTGGGCGAGATGAAGCCCTGCTTCACCAGGGCCTGGTTGTTGTCTTGCGTGCGCTTGGCAATGGCCACCTGGGCCAGGGCCTGGGCCGCCTGCTGCTCGGCCTGGCGCACACGGGCCTGGGCCTCGGTGCTGTCGATGCGGCCCACCACCTCGCCGGCCTGCACCGGGTCACCCTCGCGCTTGCTGAGGCCCTGCAGTTCGCCCGCCACCTTGGCCTTGATGGCCGCCATCTGCAGTGCCTTGAGCGAGCCCGAGACGGCCACTGCCTGCGTCAGCGGCAGGCTGCGCACCGTGACCAGATCGTTCGTGCCCAGCGTGTACACCGGCGTCTGCTGCAAGGCCTCGGCGGCCTGCCTGGCTTGTGCCTGCACCGTGGCGCGCTTGTTGAGCGCGCGCACCAGGCCAAGGGCCACGGCCACGACGAGCACGGCCAGCAGGCCCCATTGAATCCAGGCGGCGCGGGAGCGGGGGAGTTTCATGGTGGACGACAGAAGAGCGGGGTCAGGGGCGGCGCAGCATGCCGTTGAGCAGCAGGTCGGTCTGGGTGTTGATGAAGGCCACCGGGTCGATGGTGGACGTCGCCGGGCAGCACGGCGCCATGGAGTGTTTCCACATCAGCAGAAAAATCATGGGGGCCATCAGGCTGTAGACGGCCAGGTCCACTGACATGGGCCGGAAGTCGCCGCGGTCAATGCCGCGCTGCAAGATGCGCCGGATCAGGTCTTGCCCCGGGCCGATCACCTCTTGCTGGTAGAACGCCGCGATCTCGGGAAACATGCCGGCTTCGCTCATCACCAGCTTGGTAATGCCGGACGCTTCGGTCATGCCCACGCGCTCCCACCAGGCCATCAGGCAGTGGCGCACCAGGTCAGCGCTGCTGCCGCCAAAGCGCTCGAATTCCTCGTTCCATTCGGCAAATCGCCCGGCGATGGTTTCGCGCACCACCGCCTTGAACAGGTCTTCCTTGCTGGGGAAATACAGAAACAGCGTGCCCTTGGAC